>Ga0118677_10009716_pt1 | contig 14925 bp, 5 predicted proteins | sample AliMusrvi5mmetaG_FD_86154 | JGI IMG/M metagenome (GOLD analysis project Ga0118677, IMG submission 86154)
TGAAGGCGCGGATTGCGCGCAATCAATGCCGATATTCCTCATGGGTGATGGATTCCTCCCACGCCATCGATGGAACCGCATCGGCAATGCCAGACAAGCTGGTGAGTTCGTTCGCCTGCGCGAAAAGCCCGAACCAGAGCAGGGGAAACCCACCATCGGGTCTCACCGGCAGGGATGGATCGAATGCGGGTGCCGCCTCGTAGGAAATGAATCCCGCCGCATGCAATCCATCCTGCTCGACCAACTCCTCCATCTGCTTGACCAGCGGCATGACTTCCTCAAGCCGCCGCGTCGTCAGGATCCGGCATGGCTTCGCGAAGTCCAGCCATGTCCCGCGCGAATCATCACGGATAACAACCCGCGGCGGTGATTGTGAGTTATTCTTGGGCATGGAAAATAATCCAACGACAGGCGGGACGCCTGTCATCCCTCACCGCCGGGACGGCTGTTTTCCAACCGCCCCGGGTTGCGATATCGCGCGATGAACCCTAGAGCGCCACCGCCTTTATTTGGCCTCGGGGTTCGGAATCGCGCTGCCGGGAACCAGGCCGAGCGCCCATTTGATGCCGCCGAGGATGTGGGCCTGGTATTGTTTGCTGATGGCTTCGGAGTTCTTGCGTTCTCCGGCGGCGGCGGTGTCGTCCCACAGGTCTTCGCGATGTCCAAGCGAGGTGTAAAACACCCGGCCCTTGCCCGCCATGCGGCACCATGAAACAGCGAAATAACCCAGCTTCGCTTTGTCGTTCGGATCATGGCGCATGAACCACAGCGCGCGGATCTTCGAGCGGTCCTGATTCTTGATGTGATACATTTCCTCCTGTGAGAGATCCCAGGTCGCGCCAATGCCGCCGTTGGCTGGGTGTTTGGTGTCACCGGCGATCAGATCGGCCCCCACCTGGGCACCGTGGCCGGAGAATTCGCCTTGCAGCATGTCGTTATAACCGGGGAATCCATGGAAGGTGTCGCTGCCACTGTGCATCGCGCAGAACGCATGGCCGTCGTTGATCCACTTGATGAAACCTTCGCGGTCCGGCAGCGGCAGGTCGCCGGTGGTGTTGGCGAAGATGACACAATCGATCTTTTTGGCGGTCAGGTTGGCGGGGCTGAGTTTGTCCATGTCCTCTTTTTCCGGTTTGCGCACCCAGTCCACCACGGTATATGCCTTGGATTCCGCGCCGAGGCGTTCGATGGTTTTCTCGGCGAGCGGAATCGACGAATGGCGGAACCCGCAGGTGACGCTGCAAACGATGACCCGCTTGGCTTCCGCCGCGCGGGTGGTTGAGAACGGCGTCAACGCGAGCGCGAGGACAAGCAGGGGACGAATGGAATGTTTCATGTTGTGATGGTCGATGGTGGGTGATTGGACGCTATGATCATGGCGGTGATTCCGCCACTGGCTCCGCCACAGTAAAACCCCGACCAGCCGCCCACGCAATGCAATTTTCCGGCACGCAAAATCCACGGAAAGCCTTCAAATCAAGGGAATTGCCGCCAAGGCGGATTGAAGTCGTCCGGTGGTGTCGAGGAGGGCGTTTGGTGGATCGGACAATTCCATAATATCCGAAAGCGAAGGCTCCGGTCATCATGTGATCCAATGACACTCCTGATAACTCAAGCCGCCACAGAGTGCAGGGAACGAACGCTGAGGCCCTCGCCGGAGGGTTGTTTTTCGGGTCCGGCATCGCTGGCGTGCGGAACGTGATGGATAATATCCCATCGTCGTTGACGATCCGGTGTTCGACCGCCATGGAAAACCTCGCGTTTTTTGGTTTGTATTCCGAAGAATCATTCAGTATTTCCGCAAGTTCCCCGCTGTCGCAAGTCCTCACCCTGTAATGAACCCAGTCATGATCCACCGGAAGACCATCCTGATCCCTGCCTGCCCGCTGGCAGCGGGATTGCTGGCTATTCTGTGGTGGTGGTTTGCAGGATCCCCGGAAATGTCCCCAGCTCCGCGCCAAACACCAGGCGATGACCGGCCAACCCGGCAGACCGCCGTGCCCGCCACCAGTCCGATCACCGTGGCCAGCAGTCGTTTGCGGGAAAAGCCGGACCGGGCCGCCACCCTGCAAACGCTGGTGGATCTGCGCACCGCCCTCATGGGCATGCCGCGTGACGAGGCGGTCGCCTGCATCCGCTCGTTCCTCACCAGCGGCCAGGATCACCCTACCGGCATCGATTTCAATATCGGTCCCGGCGGCGCTCTAACAGGGTGGGCGACGCTGCGCACATTTCTGTTAGACACGTTGTTTGCCATCGATCCGGCAGTTGCCGCCGCGCTAAGCCGCGGGATCCTGGCCGCCCCGACCACCGCCGACGAATGGGCGCTCGCGCTGCGCAATGTCGGCAAGGGGGAAACCACGGCGGCGGCCAAGGCCTACCTGCGCGAACGGACCGAGGCGCTCATTGCCAACCCGTCCTGGCAGGCCCATCCGTCTGTCGGCTATCTCAATGCCTTTGATGTGCTGGTCCACACCCATGCCACCGCCAGCACGCCGTTGTTATCCGGCCTCATCCAACAGAAGGACCGCGGCGACCTCTCCCACGCCGCCTTCCTCACCCTCGACCGCCTCGTCCAATCCGACTCGCCAGCGGTTCTGTCGCAACTCGCCACCGATCGTTCCCTCCAACAAAGCCGTCCGGAAATGGTCGCCCAGGAATTCGCCCGCGCCGACCTGCGCGACCCAGCCCAGAGCGCGTTGGTCCGGGCATGGTTGCTGGATCCGGCCCGGACCGCCACCGAACTCGATTCCTTCGCTGCGGTCTATCCGAATAACAACCGCTTCGTTTCCAACAACCTGCTCACCGCCGATGTTCCGATTGCCGGCGCGGACCTTGCCAAACACGACCGCGAGGCGCTGGAAATCATCAAATCATGGACGGCGGATCCCGCGTTTCAACCCATTGCCGCGCAGCTCAACACGATGGTCGCCCGTCTCAGTGGTTTCGTCGGCACGCAACCGCAAGCACCGCAACCCCGTCGCGTCGAATGAATGCCCCTTGACCTGCCATGAATATCCGATCCGAATCGCCTGACACATCGCCCCCGCCGCCGGGATTGCTCCGCCGGTGGCTGATGTCGCTTGGCCTGCGGGTGGCGGCCATGGTGGCGCTGCTGGCCACCAGCGGACAAGCCGCGCCGTTCGACCCGCCGATCATCACCACGCAACCCGCCAGCCAAACCATCACCAGCGGTGCCAGTGCCAACCTGAGCGTCACGGCTTCAGGCGATCCGGCACCGACCTATCAATGGTATCTTGGTTTGAAAGGTGATGTTTCCAGCCCGATCTCCGGTGCCACCACCAGCACGTTCACCACCCCCGCGCTCACCCTCAGCACCAGTTATTGGGTGCGCGCCACCAACAGCCAGGGCACGGCCGACAGCGATACGGCCACCATCCATGTCACTATGGAACTCGCCACCCAGGCGGTCGATGGACTGACCGCCTCCACGGCGGTCCTTCATGGCCTGGTCAACCCGCACGACAGCGCGATGGTATATTTCGAATATGGCCTAACCAACTCTTATGGCAATCGCACCGCTTCGCAGGAAGTCAGCGGTTCGCTGACAATCAGCGTGACGGACACCTCGGTTTTTCTGACAAGCGGTGCCACCTATCATTTCCGTTTGGTTGGCGTGAGTGGGGGAATCACCGCCTATGGCAACGATCTCACCTTCACCGTTCCGGCGGCGGCACCGGTAGCCGTGACCGGCAACCCGGTGGGAGTGAGCGGTTCCGGCGCGACTCTGTTAGGCGCGGTCAATCCGAACGGGCTGGCCGCCCAGGTGCGTTTCATCTACGGTTTGACCCTGCTCTATGGAAGTTCCACGCCCACCCGCGCAATTGCCGCAGGATCCAGCCTGGTCAATGTGCTGGAACCAATCAGCGGCCTGATTCCGGGCGCGACCTATCATTATTGCATCATCGCCACCACCGCCGCAGGCATCACCCAGGGAACGGATGTGAGCTTCGTCGCCACCAGCAGCGGATCCGCAACCGGCCTGCCCACCGCCGCGCCAGATGTGACCACCGGCGGAACCGCTGCGGTAACCATGGCCACGGCGGAATTGTTAGGCACGGTCAACCCGTTCGGCGGCACCACGGTGGCACGTTTTGAGTACGGCATGACGACCTCCTATGGCCAAACCACCGCGTCACAGGGTGTCGGCAATGGCAACTCCCCGGTGGCGCTTTCCCTGCTGGCGGAGGGATTGCTGCCGGGCACGCATTACCATTTCCGCCTGCTCGGTTCTAACAGCCTTGGAACGACGGCAGGGGCGGACGCGGAATTCACCACAGCGGCAGCCGCGCCCGCCGTCGTGACGGGAACCGCCAGCGTCATCAATACCACCAGCGCCACCGTGACCGGCACGGTGCGCGCCCGGGCCCTGAATGCGCTGGTGTTCGTCGATTACGGCACCACCCCCACGACCCTTTCCGACAGCATCGCCGCGGTGCCGGCCACCGTCACCGGTGAGGCGACCACCGCAGTCAGCGCGACCCTTACGCGACTGATCCAAGGCACCACCTATTACTATCAGGTGCGGGCGGTCAATGCCGGCGGCACCGCACGCGGGGAAATCCTCACGTTTGATGTGGGCGTGCTTTCCGGGTTGTTCCATTGGTTTCCCGATCCGATCGCCTTGGCGGACCGGCAGGGTTCGGTGACGGTGATCCAGACACCCTCGACCATCGTCGGCGGTTGGCGTTTCGAGGGGGAGTGGGATTGGCGCGCCTCCGGCAGTTCCGCAACCGGTCTCACCACAGGTGACCGGGTGATCGAATACCGGGTGGTGCCCGGTTACCTGCCGATACCCGACGAGATTGTTCCGGTGACGAGTTCCACGGTTGGCATGGTGTTGGTGCGCGGTTACACGGTTTCGGGTGCCACCGGCAGTGGCAGCCTCACCGTGACGCTGCAGCCGGCAGACCTCACTGGTGCCCAATGGCGGTTCACCGGGGAATCCGACGCGCAGTGGAAAAACAGCGAGTTCACCGTGACCGGACTGGCACCCGGCGATTATGGGATCGAATGCAAAGCCGTGGCTGGCAGAACCACCCCGCCGCCGGCCACCGCAAGTGTGGCAGCCGGCAAAACGACCCTTGCCACGATGATTTATGATTTGGCGGAAAATCCGCTGGGCACGCCGCCGGACGTCCTGACGTTTGATCTCGTATCCAACCAACAGGACATGCCTTATGCCTACGTCGGCCAGATCACCAGCGATGCGGGTTGCGGCACGGGCTTTGTGGTCAGATCACGGGTTGTGGCCACGGCCGGGCACGTGGTGTTTGACGATGTCACCCTGGCTGCAACGACTGGTTTGCGCTGGTATTTCCAACGGCAAAAAGGGGTTCACGAACCGTTGGCGAAAACACCGCGGGGATATTATTTGCTGAGCGGCTATGCCGACCAGCGAATGGCGGAAAACACCCCGGGCACGTCCACGCCGCAGTCGCAGAACCTCGACGCAGCCGCACTCTATTTTCTCGATGACCCCGGCCGCGGCGGTTACAGCGGCTATCTCGCCAGCGATGCGACGCCCAATGAATTCATGGTTTCCACCGCCATGAAAACCCTGGTGGGTTACCCGCTGGATGGGATTGTCCAGACAAACCAGGGATGCATGCACGCCACGCCGCTGGCGAGCGTCGCGTTTGCCCCCGCCTACGGGCAAACCTACACCACCACGCAAATCCGCAGCAGCGGCGGCAATTCCGGTGGCCCGCTGTGCGTGCAGGATTCCAGCGGCGTCTATTATCCGGCCGCCATCTATCTGGGTGGTTCCTCCCGGATGGTGGTGCGCGCCATCGACAGCGCGGTGGTGGCGCTGTTTGAATCCGCCGAGGTGATTGTCTTTCCGGTGCCGGTTTTCACTCTGCAACCGGTGGCCTCCAAGGAAGTCCAATACGGAATGCAGACCACCCTGACGGCACTCGCCAGCATCAGCATGACCGCCGACACCACCCTCCGTTATCAATGGTATGAGGGTGCCAGCGGGGATGTCTCCAAACCGGTGGCGGGGGCCACCACGCCGACCTTCACCACGCCGCCCATCACCCAGAACACCATGTATTGGGTGCGGGCCATCAGCGACAACCGCGACACCAGTGCGGACAGCACTGCCACCACCATCACGGTCCTGTCATCATCAAATGCCGACCTGTCCAACCTGACGCCGAGTCAGGGAGTTCTCTCACCCGCGTTCAATCCGGGCATCCACAGTTATGCGGTGAGTGTCCCGTATTGCGCGTCGATCAGCGTCAGACCTGAGGCGCTGGTCGCGCAATCGTCCATCACGGTCAATGGATTGGCCGTTCCATCCGGATCGTTCAGCACGCCGATCCCCTTGACCGGCAACTCAACCCAGATTGGTCTGACTGTCACCTCCGGTGACCGGACGATGGTGGGGAATTACATGATCACGGTCACGCGCACGCCGCCGCCAGCCACGGTCACCACGCTCGCTGCCACCAACGTTACCCAGTTTTCCGCCACCCTCAACGGCAGTGTGGTTCCGAATGGAACGGTGAGCGCGTATTTCCAGTATTACGGTCCTGTCGATACGACTAACAAAACCACCTCCATCCAGATTTTGTCAGGCACGACTGCGGTGCCGGTCCAGGCAGCCTTGAGCGGGTTGTCCGACGCCGGGGTTTATCATTACCATCTGGTGGTGGTGGCTGGCACGGTGATGTTCACCGGCAATGACCTGACGTTCACCATCAGCAAATTGCCTGCGGTCGCGACCGGCACGCCCATTGTGACGGGGGCCACGGGTAACAACAAAGTGACGCTTGTCGGCACCGTGAACCCGATGGGTCTCCCAATCCACGTGCATTTCGAATACGGTTCGAACCCGTCTCTGGACACCAGCACCCCGACCCCGACCCAGATCATCACCGCCGGGTCCGGTTTGATGAACGTTTTTGCGGACGTCTCCACCCTGCTTCCCGGTTTCACCTATTTCTACCGGATCGTCGCGGACGGTTTCACGGGGGGGCCCGTCCAAGGATCCACGGTCGGTTTTCAAGTGACACCCGGCGGTGTCGTGACCCCTTTCGCGCCGGAGGCCACCACCGGTGCCACTTCCGACATAACCGTATCATCCGTGACCTTGCAGGGACAGGTCAACCCTAAAGGAGCAAGCACCTTCGCCTATTTCGAATATGGCGTGGTGGGTCAGACACCGGATTACGGCAGCACGACCCTCCGCGAAGACAAGGGTAACGGCAGCAGCACGATCAGTGTTACGCAAAGTGCCACCGGACTCCTGCCCGGCACGACCTATCACTTTCGTTGTGTGGCCGAGAACAGTATCGCGGTTGTCAAAGGGGAGGCCTTGTTCTTCACCACCAACTGCCTGCCGCCGCTGGCGGCCACCGGCACCGCAGAGGCACTCAACTCCACCAGCGTCAAAGTGCATGGCACCGTGCAAGCGCGTGGCGCGACCACCACCGTGGTTTTCGAGTATGGAACGGATGACGTCACGTTTCCATATAGCAGCACGGCGATGGAAAGCCCGGTGACTGGTGATGTTGCAACCCCGGTGAGCGCGGTTCTAACAAACCTCGCCGGTGACACTACCTATTATTTTCGGGTGAAAGCCAGCAGCCCGGGAGGCACTGTTTATGGTGTTGCGGCGACGTTGCAACCCAATGCGCTCCTGGGTTACGTTCAACATTTCACTGCGGCAGTGGCGGCCACCGACTATCAGGGGCAGGTCCAGGTGATTCTGCAGCCGTCGCGCGGCGGGTGGCGTTTTGTCGGGGAAACGCAGTGGCGGGCCTCCGGTGCCACGGCCATGGGTTTGACGACGGGTGACCGGCAGATCGAGTACCAACCCCTCACCGGACTGATCCAACCGCCAAGCGAAACGGTGGGCGTGGTCAGCGGCGATCCGCCGGTGGTCCTCAATCGGTTTTATTATGAGTCGGCGGTGGTGGGTGATTTGAGGGTGATCCTCAAGCCGGACGCGATCGCCGCCCAATGGCGCATGATAGGCGATGTCAGCGCCGCATGGCGTAACTCAGGGGATGATATCACCGGCATATGGCCGGGAAGTTATGTGGTGGAATGCAAGGAAATTGCCGGATTTTCCACACCTGCGCTGGTGACCATCATGGTGCAGGCAGGCAAGACCTCGCTGGCGACGCTCACCTACAGTGATCAGGGCGGCAATCCGCCGCCGGTGCTTGATTATCTATCAGGCACGGCGGGGGTCGGCGATCTGAACGTGCTGTTGCAACCGTCCGCCGCGGTGGCGAATGGTGCCCAATGGCGGGTGGCGGGTGACGCCAACGCGGCTTGGCGGAACTCCGGGGCAAGCATGGCCGGCATCTTGCCCGGCAGTTATCTGATAGAGTGCAAGAACCTCCCCGGGAGGACCACGCCGGTACCCGTGAAAGTCATGGTGGTGGCCGGCCGGACGACGACCGCCACGATCACGTATTTCACCGCCATGGATACGACGGCCAGTCTGCAACCGATATCGTTCACGACGGCGTCCACCAGCCAGGATCTGGCGTATGCTTATGTGGGCATGTTGCGCAGCGGGACCGGTGGATCCTATACCGGATTCGTGGTCAAGCCGCAGGTTGTGGCGACGGTGGCGCAAGCGGTGTTCGACGAGGCGACACTCACGGCAACCACCGATCTGCAATGGCTGTTGCAGCGCGATCAGGCACAATTCGAACCGGTGCCGCAAGTCCCGCGCGGGTTTTATGTGTTTACCGGCTATGCCGCCCAACGCGCCACAGAGGGCACGCCGGGCACCCTTGCGGTGCAATCCCAAAACCTCGACGTGGCCGCCCTCTATTTCGATCAACCGGCAGGCCGGGGAGGATTCAGCGGTTTTCTGGCCACCACCACCGCCACGGCGACGACTAACGAATATCTCCAGTCGTCCTCATCCAAAACCCTGGTGGGATATCCGCTGAAAGGAATCCTGGCCGCGAATGCGGGACAAATGCACACGACCTCACCGGTGACCGCCCCATTCATCCTGGCATCTGGACAGACCTACACGAATCCGTTCATCCAGGGTGTCGAGGGCATGCTTGGCGGTCCGCTTTGTGTCCAGTATGGTGGCGGCACCTACTACCCTGCGGGGATTTATGTGGGCGGTGCCACCGGCAACGCGGTTCGTGCCATCGATAGCGAAACCACCACGCTCTTTGCCAACGCGGCGCTGAGTGCCAATGGCGGCGTCAACAATACCGGCGGCGGCATCACCCATTCGAGTTTCTCCATCATCGGCTCACCATCAGACCCCGGCGCGATCAAAGTGACCATCGAACCGGCCGGCGCACGCACCGCCGGCGCAGGCTGGCGGCTCAGTCCGGAAGTCACCTACCGCTCCAGCGGCACTCAAAAGAATGGCCTCGCCGCCGGTTATTATGTCCTGCAACTCAGGACGGTCACCGGCTATCAGGATCCCGCTCCGGAGTCGGTCCAGGTTATCGCCGGCCAACTTCATGAAATCACTTATACCTATCAGGAGGATTACACTCCGCTGGAGCTCTGGAGACTCGCCCATTTCGGCACGGTATCCAATACCGGCAACGCCGCGGACAGCGCCGACCCTGACGGCGACGGCTGCCCCAACATCCACGAATACACGACTGGCACCGATCCCAATGACGCGCACGAAGCAACCCGGATCCTGACCACCACCAAAGGGATCTCTGCCTTCACCGTCACCGCGTCCGGCAGGACGACCCGCACTTATGTGCTCGAACGAACCGCTGACCCGAACACCGGCCCGTGGAGCGGCGTGGACACCGTCGGCCCGTTGGGCGCGGACGGCACCGTCACGCTGACCGATTCCTCGGCACCGGCCGGCAGCGCGTACTATCGGATCCGGGTGGAAATGCCGTAAGAGATGGAAGCATTGGACCGCGAGTCTCCAGACTCGCCAGCCCATGATCAGTGAAAACATGGTGCGTAAAGCGCGTTCCTTTCGCACCTCATGGTCATGCGAGTCTGGAGGCTCGCGGCCCGGCATCTAACAAAAATCCGGCGGCAGGGATTCGCCGGTTTGGCAGAACAGCGGGCGCATGCGTTCGAGGCCGCTACCGACTTCGAGACTGAGGATTTGGGCGAGGCTGTTGAGGATGACGATGGCGTTGCGGTCGGCATCGAGCACGGTGGCATGGCGGATTCGTTCGAGCATGCCTTGGTTGACCAGTTCGACATGGCGGTAAAGGCTCTTGATTTCCTCCAAGCGGAAATCCGGAGGATGGCCGGCTTGCGCCTGGAAATACTGGCCTAACAGATAGGTGGCGGCGGAACGGAAGAGCGATTCGTCCACATTGGCAAACGGCAGGTGAAACCAAGCCATGGGGCGCATGATGTCCAGGGCGGGGCATCCGCTGGTGGCCATGATGATGCCCATGATCGAGCGCAGGCCGTCCTGGACGATGGTTTCCTTGCTCACCGAGCGGTCGGCGCTGACACAAGTGACCAAGCACGAGCCATGGGATACGATGTCGCGAAAGGCCGCCACGAGGTCGGCGATGTTGATCGCGACCGGACAATGGGAATTCAGGTTTTCCGGCAAGCGGCAGTGGGCACAGCGCTGGTATGACAAACGGGTCCACTCCGGTGCCGCGTCATGGTTGGAATTGCGGTAATGCGCCGCGCGGTCGAGCGCGATCCGGAACTGCTTGCGGCTCCCGTCGGGAAAAACGAATTGATAGATATAGGTTTTTTCGGTGGAATCCATAGAGGGTATTGTTCCACGATCGGGGTCCGGCGCCTAACCCGGTGCGCGTGGGATTGAAAACCGCCGTGCGGGCGAGTCCGGAGACTTGCGGTCGCGGCAGGCTCACTTCACATTCATGACGCGGGATGCGGAGAGCGCGAAGTTATCCGGGTCGTACATCGACTCTACCTTGGCGGGTGGGGCGGTGGCTTGGCCGGCGATGGTGCAGCGGGCGAGGTAAGTGATGGTATAAGTGCCGCGGCGGGCGACTTCATCGAGGAAGAAGTCGGCGCGGTCGCTGCGGAGTTCGGAGTGGCTGACGTTCCAATCGTTGGCGCTGGTATGCACGCCGAGGGCGGCATTTTGGGATCCGAACTGGGTGTTGACGGTTTCGAAGACGGCGGGAAGCGGATCTTCGATGACCAGGTAGCGGGTGTCGTCCTTGGGCAGGGTGACGCGCAGCGAGACCCGGATCAGATCGCCGAGTTTCGGTTCGGTGAGGGGTTCGGCGGAGCCGTCGGGGTTGACGCGGTAGTAGAGTCGGTCGATGGAGAGGCCGTTGTTGGCGACGGGTTGGAGCGGGGCGACGGGCGGTTTGGAGGCGACGCGGAGGCGGACGAACGCGTGGTGATCGGCGGTGACGTTGAGTTTGAGGTTGGGGCCGAGCGGCAACGAGCGGATGGTGGTGGGGGAATCCGGGGAAAGTTTGATTTCCTCGGCCCCGGTGGTGGTGTCGAGTTTGAGGGCGACGCTGTCCTCGGTATCTTCTTCATTGGCCGCGTACATGCCCATGGCAACGACGGCCCAGCCGTTGAGCCAGGTATTGCGCCAGCGACCGTAGGGGTTGCGTTCGTTGAGCAGGCGGTCGAGCGCGGCGGTGGCTTCGGGGCCGCCCGGGGCGATGGTGTTCCAGGCGATCAATTCGAGAGCGCGGTCGGGCGACCAGGGCATCCAGGAATCGTTCTTGGGGGTGAAGGGAACCTTGGAGGTGAGGACCGAGCGGGCGCTGGCCAATTTGGATTTATTGTCGGCACCGGCGATGGCGATGGCGGCGGCCAGCATGCTGCGGGCGGCTGGCGTGAGCAAGGCCATGCGGTCGATCATCGCGTTGTGATAGGCGGTCTGGGGTTTATCCGCGAGGGCCAGGACGTAAAGCGCGCGAGCATGGGATTCGAGGACGAAGGGTGACTTGGCGTCGGCCAGTCCGCGGAGGCTGCCGATGAGATATTGGGTGAGCGATTCGATGGCGGACTCGGGGACGACGGCGTCGGATTGCACGGCCATCAACAGGCCCATGCCGGCGTAGGGCGTGGCCCAATCACAGGTATCCTTGCCGCCCGGCCAGTAGGTGAACAAACCGTTGGGAAGTTGCATGGAAAGCAGCCGGTCAGCCCCGGCCTGGATGGCGGCCTGGACTTTTTTCTCGGGGATCTTGGCAAAGGCGGGAATGACATCCTTGAGGTCATCGACGGCGCACCACGGGACCAGCGAGGAGGTGGTTTGTTCGACACAGCCGTAGGGGTAGTGCAGGAGGTAATCGATGGAACCCGCAGCTTCGGCCAGCGGCGAGCGGGCGAACTCAAGATCCACGGTGCCGACACCGTCGAGCAGGTTCTGGTCGAGCGCCTTGCGCAGGTCGGCATTGGCGTTGGGTCGGTCGAGTTTGACGAATTTCACCTGATGGAGCAGGGGCATCGGGTAGAGCACTTGGAAGCGGGCTTCGACGGCGTCGGACAGGCGATGGGCGAGCGGGTCGGTGAGGTTGCCTTTGGTCAGGGAAACGGGGACGGCCTGCCACGAGAGGACCGCCTCGCCGGTGGTTTCGGCGATGGTGGGGAAGACGACGGTGGCGGATTTTCCGGCTGCGATGGTGACGGTTTCCGAGGTGCTGGCGAGAGCTCGGCAAACGGGGGTTCCGGTGGTGGCGTGGGCGTTGAAGGTGACTTTCCAGGTTCCGGAGAAGGCCGACGCGTTTTGCACCAACACCTGCGGATTGATGGTATCGGTTTGGTTGGCGAAGCGCGGGGCTTTGGGTTCCAGCATCAAATCCTTTTTGGCGAGGATGGACGCTTCGGCATTGCCGAAACGGGTGACCTCGTGATGGGCGACGGCGATGACCCGGTAGCGGGTCAGGGTGTCCGGCAGTTTGAAGGTATGGGAGAATTTGCCGGCGGCATCGGTGATGAGAGCGGGTGCCCAGGTCGCGCAGGGATTGAAGTCCTTGCGCAGCAGATCGGCGAGTTTGCCGAGTTCACCGCCACCACCGACGAAGAAGCCCTTGTTGTTGAATCCCTGCATCTCGGGGTTTTCGGAAATGAAGGATTCGAACGAGGTGCCGGCTTCCACGGCGAGATTGCGCGGTTGATAGAAATGCTCCATCGGATCGGGCGTTTCGTAGCCCATCACAGCGAGCGTGCCCTCGTCCTCGGCATAGAGCGTGACTTCGGCCCCGGCGGCGGGTTTGCCGCCAGCCAGCAGGACGGTTCCTGATAGGGTGAGTTCGTCACCGGGGCGATAGCTGTCGGCGGTTTTGTCGAAATTGACCGCGAGGGTATCGCGCTGGTCTTCGACGAGCAGTTCGCAATAGCCGAGCCGGAGTTGGGGTTCCTTGTGTTCGCGGGCGCATTCATTGGCCCCCTTGACGATGAGCACGGAAACGTATGCGTTGGGCGCGTCATCATCGGTCAGCGGGACTTCGATGACCGGGGAATCGGCCTTGAGCGGAACAATGAACGAGCGGAGCACTTTCTCGCGTTCCACGGTGACCAGGGCGGTGCCTTCGATGGGCGAGAGCACAAGCACGCGGGCGGTCTCACCGGGTTGATAGGATTTCTTTTCGGCAACGAGTTTCACGCGCAAGCCGTCCTCATAGAGCCACGGGTAATCGTGGGTGCCATAGACGTGGAAGCTGATGACGGTGGCGAAGGGATGGCCCTTGGAGTCGGTGCCGCGGACTGTTAGGAAATGCAGGCCGGTGTCTTTCGGGGTGACGGTGAGCGCCTGGCCATCGCGGGCGGAGGCCGCGGGATCGAGGGTGATTTCGGCGGTGCTGACGGTTTCCTCGCTGGTGTCGTTGCGGGTGGTGGTGGCGCCGGTCGGGGTTTGGGTTTTGATTGCGGTATGGACCTCGCGGGTGAGGGTGGCGGTGAGTTTGAGCGGCGCGTCGTAGGGTTTTTCCGCGGTGTCGATGGCGGCGATGCGGAGTGGCACGGCGTGGCCGGCGCGGACCAGGGAATCGATGCGCGAGATGCCGATGTAAACGGTGGCCGGATGGACCGTGGCGGATGCCGTGGAGGTGAGCGTCTGGTTGTTCGTATCGGTCACTTCGGTGGCGACGGTGACTTCCTGCGGGGTCGGGAAATCGGCTTGCGGGATCTCGACTGTTAGAACGGCGGTGCCGTCGGCGGCGAGTTGGGTGTCGCCCTGGAGCTGGGTGGTGTGGCTGGTGGTGGTGTCGTTGCCGTCGGTGCCATTCTGATAGTTGAAATAATGATACCAATAGCCCCAGTCATAGGTGCGGTGGTTGCCGAACAGGAAATCGCGGAAACGTTCGGGGTATGGATTGCTGGAGGTGATGCGGCTGTAGTATTTCACCGCGCCGCCGGCGACCGGTTGCCCCTGATAGTATTTGGCGACGAGGTTGGCGGTGACGGTTTTGGCGCCGACCGCGGGGTCGGGCATCTGCTGGGTGATCTCGAAGGCATTGCGGCGGAATTCCTCGACGCAGAGCGGGATTTCGAAGCGGGCGTTGGCGATGATGTTTTCTTTTTCCTGCCAACCCGTTTCGGCATCGTTGTCGGAGCCCTCCTTGTCTTCGGCTTTAGCGAGTTCCGCGGTGAATTCGAGGCGGATCAGGTGGGTGCCGGTGGTGGCTGCGGCGAGGGTGTGGGTGAAATCGAACGAGCCATTGGGCGAGAGGGTGACGGGAGTGCTGACGATTTCCTTTTCGGTGGGATCGGTGATGACGATACGGGCCGGCAAGGGTTTATCGGCTTCGATGGCATTGCCGCGGAGGTTGCGCACGATGCCTTTCAGGTGGACGGTTTCGCCGGGCCGGTAGAGCGAGCGGTCGGTGAACAGAAACGCCTTCCTGGTGGATTCCAGCGGTTTGTTCCACGAGTAGCGGACCGGGAAATGCCAGAGGCCGACGGTGGCCAGAGTGGAGTCGAACCCGGTGAGGTAGGCGTCGGTACCGAGCGCGGCGAGGAGATGGCGGG
>Ga0118677_10009717_pt1 | contig 14924 bp, 19 predicted proteins | sample AliMusrvi5mmetaG_FD_86154 | JGI IMG/M metagenome (GOLD analysis project Ga0118677, IMG submission 86154)
GTCTCAGGGCGCGCCGATCAGGTCTCAGCGCGAGCCGCGAGATCCGCCGCTGCTCTCAGACCCCCGTCTCCGCCTCCAGCCGCCCGGAGCGCACCGCCTGGGCGAAGGCCTCGAAGTCGCGCTCGTTCTGGTCGGCGTAGGCCACCGAGAACTCGACGATCGCGCGGTCGAAGGCGTCGCCCTTGCCGAGGTACGCGGCGATCGCGACCCTGTCGCCCAGGCGCGCGTGTGCCCGTGCCAGCGTCGCGCCGCACAGGCGTGCGTAGAGCGTCGCGCCGGGCACCCGGAAGCTGCTCACGTCCACACTGCCCTTCCAGTCGTGGAGCTGGCGCACGTAGTAGCAGCGCGTCTTGCCGTCGAGACCCTTGAAGCGCAGCCAGCCGAGGAAGATGTCGCTCGCCGCCTGCATCACGCGCTGGCCCTCCACGACGCGCTGGCCGTGATTGGCGTATTCGCTCTTGCCGACGAAGCGCTCGAGGACGGAGGGCTGCGCCTCCTTGGCCTGCAGGAACAGCGGCGCCTGCCGCTGGCGGCCCTCGAAGAGGAAGATCCAGGCGCGGGTGCCGACGCTGCCCACGCCGACGACCTTGCGCGCCGTGTCGAGATAGCGGTACTGCTCCATCGGATGATGCCGCGCGGCCAGAGTGCGCCGATAGGCCTGGATCAGCGAGAGCATCCACTCCTCTATCTCCACGCGGGACGTGCCGGACTGCGCAAGGTCGAGGATCGGCACGATCAGCGGCGGGTCGGCCGCGATGCGGAGCTTGCCGTCGACCTCGTGGGCGAGCCTCGCGAGGGAGCGCGCATGCACGCGCGAGCGGGCCTTGGCCATGACCTGCTCCGCCTCCCTGGCCTCACGCTTCCCCAGGCGCTTCTGCTCGACCTCGCGGCGGATCCACGCCAGCACGTCGTCGGCCGTCAGCCGCGCATACCAGGCGTCGAGTGCGGTCATCTCCGCCGCTCTGCTCATCGCGTCGCGGTACTCCTGCACGCCGGCCGCGACGATGTCGCGCCGGTCGGCCGGCGAGAAACCGAGGTCCCGGCCGGCGATCTCGAAGCTCGCGGCGAGACGCTTGACGTCCCACTCCCACGGGCCCGGCAGCGTCTCGTCGAAGTCGTTGATGTCGAAGAGCATCTGGCGCTCAGGCGAGGCGAACAGGCCGAAGTTCAGTAGATGCGCGTCGCCGCAGAGCTGCACGTCGAAGCCGCTGGCCGGGCTCCCGGCCAGATCCGACGCCATGATGAACGCGGCCCCGCGGTAGAACGTGGCCGGTGAGGCGAGCATGCGCCCGTGCCGGATCGGCACGAGCTCCGGCACGCGGCTACGCGCCTGCTCCTCCAACAGCGCGACGGGGTCCGGCCGGCCGGCGGCCGGCCTCCACGCCGCGTGACTGGACCGGGGCGCGACCTGCCGCGCAGCCTTCCCTCTCGCGGCCCACTCCTCCGGCGGGACGTGCTCGGACTCCCGCACCGAGGCGGGGGACCTCTTCGCGTCCGCCGTCTTGGCGGCCGCCGTCTTGGCGGCAGTCGTCTTCGCTGTCGGACTCATTCGGCGCCTCTCTTCCGGCTCGACGTCACGACGCGAGTCCTACCCCACGGCCCCCCTTTGAGCAACGTCGGGACTCGCGGCGGCTCGACTGCCGGGGGCTGCAGCGGCGGGCGGAAGCGCCGCTGCCGGGAGGCTACCCCGGCGCCTTTGCGGTACGATTGGCGCCAGATCCCGAGGCGAACGAGAGGCGGACCCACGATGTACTGGCAGCGCGGCACGCTCACCCCCGAGCAGGTGCAGTTGGTCATCCGTGACCTGCCTCTCGACATCAGCTTCGCCGATGAGCACGACGTGCTGGTCTACTGGAGCGGGCCTACGTACAAGACGTGCGACGCGCGCTACATCGGCCGCGACGTGCGCGACTGCCACCCCGAAGGTTCGCTCGACGTGCTCGAGGACATCCTCACCCAGTTCAAGGCCGGCACGAAGGACGTGGCCGAGGGATGGGGGCTGGACGGTGAACGCTTCAAGTACACGCGCTACACCGCCGTCCGCGACGACGCCGGCGCCTACAAGGGCGTCCTCGAGGTCAACCACGACGTCACCGGCGTGCGCGCGTTCGAAGGCGCGCAGGCTCTGCCGGGCTGGTGAGCGCCGTGATCGCCCTCTTCGCCTTCGCTCCGCTCGTCGCCGTCTCGGCCAGCAAGATCGTCCTCCTCATCCTCGTGGGCGTGTGCGGTATCGGCTTCGGCACGTGGCTGCGCCTGTACCTCGAGGATCGCAAGAAGAAGAAGAAGTAGCCGGCGGCGGTCGCGCCGCGGCGGACGCGACCCGTCTCGCCCGCGACCCGTCCCGGCGCCGGGTCCGCGTCGTCAGCGTGCGAAGGTGGCCGCCCGGCCGCCGAACTCGAGCAGCCCGATGCGCACCTTCACGGCCCGTCCCTGCGTCACCGTGAACGCGGCCGCCGTGCCCGTGACCGGATCGCGCCAGGTGTCGCCGTCCCACGGCCGGTAGACGATCGTCGCGCCGCGGCCGAGGCGCACGCGCAGCGTGTCGCCCACGCCGCGGCTCACCGCGACGCGCCCGTAGTACTGCTGCGCGTAGGCGCCGGCATACACGGAGCGCTGCCGCGGCGCGGCCGCGTCGGCCGGCGGCGCCGCGGGCAGCACGCGCGCCTGCCGTGAGGCCGCCCGGGCCGGCGCGCCGGACTGAGCAGTCGCCCCAGCCGCGGGCGGCGCAGAGCCGCCGGCGGCGAGCCAGTCCTCGCGTGGCGCGCCCACGAGGTAGAGGTCGTACAGCGTCGCGGCGAGCGCGGCCGCGAGGGCGTGGCCCTCGGGGTACGAGTTCGCGAGCACCGCGATGCCGACGCCGTCGGCCGGCACCATGCTGACCAGCGCGCTCGACCCGGCGACGGTGTCGCCGGACTTGGCGACCACGGTGGCGCCGTCGAAGCTCGAGATGTCCCAGCCGAGCGCCGCCGAGACCGGGCCCTGCTCGTCGGCGCCGGCGGGAGTGGTCGATGCCTGCGTCGCGGCCAGAGCGCCGCCGGCGACCACAGGCACGCCGCCGAGGGCGCCGCCGCCCAGCTGCATCCTCAAGTAGGGCACGAGGTCGCCGATCGACGAGCTCACGCCGAGCGCCGGCGCGAGGACGTCCTCGCCGCGCGGCGTCTGTGCCTGCAGGGAGCCGCCCACGGAGACGTGCGGCGCCGCCTTGTCAGCAGCGGCCGCGTAGGCGGTCGCGGTGAGCGTCGTCGCGGTCATCCCCAGCGGTTCGAGCAGGCGCTTGCGCACGAGCCGGGCCCACGATGAGCCAGTAGCGTGCTCGGCGGCCACGGCGGCCGCCGTGGGCAGCGCCTCTTGCTCGGCGAACGCGGCGCGGAAGCCGGCCTCCGGCGCGAGATACCTGAGCCGACGCAGCACCTCCGCGCGGCCGTACCCGAACGCCAGCAGCTCGTCCCCGGCATGCGCCGGCAGACCGCTGCGCGCGGCCAGAAGGTCGCGCAGCGTCACGTGATCGCTCACCCACGGATCCCACAGATCGAAGCCGGACCAGTACTTGTGCACCGGCGCGTCCCAGGCGAGCTTGCCTTGGCCGACGAGCGCCGCCAGCATCGCGCTCGTGAACCCTTCGGAGACGGCGCCGAGCTGGAACACGGTGCCGAGGTCGACCGGTTCGTTCCCGCCGGCCCGGCGGACGCCGAAGCAGCGCACGTACACCGCCGTGTCGCCGGCGACGATGGCCACGGCCGCGCCCGGCACACCGCTGCGCGCCACCATCGCCTGCGCGGTCGCGTCGAAGGCCGGCAGGACGGCTTTGACCGCGCGGGCGGCAGCCACGCGCCGCGCCGCCGCGGCCAGGGCCGGGGGCGTGGATGCGGCGGCGCGCGGCAAAGGCGCGGGGACGACCTCAGAGGGCAGCGGCCAGGCTGGGCTGGATGGGACCGCAAGTCCGGGTGCGCCGGTGGGACTCGGCGCGACGGAGGGGGCCGGTGCCGAAGAAGACGCCGGCGAGGCGGATGGAGCCGGTGACGGATCGGCGGAAGTGGAGCCGGCCGACAAGGCCGGCGCGGCCGCGGAGGCTGCGGTCGCGCCCGGCGCGAGGGCCGCCGGCGAGGCCGGCGAAGGCGCCGGCGAGGCGCTCAGCCGCACGCCGCAGCCGGCGAGCAGCAGCACGCTCGATAAGGCGAGCACCGCTCCGGCCGTCCCTCTCCGCATCCGCGTCCTCCGACGAACATCCGGCGGCCGCCACTCTGGCGTCCGCCGGCACCAGGCCCACCGCTTCGAGGCCTTTCGCTAGGTTTCGCCACGGTCCTCGCGATACCCCTCTTTGCAGCGTCGACCGGGGTGTAGACTGCCGCGCAGGGGAAGGAGATGGGACCGTGGGCAAGATCAAGGACGGCAGCCGGACGTGGCGCTTCGACCGCGAGTCCATGGCGCGCGAGGTCGACCGCTCGGCGAGCGGCGGCCGCATCTGCCGCTTCGAGGTGAAGCCACCGACCCTGGTCCTGGACGCCGGGTGAGCGGCACGCCCGCGCCCGGCGGCCGCGCGACCGACCAGACTGAATGCCTGCGCGCGGCCCGCGCCGCGCTCGAGGACCTCCTCGCGGCGCGCCTGCCCGAGCACGTGCCGGAGTCAGGCTGCGACGGGGACGCGCTCGCGCTCGTGCGCACCGTCAATGGTCTGATCGACTTCATGCAGGAGATCGGCGAGTTCGTGCTGCCGCTCTCCCAGGGCGACCTCTCGGCCCCGATGCCGTCGCCCGACAACCACCTCGCGGCCCCGTTCAAGGAGCTGCACTCGCGCCTGCGGGAGCTCACGTGGCAGGCGCAGCAGATCGCGCGCGGAGACTACAGCCAGCGCGTGGACTACATGGGCGACTTCTCGGCCGCGTTCAACAGCATGGTCACGCTTCTGAAGGAGCGCGAGGAGAGCCTCAAGGCCGAGATCAGCGGGCGGGCGCGGGCCGAAGAGGAGCTTCAGCGCGAGCGCGACCTGCTGGTGCGCGGCCCGGTGATCACGATCCGCTGGGACGTCGACGACGAGGGCACGGTGCAGTACGTCTCGCCCAACGTGACCTCCCTCGGCTACGGCGCCGACGAGTTCATGTCCGGGCGCCGGACCTACGCCAGCATCATCCACCCGGACGACTACCCCTGGCTGGTGGAGGACGGCAACGCCCGCGCCTCGAGCGGTCTCGACGGCTGGACGCAGGAGTACCGGCTGGTCGACAGCGAGGGCGATGTGCGCTGGGTCCGCGACTACACGCACGCGGTGCGCGACCACAGCGGCGCGGTGACGTGCTACGAGGGCTACGTCATCGACATCACGCCCCAGAAGACCGCCGAGGCGGCGCTGCGCCGGCGCGAGGAGCAGCTGCGCATGCTCTCGCTCACCGACGACCTCACGGGCCTCTACAACCGTCGTGGCCTGTTCGCGCTCGGAGAGCACATGATGCGCAGCGCCCGCCGGCACAAGACCGGGATCGGCGTACTCTTCCTCGACCTCGACGGTCTCAAGGAGATCAACGACCGCCACGGCCACCGGCGCGGCGACGATGCGCTGCGCGAGATCGCCGCGCTGCTCCAGAAGACCATCCGCGAGTCGGACGTGCTGGCACGCGCGGGCGGCGACGAGTTCGTCGTGGTGGCCGAGGACGACGGCACCGCGACGACCGATCTGGAACGGCGCCTGCATCGGCGCCTGGCGGCCGCCAACGTCAGCGGCGAGCGGCCGTTCCCGCTCCGCGCCAGCACCGGCGTCGTGTACTGGGAGCACACTGGGAAGGCTACCCTGCACGAACTGATCGAGCGCGCCGACGCGCGCATGTACGAGGACAAGCGCGCGCGCAAGCAAGGCTGACGCGCCCCGAGGGAGGGACCATGGCCACTACACTGAGGCAAGACGAGGGCACCGCGGCGGGAGAGCGCCGCTGGTCGGCGCACGTCGGCTCGGCGATGCTAGCGCGCCTGGCGGCGCGCGCGGCGATCGCCGCACCGGCGGGCGACCTGCCCGTGGAGGCGCCGCTCACCGGCGAGACGCTCGGCGTCGTGCCCAAGGGCACGCCCGCGGACGTCGCCGCCGCCTGCGCAGCGGCGCGCGAGGCGCAGGCCGAGTGGGCGCGGCGCTCCTTCGACGAGCGCGCCGCGGTCCTTCTCCGCTTCCACGACCTGCTCATCGACAACTCCGCCGAGATCCTCGACATCATCCAGCTCGAGGCCGGCAAGGCGCGCAAGCACGCCTTCGAGGAAGTCCTCGACACGGCCATCCAGGCACGTTACTACGCGCACACGGCGGCGGAGTTCCTGCGGCCGCGCCGCCGCCAGGGGGCGCTCCCGATCCTCACCAAGGCCTGGGAGCACCACCACCCGCGCGGCGTCGTCGGCATCATCGCCCCGTGGAACTACCCGCTCACGCTCGCCGTCGGCGACGCCATCCCTGCGCTCATGGCCGGCAACGGCGTCGTCATCAAGCCAGATGCGCAGACCCCGTTCTCGGCGCTGTGGGCCGCGAGCCTGCTGGAGGAGGCCGGCCTGCCGCGCGGCCTCGTCGGCATCGTCACCGGCCGCGGCGCCGAGCTCGGCGCGCCGCTCATCGAGGCAGTGGACTACCTCATGTTCACCGGCTCGACGGCCACCGGCGCCAAAGTCGCCGGCCAGGCGGCCGCCGCCCTCATCGACTGCTCGATGGAGCTCGGCGGCAAGAACCCGCTGCTGGTGCTCGAAGACGCCAGCCTGCGCCGCGCGGTGCCCGGCGCCGTACGCGGGATCACGTCCAACAGCGGCCAGCTGTGCATCAGCATCGAGCGCATCTACGTCCACGATGCCGTGTACGACGAATTCACCGGGCGGCTCGCCGAGGCTCTGCGCGGCGTGCGCCTCGGCCCCAGCCTGACCTTCGACGAGGACATGGGCTCGCTGGTCAGCGGCGACCAGCTCGCCAAGGTCGAGGAGCACGTCGGCGACGCCGTCGCCAAGGGAGCCGAGGTGCTGGCGGGCGGCAGAGCCCGCCCCGACCTCGGCCCGTACTTCTACGAGCCGACCCTGCTCGCCGGCGTCACCGCCGAGATGGAGCTCTGCCGCTCCGAGACCTTCGGCCCCGTCGCCGCGGTCCACCGTTGCTCGTCGGCCGACGAGATGGTGGAGCGCGCCAACGACTCCAGCTACGGCCTCAACGCCAGCGTGTGGACGCGCGACGCGCGCGCCGGGCGCGAGCTCGCGGCGCGCCTGCAGAGCGGCACCGTCAACATCAACGAGGCGTATTCGGCCACGTGGGCCTCGGCGAGTCCCATGGGCGGTTTCAAGGAGTCGGGCCTCGGCCGCCGCCACGGGCGCCAGGGCATCGAGAAGTACACCGAGGCGCAGACGATCGCCGTGGAGCGGCTGCTGGCGATCGACACGCCGCCGTTCCTCAGCAACGGGCAGTACGCCGCGGTGATGAGCACGGCGATCAAGCTGATGCGCTACCTGCCGGGGATCAAATGACCGAGGACGGAGGGATCGCGTGACGACGATCAACAACAAGCACGTGCTGATCACCGGCGCGGCGTCCGGCCTCGGCCGGCTCCTCGCCCTGCGCTGCGCCGGGCTCGGCGCGACGGTCACGATCTGGGACCTCGACGAGGCCGGAGGCGAGGCCGTGGCGGCGGAGGCCACCGCCATGGGGCCCGGCCGCGCGCGCGCCTTCGCCTGCGACGTGAGCGACCGCACGCAGGTGTATGCGCGCGCCGCAGAGGTGCTCGCGGACGCCGGCGCGGTCGACGTCCTCGTCAACAACGCCGGCGTCGTCAGCGGGCGCGAGCTGCTCGAGCTCGACGACGCGCGCATCGAGCGCACTTTCGCCGTCAACGCGCTGGCGCCGTTCTGGGTCACCAAGGCGTTCCTGCCGGCGATGGTGGCCGGCGGCAGCGGCCACATCGTCACCGTGGCCTCGGCCGGCGGCCTCATCGGCTCGCCGCGGATGACCGACTACGCGGCGAGCAAGTTCGCGGCCGTGGGCTTCAACGAGGCGCTGCGCCTCGAGCTCAAGCGCAGCACCCCCGGCGTGAAGACGACGATCGTGTGCCCGTTCTACATCGACACCGGCATGTTCGAGGGGGTCAAGACGCGCTTCCCGCTCCTCCTGCCGATCCTGCGCGAGCAGGACGTCGTGGAGCGCATCGTCAAAGCGATCCAGCACGACCGGCCGCAGGTCCTGATGCCGTGGATGGTGCACACGCTGCCGGCGATGAGGCTGCTCCCGGTGGGCGTGTTCGACACGCTGGCGGACTTTTTCGGGATCACGACTGCGATGGACGAGTTCACGGGGCGCGAGGGCGCCGCGAGCGGGCGATAGGGAGCAGCGCGCGGGCCTGGAGTCGCGAGCGGGGGCCGGAAGCTAGAGACGGAACTCGTGGCGGCACATGCCGTCGCCACGGCTGAGCTGGTGCGTCTGCGTGTGCGCCGACTCGTCCACGCCGAGCATGCCGCACAAGGTGCCGCGGTCGAAGCGGCAGACGATGTCCGGGGACTCCTCGGCGAGCTCCTTGTACACGCAGTTGTGGACCTCGAGCACGACCTTGCCGGGCGTGCCGTTGCTCAGCGTGACGCCGTAGCCGGCGTCGTCCATCCAGGCGAGGACGGCCTTGGGAGCCAGGGCGACCGGCGGCTGCACGTTGTCGCCGGCGATCTCAAGCGCGGTCTCCTCGCCGAAGGTGCGGCCGAGGGAGAAGGCCGCCGCAGCGGCCGCATCCCTCTCCATCGATTCCTCGATGAGACGAAGAAGCGTGCGTGACAGGAGCTCGTAGCGCCGCGGCGGCAGCATGACCTCGAGGCGCTCGTCGGTGAGCACGTACGTCTTGGCCGGGCGGCCGCCGCCGGCCCGGCGGCGGGTCCCGGACTCGACGAGTCCGAGCTCGCAGAGGCGCTCGAGATGCGCGCGAGCGACGGTGCGGTGAAGACCGAAGGCCTCAGACACCTCGGTGGCGGTCACGGGCCCGGCCGCTTCGCGAAGATGCCGGTAGACGCCGCGCCGCGTGGGATCGCCGAACACGTCGGCGAGCCTCCCAAGGTACTTGCCATCTTTGTCGTACGTCGTCTCCACGCTCCGCACTCTATCGCAAAGTCCTATGAGGAAAAAGGCGATCGTGGCTCGCAAGGCACACATCGCGTCGCCAGACGCGGCAACCGTGTCGGAGGCTCCGAGCGACATGGGTCAGCGCGAAGCGTGAGTTATGGATACGGGCGGCGGCGGGAATGGAGCAGGCACGCGGTCAAAGGCATCGCGCCCCACGAGAGGAGCCCCATGATCAAGGTACGGACCTTCATGACCCCCATCAAGATCTTCGCGACGTCCCGGGAACTGCAGGATCTGGACGCACAGGTCACGGCATTCCTCAGCGAAGAGAAGGCCGACAAGGTGTTCTCGGTCAGCGACGCGACGACCGCCGGAGAGAACGGCGAGACGATCGGCCTGATCCGCAGCGTCGCGTACCGCGTCTCCGAGGACTGACGGAGCAGGGGTGACCGGGTGACCGGAGAGACCGGCAGCGACCGGGAGAGCGATATCGCTCTGCTGCGCGAGGCCCTCGCTCTCGAGGCCGCGGCGGTAGAGCGGTACGTGCAGCACTCGGGTGCGACCTTCGACCCGAGGCTGCAGACGTATTGGGAATCGTTGCGACGGAACGAAGCTGGTCACCGCGGCCTGCTGGAGGCCGAGCTCGACCGCCTCGGCGCGGAGCCCGGCGGCCGATGAGCGCCCGCGGCAACACTCGCGACGAGCGACCATGAGCGCGCGAGGCTACGCCCGCGACCTCTCGGCCCTGCGTGCCGACCTTGCGTTCGAGATCGCCGCCGTCAAGCGCTACGGCAGGATGGCCGAGGAGGCCGCCGATCCGGAGCTGCAGGCTCTGTTCAAGGAGCTCTCCATGGGAGAGACGGGCCACTGGCGCGGCCTGCGCCGGATGATCGCCACCGTCGAGGACACGGCCACGCGTGTGGTACTCTTCTGCCCGCTCTGCGGGTGGCAGGTCGACTTCGGCCCGGACCCCGCGGACGGCGCCACCGGCAAGTGCCCGATGTGCCCGGGCAGGTTCGCCCTGCGCCTCGACGCCGGCGGCGACTGGACTCTGGAGAGGCTGGCGCCCTGAGATGAACGATGTAGAGGCCGCCGGGCCGGGCCGCTCCGCGGCACCCGCCGGCGGCGACCCCATCCCCGCGGAGGCGCGCGCCGCGAACCGCAAGCTGTGGGCCGAGTGGACCCGTGTGCATGCCGCCAGCCCCGGCTACGACGTCGAGGGCTTCAAGGCAGGTCGCCGGTCGCTCACGCCGATCGAGCTGGAAGAGCTCGGGCCGCTGCTGCACCCCGGCACCTCGCTGCTGCACCTTCAGTGCCACTTCGGCCTCGACACGCTGTGCTGCGCGCGGCTCGGCGCCGACGTCGTCGGGCTCGACTTCTCGCCCGAGGCGATCGCGCTGGCGCGCGCCCTGGCCGACGAGGTCGGCCTTTCGGCGCGCGCCGCCTTCGTCGAGAGCGACCTCTACGAGGCCGACTCCCACCTCGGCGACAAGCTCTTCGACGTCGTCTTCGTCAACTGGGGGGCGATCGAGTGGCTTCCCGACCTCGATCGGTGGGCCGCGATCGTGGCCCGCCATCTGCGTCCGGGCGGCACCTTCTACATGGCCGAGATCCACCCCTACGCGCAGGGCTTCGACGAGCTCCCGGGAGAGAAGGACGTGCACATCGCCTTCCCGTACTTCCACGATGCCCTGCGGCCGGAGGTCGAGCCTGTCGACCGCGACTATGCCGATCGCGAGGCGCGCTTCGACGACCTCGTGGCCTACGGCTGGAACCACGACCTCGCCGAGATCGTCAACAGCCTCATCGGCGCCGGCCTGCGCATCGAGCACCTGCACGAGTTCCCCTTCTCCCCCTGCCCGTGGTGGGACTGGATGGAGGAGGATGAGGAGCGCTGGTGGTGGCTCCCCGACGGCAAGGGCAGCCGCAGGCGCGACCTCCCCATCACCTATTCGATCAGGGCCGGCAGGCCCGCGACCTGACCCGCGGAGGACCGATGCTCGACGACTACCTCAAGGCGAACCTCGCGAACTGGGACGAGCGCGTCGGCGTGCACGTGGAGTCGGACCTCTACGACGTCGAGGGCTTCAAGAGCGGGCGGAGCTCGCTCACGCGCGTCGAGCAGGACGAGCTCGGACCGCTCGTCCACGTGGGCACGTCCCTGCTGCACCTGCAGTGCCATTTCGGCCTCGACACGCTCAGCTGGGCGCGGGCGGGCGCCGTCGTCACCGGCGCCGACTTCTCGGGCGAGGCGATCGCGCAGGCGCGCGCCCTGGCCGACGAGGTCGGCCTCTCGGCGCGCGCCACCTTCGTCCAGAGCGACGTGACGTCGCTCGCGGACGTCCTGGGCGGCCGGTTCGACGTCGTGTTCACGTCGTGGGGCGTGCTCATCTGGCTCCAGGACCTGGAGCCGTGGGCCGACGTGGTGACGCACTTCCTCAAGCCCGGCGGCACGTTCTACCTCGCCGAGTTCCACCCCAACGTCATGACGCTGGCCGAGGACTCCACGCCGGACCGCCTGCGCGTGGGCTACCCGTACTTCCAGCACGGCGAGCCGCTGCGCTTCGACGAGCCCGGCACATATGCCGACCCCGGCGCCAGGACGCGCAACAACGTCACCTACGAGTGGGTCCACGGGTTCGCCGAGACCATCGACCCGCTCCTGCGTCGCGGGCTGCGCCTGGACTTCCTGCACGAGTTCCCGTTCACGCACGGTCTGTCGTTCCCGTTCCTCGAGAAGTGCGACGACGGCCTCCTGCGCGTCAAGGGGCACCACGACGACTTCCCGCTCAGCTTCTCGCTCAAAATGACCAAGGAGACGTGACGATGGTGGACGACAGCGTCGCGGACCCGCTCTTCGCCGGGCCGACGGAAGGGGGCAGGATCGGCGACGAGGGTCTGCTGGCGATCCTCGAGGCGGCGATCGCCGACGAGCGCGCCGCCCAGGCGAAGTACCGCCACGGCCTCGACCACTGCTCCGACCGCGAGGCCTGCGCCATGTTCGAACAGCTCCTCCGCGAGGAGCAGGCACACGAGCGCACCCTCACGCACCGCTACGCCGAGGTCAAGAAGCGCGTCGGCCTGAGCGGCGCGGGCCGCGAAACAGGTACTTGACGCCGCACACGACCGGCCGTATCCTGTTTAGTGCGTAGGCGTAGTCTAAATCTACGGATGCGCATCCCGTCAGGGGGACAAGATCGGCGCCCATCCCATCGGACGCCAAGGCTTCACGAAGGCGGCGCTCACCCTCCGGGCGCCGCCTTCGGCCTGTCAGACGGCGGGCGGTGGCCCTGGGAGTTGCGGCCCGCCGGGCGGCGGCCCGGCCGGCGCGGCAGCCAGCCGCGCGAAGAAGTCCGGCAACTCCGCCCGCGGCACGACGACGTCGGCCGCGGCCAGCACCTCCGGCGCCGCCTCGGCCATCGCCACACCCAAGCCGGCCCAGCGCAGCATGTCCCGGTCGTTGTCGCCGTCACCGCAGGCGACGGTGTGCTCCCGGCGCAGGCCGAGGCGCTCGCAGAGCCACTGCAAGGCGGCGCTCTTGCTCACGCCGCCGGCGGCGAACTCGATGTACTCGGGCTGCGAGCGCTCCACGAACAGGCGGTCGCGCCAGCGCCGCTGAAGGTCAGGGAGGATGCGGGTCACGTCTTCGGCGTCCGCGATCGCCACCAGCTTGGTCGGCGGCCGGCGCAGCACCTCCGCCTCGAGATCGTCGACCTGGTGCAGTTCCACACCGGTGTGCCGCGTGTAGTGGAGCGCCCATTTGTCGACCTCGTCCACGTACATCTCGTCGTCGATGTACGCGTTGACGTGCCGCCCGAGCACCCGCAGCCGGCGCACGACCGCGGCCGCGTCCTCCGGCCGCATGCGCGTGTGGTACAGCGTCGAGCCGTCGGCGAGGTCGGCTACCATGGCACCTTGGTAACAGACCACCAGACCCTCTCGAATGCCCATGCGCGCGGCGACGGCGCGGGCGCTGCTGAACATGCGCCCGGTACAGATGGCGAAGACGACGCCGGCGTCGGCCAGCGCGCGCAGCGCGCCGGGCAGCGCCGGCGCGAGATCGAGCTCGGGCGTGAGCAGCGTCCCGTCGAGGTCCGAGGCCACGAGATCGGGGCGAGTCACCTCGAGCCCGCGCCAGGCGGCCTGCGTGGCGGAGGTCACCGCCCGCCGCGTGCGGGCTCGAGGCCCGTGACCACGACGTCGAGTCCGTCGAGGCGCAGCCCGCCGGCGCGCCTCAGGTCCTCGGCCACGAGGCCGGCCATGCGCAGGCGGACTCCGGCCAGATCGGCGGCGGGCATGAGCGCCTCGAGCCGCACCCGCCAGGCGTCACCGCGCCTGGTCAGCGTGAGTGCCTGCGTCCGCACGCCCGGGCACGTCCGCTCGATGTCGCGCCGCAGGGCGAGCTCCAGCGCCTGGACGTCGAGGCGGGTGCTGCCCTCGCCGGTGCCGAACTCGACCCGCGTGGTGCGGCGCCGCTCGGATCCCAGCTGCCGGACGGCCAGAACCAGCAGGACGATCGCCACGACACCGGCGACGCCTGCGACGATGCTCGCGCCGAGCCGCGGCTCCGCGCTGACGAGCCGGTCCCACCACGATGCCAGCGGCCAGCTCAGGCCGGAGTGGACGGCGAGCGCAAGCTCGCGGATGAAGGCGGCGACGGCGACGATGAATCCGATGAAGCCGACGACGAGCGCCAGCGAGCGCGACGTAGCGGTCACGGCAGATGCCTCTTGAGCTGGCGGGCGGCGAGCACGTGCGGCCGCACCGTCACGGCGCCGGACGCGACCCCGGTGATGGCGGCGAGGCGGTCGCGAAGCCGCGGCTCGAGGTCGGCGGCGACGCGGGCGCCGTCCGCATAGGGCCGCAGGTACGTGGTCAGCGTCGCCGCTGTCCCGCCGCGGCGGGTCTCGACCCTCGCCTCCGAGCGCACCACGTCGGCGTGATCCGCGGCGGTCTGCTCCAGGGCGACCGCGACGGCTGCGGCCGGCGCCAGCACGCCGCCGCCGTCCCCCGCGATCCAGATAGTCTCCTCGCCGTGGCGCAGGACGAGCAGGATCAGCACGCCGAGGGCGACGGCGACGGCGAGCAGCGACCACGCGCGCACGGCGGGATCCGCCGGGATGCCGAGATAGCGGAACGGCGAGAACTCGCAGTGGAACGCCACGGCCGTGAGACGCATGGCGTACAGCAGCACGAAGAGGCCGCCGGCCAGCAGCAGGACGAACGTGGCGATCCGCGTGGACCTCGAGGGCGCCACCCCGCGGGGCGGGCGCCTGTCAGGCGTCTGAGCCAGCCTGCTCCTCCGGGAACACCACGTCGGTGACGAGCACGTTGACGGCCCTCACCTTGAGGCCGGTGGTGCCCTCGACCTGCTCCGTGACAGCCTTGCGGCAGGCCTCCGCCACGGTCGGCACGTTGGCGCCGAAGTCGATGCTCATGGTGACGTCGATGTCGACGCTGCCGTCGCGCAAGTCCACCGAGATGCCCGGCGTGCCCTTGTCGCCGCGCAGCCCGGCGAGGGCGCGCGCGCTCCCGCCACCGAGCGAGTGGATCCCCTCGATGCCGGAGATGGCCTTGAACGCCACCTTGGCCACCACGTTGTCGGAGATGGTCACGCCGCTCGTGGCGGGCGCGTCGGCCTTGGCGGGTTCTGTCATCGCCTGCCTCCTGGTAGGTCGTGTAGGGCTACTGTACCCGTCGGACGACGGCGCGTGTCAAACCGCGGGGGCATCACACGGCTGGCCGGCGAAGCCGCTTCAGCTGCACTTCGAGTAGCTGCACCCCGGCTCCGTGCACACGAGGCAGCCGCCCTCGTGCCGCATGACGCTGCCGCAGTCGGGGCAGGCGCCCTGCGCCAGCTCGACGAGCGACAACTGGGGCT
>Ga0118677_10009718_pt1 | contig 14923 bp, 14 predicted proteins | sample AliMusrvi5mmetaG_FD_86154 | JGI IMG/M metagenome (GOLD analysis project Ga0118677, IMG submission 86154)
GATCTCCGTTTGGCGGATACCGAGAGTCATCGCTTCGCCCTGCGCCGCAAGCGGACTGCCGTCGGATGCATAGATGGCGCCGCGTTGAGGGATATCCCGTTGCAGTGCGAGTATCCCCGCCGACATACCGGGAAAGACTAAGTCCTTATTCCATGCCACGCGCCACACATTGTTTTCATTGGTCATGGTGAGCGTTGACGTGGCGGTTAACTCGCCAAACAGGATGGTCTGCCACTTGCTTACCATCAACGCCACCGCGCTGGAGCCATTCTGCAATAAACCGCTGCGCAAGGTGTAGGTTACAGCAAGTGAAGTCGTTGTGTTGATCGTGTCGACGTAAAGGCGTTTGAGTTTGTCCGGGTTGTCAAGGCTCTGTTGTGAGGATGAATCCAGCGTCGCAAAAGCAGTGGTGTAATCATGCGCATTGACAGCCTGCACGAAGCTGACAACTGCGCTGGCGGAGGAAGGATATTCAGTGGGCGCCGCCTGTCCGGTTGGCGTCACATCTAACGACGGATTGAGGTCCGACTCGTTGTTTGTGCATGAGACGACAAAGCACAGGATGCTCAGCAATACAATGAGCCTGTAACCATTTCGCGCGTGATTTCGTGGCAATTGCTTCATGTTCTAACCGTGTCCCACCTCGGTTTTCGATTTCGATTAGATTGTAAAGCATCACCCTATAATCGGTGTATGCAGGCAGATTTGCTCAGGCAGCTCCCCAGTGTTCATGAACTGTTGTCCGCTATGAGCGACTTGGAACGCTCAATGGGACACCAGTGTGTGGCCGACGCCGTCCGTCAGCACCTTGATGAAACGCGCATCTTGATACGATCCGGCGGGCAAGCGCCAACCCGCGAGGTGTTGCTTGCGGATATCAGGCGCTCCCTGGAAGGAACCCAGGCCCTTGCTTCAAACTCGCATGTCATCAACGCAACGGGAATAATCATTCACACCAATCTTGGGCGCGTCGTTCTCAGCAAGGCGGCTCAGCATGCGATGCTGCAGGCTGCCAGCGCTTATCAGCCGCTTGAGTTTGATCTCCAGACGGGTCAGCGTGGAAGACGCGGCGCGAGCACTGAGCAGCTCATCATCGATATAACGCATGCTGAGGATGCGCTGATCGTCAATAACTGCGCTGCCGCAACTGTTCTGATGCTCAGCGCGGTGGCGCATGGCAAGGGCGTTGTGATCTCGCGAGGTGAATTGGTCGAAATTGGCGGCGGGTTTCGGATACCGGAAATCATGGAGCAGAGTGGGGCGCGCTTGATCGAGGTTGGGACGACGAATAAAACCCGGTTGCGCGATTTTCAACGTGCCGTCGAGACGCATCCGGATGTGGCGGCGATACTGCGCGCGCACTCGTCCAATTTCAAGATGGTGGGTTTTACTGAAAGCGTCCCGCTCAACGAGCTAACGACAATTTCCTTTCCCACGAGTGCCGGTGCTGCGGCGGGGTTTGTACCCGTGTTGCACGATCTTGGAAGCGGCGCGCTTCTGGACACGTCAGCATACGGTTTAAGCCATGAGCCCATGCCGCAGGAGAGCGTTGCGGCCGGCGCGGTTCTCACCGCTTTCAGCGGTGACAAGTTGCTGGGCGGGCCACAGGCAGGGATCATCGTTGGAACCAGATCCTACGTCGAACGATGCCGCCGCCACCCGCTCGCGCGGGCACTCCGCGCAGACAAGTTTACGCTGGCGGCGCTGGGGGCAACAGTGGCGCACTATGTGCGGGGAGAGGCCGAGCAGGAGGTGCCGGTGTGGCAGATGGTGTCCATCACAAAACCAGAGATCGCCCAACGTGCTCTGGCCTGCATCCAGCGGCTGCAAGCGTGGTTACAGTCGCGATCGATAGTGGCGCAGGTGATCGATGGTGACTCCGCCGTTGGCGGCGGCAGTCTGCCTGGGGAAACATTACCGACGGCGTTAATCGCACTACAGGCCGAACACAGCACACTCCTTCTGCAGGAACTCAGAAATGCATCCGTGCCAATCATCGCCAGGATACAGGATAGCCGGGTTCTACTCGACTTACGCACTGTGTTCGACGATGACGAGCTGATTGACACGATACTTCATAATTCATACTTTCCTGTTGTATACTCAGCCTAACGGCGTCGAACGAGAAGCTGCATCGGTGGACTTTCAGAGAGCCAGTGGTTGGTGTGAACTGGCAGTAACTGATGCATGTGGTTCTGCATCCACTCGCGAGCCTGGCATGATGAATGTCACGGGAGTTCCCGTTATTGAACGAATGAGGTCGAGTGTTTGATTGCTGAGGCTGTTCAGCAGGAAGCGCCGGCAAAGTCAGGTGGCACCACGAGCGCCCTTCGTCCTGAAATATGACGAAGGGCGTTTTTTATTTACCTGATAGGAGGAGCCATGTTAGATATAAACCTGATACGAACGCAACCTGAGCTTGTGCGACTGGCGCTGAACAATCGCTGCGAGAGCACTACATCCCTGGATGGAATCCTGGCGCTGGATGTGCAACGCCGCGAGATTCTCAAGCAGTCTGAGGTATTGCGCGGGACACGAAACACAGTCAGCAAGGAAATCGGGAAAATGAAAGACCCGGCGCAGCGTGACGCTAAGATAGCGGAGATGCGCGGCGTTGGCGATCAGATCACAGCGATTGAAGTTGATTTGAAGCGCGTCGAGGATCAATTGGACGCCCTTACGATGGCGCTTCCGAATATCCCCGATGAGCGAACGCCTGTTGGCCCAACAGAAGACTTTAACGTGGTGTTGCGCACCGAGGGCGAACCACGCGACCCGGGTTTCCCTGCCAAGCCCCATTGGGAACTGGGCCCGGCGCTGGGTCTGATCGACTTTGAGCGCGGGGTGAAACTGAGCGGCACGCGTTTCTATGTGTTGTACGATCTTGGCGCCCGCCTGCAAAGAGCGTTGATCGCATGGATGCTCGATGTCCACACGCAGCAGGGCTATCGCGAGGCTTACCTGCCATTCATGGTGAAGCAGCAAACGCTGTTTGCGGCAGGCCAGTTGCCCAAGTTCAAAGACAACCTGTACCATGACGCTGAAGAAGACTTTTGGATGGTGCCTACTGCCGAGGTGCCGCTGACCAACCTTCACGGCGGCGAGATACTGACCGCTGAGCAGCTTCCGCTGCACTATTGCGCCTACACGCCGTGTTTCCGGCGCGAGAAGATGAAGGCCGGCAGCGATGTGCGCGGGATCAAGCGCGGCCACCAGTTTGATAAAGTCGAAATGTATAAATTCTGCACACCTGAGTCTTCTGACGCAGAGCTTGAGCAGATGCGCGAGGATGCAGAAGCAATCTGCAAAGGGCTCGGGCTGACCTATCGCATCAAACTGCTGTGCACAAGCGACATAGGGTTCAACGCGCGCATCACCTATGACATTGAAGTGTGGGCGCCGGGTTGCCAGGAATGGCTTGAGGTCAGCTCTGTCAGCAACTGTGGCGACTTCCAGGCGCGGCGGGCCAATGTAAAATATCGCCCTCAGGCCGGCGCGAAGGTGGAGTTTGTCCATACGCTGAATGGCAGCGGTCTGGCGTTGCCGCGCACGATGATCGCAATCATGGAGAATTATCAGCAGGCGGACGGCAGCATCGTCGTCCCCGAGGTGCTGCGCGGGTTTGTTGGAACGGATGTAATTCGACCCAGGGTGTGAAAATGGCTGTAGATAAAGATGATCCCGTAGTTCTGATCGGTGGGTTTGGTTCGGACTGGCGAGTGTATCGGCAATTTGGCCGGGACCTGGCGAAAGTGTCCAGCCGGCGAGTGTTCATTGTGGATATCACGCGCGTGACATGGCTGGTCGCGAGTTACTCGAACTACGTCATGCTGGTAAAGCGGACACACGAAGCGATCCAGTACGCGCTGAAACAGACTGGCGCAAGTAAAGTCATCCTGGTTGGACACAGCGCCGGCGGTGTCATCGCGCGCGCCTACCTTGGCGACAGGTTTGAGAACCCGAACGCCGTCGCGTACCAGGGACATCACCACGTATCGCGTGTCTACATGCTCGGAAGTCCATTGTCTGCGGGAGAGCAACCGCGCAACCCGGCTTTGAAACAAGCCGCCTGGATTGACCGAACGTATCCGGGCGCCTTTTACGCGCCGGAAGTGCAGTATCTGACGGTGGCAGGCAAGCTGGTTGAAGGAAAGGCGGACGGCACGCTGCGAGAGCGGCGCGCCCATAGCGCCTATCGCTTCATCAGTGGGACAGGTGAGCAGTGGGGCGATGGCGTGGTGCCAGCGACCATGAGCACACCCGATGGCATGCCTGCAATCGAGATCAATGGCGTTGCGCACTCACCTCGGTTTGGCCCGCGGTGGTTTGGCGGCGACGAAGCCTCGATCCGGATGTGGTGGGACTACTTTGACCAGTATGATGCGCCAGGGCCGGTGACTGATCGCGTCGTGGCGTGATATCGATATGACGCTGTCGCGGGCGCCGATTAACAGGGTTGGCGCCCGCGACAAGCTACAGACAACACATCCAGCAAAAAGTTCAGTTGATCATAATCAGCAGCATGGTCAGTGGCGTGGTTGCGAACACGGAGTGTTCGAGCCGGGGTTGCATATGCACCCAGGCGCCTGCACTGACATCTGTGGATACATCACCGAAAGTCAGATGCCCTTCACCCTTCACGATGTGAATAATCGCGGCTGACGCAGCGGTATGCTTGGACAGTTCCTGACCCGTATCAAAACCAAAGATGATGGCCTTCAATTTGGCGTCACTGTAAAGCGTGCGGCTGAGAATGCCATCCTTGGGGATGACAACTTCGGTTGCGAGATTCTGAAAAAATGAATAGTCTGTGCTCATTTTGTTAATGTCCTTTCTGGTTTAGTTTGAACTGTGCTATGAATTGGTGACAGCAAGGACGCCCAACGCCCCTTTGCTGGCATCTGCAAATGAATGCGTGACGAATGGGTAGTTGCCCGCCTCTGGAATGCGAAACTCGACCATCATTCCGCCGCCCGGATAGACGTTGACGGTCTGCATTCCCACCATCTTGTTAGCCGGGTTGCCATCCTGGTATGCGGCTTCGAAAATCGTGCCGATCACATGGAACGCAGAGAAATGCGAAGGCCCTGCATTCATGACCCACATCCGGATCAACTCGCCCACCTTGGCCGTGAGAGGCGTCTCTTTGTATTGTTCAGAGTATCCGTTGAATGCGACGTAGTCTGGATTGCCTGACAACGCTTTCTTTAAGTCCGTCTGCACTATGCCGTCGACCGGATCGGTCACGTAGAACTCGCTCTGCACCAGCACATACTCTCGATCCGCTGGGCGCAATCCCGTTTTGGGTTTGACGATGGTTGCGCCATACATGCCCATCGCCATGTGATGGATGACATATGGCGTGCCGCAGTGGTACATGAAGCAACCAGGATACTGCGCCTTCCAGTTGAACTTCAGCGTCGTCTGCGGCGGGATGGCAATGTAGTTCTTGCTGGGCGGCGTCTGCGCAGCATGGAAGTCGATTGAGTGTGGGGAGACGCTCTTGTTGGTTATGGCGAACTGCACGTCATCCCCTTCATTGAGCGCCAGTATAGGCCCGGGAACAGTGCCGCCAAATGTCCATGCTTGAAAGCCGATATCTTTGGCAATATACAGAGGCTTGTCGCTGGATTCCCATGTGACCTGCCTGGTGGGCGATGTGGGAATTGCGGGCAGGGTTGCATCGTAGGTCTTGAACTCGTCGATCTTGACTGCGACAGCAGTCGAAGCCGGGGTGCTGCCTGGCGCCCCCATTTTGCTGTGGTCTGCTTCCGCCTTTGCCACATCGACAGTTGCAACCTGATTGGCTGTGCCGCAACTGCTCAACAGGGCGGCGCCCGATACCAGCCCTGCGGCTTTCAGGAAGCTTCTGCGATTTATTGCGGATCCGTTGGTGTGCGTGTTCATATCTTCAGCGAACTCCTTTTGGTTGAGTTCACTATAGGACCTACGGCAACGGTCTTCTTTGCGCCAGGGCAAAAAGCGCGAAGAATAGCGATCTTCGCGCTTCAATTGATCTGTGAACTGGAAGTCTGCTTTACATCGTCGTTACGGACAGGGGTTTAATCTTGTACATAACGCGCACTTCGCCGGGGCGGCGTCCGGGGTACTTTTCAGCACCGGTGTACTTGAAAGCCAGCCGGTCGATGCTGGCGTCGGCGCCGTCGGTTGTGATCTCAACCACTTCGCCGCGAATCTGGATGTATCGATAGGGGTTCTCGGGATCCTGGATCGAGACCGCCACGCGATGGTCGCGCTCCATGTTGCGATCTTTCACGCGACCGCGCGCGCTGTTTACCACAATCAAATCACCCTCGGTCTCAAACCACACGGGTGTGACCTGTGGACTGCCATCTGGCATGATCGTGGCGATGTTGGCAAATGCTTTTTTCGTCAGGAGATCGCGATATTGTTCAGGAATAATGCTGCTTGTCATATTTTGTTCACTTTAGTAGATAACTCGTGCAACTATAGGCGCACAACCTTAATTCACGCTGTGGCGCGCGGTTCGGCTCCGCAACTCTAGCGCTTCCAGATCAATGGGACCTGGCGTGGATCGTCGAGGACGTCGCCGTTCTTCAGCGCGGCGAAATAGTCATCTCGCAACACGTTCTTAATTCCGTTGAAGGTGCTGCCATCTGGCATGTAGGCACAGGTCATGGCGGGGCGCGGGAGCGGGGTCATGTTCGCGCCGGCGCCATGTGCAATCAACCCATTGTGGAATACTGCTGCGCCAGCGGGGCAGGGGGCCGGAACCGCTTTGCGATGCGCCCATTCCGGATAGACGCGGAAAAGATCGCCGATATTTGACCCGATCCCGGAGTTTTCGTAACGCGCCTCTTTGTGAGTGCCGGGCACATACCATAGGCAGCCGTTTGCCAGCGTGGCGCGGTCAAGCGCGACCCAGATGGAAAGCGCATTGGGGGAGTGAAACGACCAGTACGGGTTATCCAGATGCCACCCCGTGGGGTTGCCATAGGGTTGCTTAATCAGCGCCTGGTCATGCCATATCCGAATGCCGTCAACGCCTGCGAGTGTTCCTGCGGCATAGCCTAATCGTTCATCCAGCATCAGATTTGCCATGCCCGCATGGGTATCTGCCAGGCGAACCGCCTGGAGGAAAACCTGGGAATAATAGTCATCGGAATTCTGGTTGGTAAGCCCGTTGCGCTCGATCAGGCGTTGCCTGACTGCATCGTCTGTAACCTCGCGCCACAGTTCCAACTCTTTGCTGTCGAGGAAGTCCTCGATGACGATGTAGCCATTCTTCTGGTATTCCGCGACCTGCTCTTTTGTTATCTGATACTTCATGATTAACACTCACAGTTCAATACAACACAATACAACGCGTTACAACACAACCGCTAAACTAGCGAATGACCGACTTGGAGGTCGGGACGATTCGGGTGACAACAACACGCGACCGGTCCAGCATCGTATCGATGATCGGCTTTATGACCGTCAACCACTTCTCACTCTCGTATACAGCTTTATAGAGCGCAACGCGCTGTTCCTCGCTGTCAAAGCGCCGTATCCATATATACAGGTCTGGTTCGGTCTCGCCAGTGAAACTGCCTACAACTACCATTCCCTGGGAAATCTGAAACGGGATGATTTCCTCTTCCATAAACTTGACCCACTCGTCCCGGCGACCGTCCTTAATCCGATACTGTCTGAATTCAAAGAACATGAAATAACCTCACTTTCTATAATTGGATTTCTTCGCAAAAGAATTACGATCTGCGCATCACCAACTGAAGCCTACCGCATCCAGAAACGCTTTGCCGATGACCATATGTCCCGTGACATTGGGGTGCACGCGATCCCATGCCAGCGCGGCCGGATGGCAGTGTTCAAGTATCGTGTCAAATGCGGATTGCGTGTCAACGAAAATGGCGCCGTGTTTTGTGGCGAGGGTGCGAACCACCGCGCCGTATCGATCCATCGTCGCCCGCATCGCGTCATTTTGATTTGGCTCGATGAAGTAGGGAGTCATTAGCACCAGCCCCTTCACGATGGTTTTTGAGCGCGCGACAAGTTCGTCGAGCGTGCTCGCGTATTCATCGAGCAGCACGTGGCTCTCCGTCTCCAGCGGTGAATCGTACTGCCGCCAGACGTCGTTAATGCCGATCATGATCGAGAGCCAATCGGGCTGCAGGTCGATCACATCGCGCTGCCAGCGGGCTTTCAGGTCGCGCACGGTGTGACCGCTAGTTCCCATGTTTATAACCCGGATGTGGCGTTCTGGATAGACCGTTCCCAGCAGCCCGGCGACATAGGCCACATATCCTTTGCCGTGAGCCTCGAAAAGGCCCTCGCCAACGGGCTGTTTGCGGCCACAGTCGGTAATCGAGTCGCCGATCATTATCAGTTTGTTGTTTGTTTCTATCTGCATGTCTTTCACTCTTTACTCATGGTTGTTACAGCGTAGGATTTTGGTTTACGGTCATCATTTTGCCATAAAACGCGCCCAGAAAGATGCCATCTGCGCCAGTTCCAATTCGGTGTACAAACTGAGGAATATCTCATTGACAAGGGCAATGTTACTATCCTCTGCTGCCACACGGCGTTCATCGCCCTTGTCTGAAAGGACGGCATAGGCGCCACGTCTGTCTTCTGGCGCCGTCTCGCGGTAGACAAGCCCGGCGTTTACGAGTCGATCCACCAGACGGCTCATCCCGCTGCTGGTCAGCACGCTGTCCTTCGCCAGGTCTTGAATCCTCATGCGGTGGTCAGGCGCCCATGACAACCGCAACAGCACCTCAAACTCGCCATGCGATAAGTGATGGTCCCGCTGCAGCATCTCTTCCAGGCGGCGCATCATGACGGCGTGCACGCTTAATAAATCTCCCCAGGCGCTACCGCCAGCTACCGTAAATGTGTTGGCCATATTCGTGTCTTTTATCCCTTAACAACTGTTCTATTCGATGCGTGCGCACACATAATGAAGTCATTATAGTCTCCGCAGCGTAGATACAGATGATTCACTCGATAATATGTGCGTAATCACATATATTACCCGCGTTTATAAGTTCAAGTTACGCGCTGGTGTCAGTGACGAGGCGTTTTTACAGGCGGAGAAAGACCTCCGCTTGGCCTGGTAACGGTGTAATCATGAAGATGTCAGACTTCTCCGAGAAGTCTGACATCTTCAGTGCTTCTGCGGATACAATCCTATTTAACCGCATATTTCGGAGGTCATGGTATGAAGTTAGGTGTCGCAGGCTATCTACCGTCAGATTGGCGCAAGACTGATATTGCTGCAACTCGCCGTGTCGTTGAAGCTGGTTTCAGCGGTGCGCACATTTTCATTAACAAGCCGCTCGAAGCTGATCCAGCGGATGTGCAACGCGTCAAACAGGCGTACGATGAGGCTGGTCTTGTCGTCGCACAGACGAATGGCTGGTATGAATGTTTGATCAATCCCGATGAGTCCGTTCGCGCGGAAGGAATTCGCGGTTTGGCTGCGCTGATCCGGATTGGCAGACAACTGGATACGCGATTCGTCTACGTAAGGCCGGGAAGCATCAACCCGAATGGTCACTGGTGGCCGCATCGCGATAACCATATCCCTGAAACCTTTGATCGGCTGGTCGATACCATGAAGAAGGCCAGCGCGATTGCAGAGAGTGAAGGCGTCATCCTGGGTATCGAGGGGCACGTTGTCTCAACACTTGACACAACGCAGCGCGTGCGCGACCTGTTGGATGCTGTCGGCTCGAAGGCGCTTAAGTTCAACTTCGACCCCGTGAACTTCGTCGGCACAGTTCATGATCTGTACGATCCTGCCGATCTTCTTAACGAGGCGTACGATGTCCTGGGTAAGGATATGGTGGCATTGCACGCTAAGGACTGCACCATACAGGATGCGCATATCCTCCACCTCGCGGAGGTGATCCCATGCACGGGCTACATGAACTTTGAACTGTTGATGACGCGGTGGGTGGAGTGCTGTCCGGAAGGTTACTTCCTGATCGAGCATCTTCCCGATGACAAAGTCCTTATCGCGCGCGAGGCGATTGCGCTCAAAGCCAAACAGCTGGGAATATCGCTCGAATAGTCCCATTCGCAATACTCCTGCGAAGAGTGCGTTCGCAGGAGTATGTCTATTGCCGGCCAAGCTGTTTGACGGTAAAACAGGACTTGTGGTATGAGTCGAATGGCTGTGCCCAATACCCTGGTCGTCTCCAATCAGTTCGGCCATTGATCGGTTAAGCAACCCGGACGGGAACAGCAAAGAACCATTTTTGGCAATTGCGGAGTACCATCTGGGTGTTTAATTAATTACTATGTGACAAATTCATGTTGCAGCTTGTAGCGGCATACAAAACACCACCATATGAACCAATTACCTCAAAGTCGCATTTCTCCGGAGTTATCAAAAACGTTGCGTAATATGGGCACCATTTGGGCTCAGTCTGAAGATAGGCCAAGGTTATCACCCGTGATAATAAGTCATTGGGATAAACTCCTTGAAGCGTGGGGTGCATCAGATTTACCACTGATTATTAGAAAGAGCAGTGGAATTCGTGGCTCCCTGCTAATGCACAGTTCAGGTAGAGGCATCATCCTTTCTGATAATTCACCTGCGCAGTGGTCGTTCAGTCGGGCATTCGAAGGACAATTGCTCAAATTGGAAGATGTACGTAACTCTCTTGAGATAGACGACATTCCTTTCAGCTTCGCGACCAAGGTCGCAGAGAAGGCTTTTGTTACCCACAAAGCCACACTGGGTTCACGCGATAATATAAATAAACGGGGATGGAAGCTCTGTCACATTGAGGATGTTGGGCTGAACACAAGTACAGCTATAGAGAGCTTGCCAATTGATCTGCTTATTCGACACTTCAAGTTACTGATAGCGCCAAGTAACCATTTCCTCATTCCCCTTGAATTGGCAGGACTAGGCGAACTTAAAGATTTAATTGATGAAGTACGTTCTGTTGATAGAGTAACAAACTGATGCACCCTTTTTACCGTCAATTAGCTCAATATTTGCATAAGCTCACACATAGATTTTATGGATAAAATCATTACACAAGCCCAGGAATTATTGCAGCAAGGTGAAAGCGCATTTGTGATCTTCACCAGCGGACATCAACTGGAAATCAATCCAGATGGCACAGCACTACAGGTAACTGGGCACAGATTACAGGTCAGATAAGTAAAAAAGTGATAATCTACCTGCGCAACTCCCATTTCCCGTGAATCTGAACATGAATCACTCAATTTGTGTTAGATCGGTGTAGAGAGAAGCGGATAAGCCGAGATAAGAGAGCAATTGGAGCAACAAGAGCGGCAATGGCGTGACATGAACAAACCTGGTTTGACCGAGTTGCATGACAGTCAAGGTGATGGTCATGCGCTCGATAGCATCGAGCAAGGCGCGGGCAGTAGGATGAGAGGTGGCTTGTTTAGGCAAGCCCGGATGCAGTCCGGCGATGGAGGTGCCGGCAGACTGCAAGGCGTGCTGAACCTGAATCTCCAAGAGCAATTGCACGCGAACTCCCAAGGTCAGGACGTGAGTCAGGCCCGCGATTTGATCGTCCTTGTGCACAAAGATGGGGCTAATGCCAAGCGGCTCAGATTTGAGGAGATGATAGTTGCGTTCGCCACGCCAGTTAGTGCGATAGTGCTGGACACATGCGTTCAACGACATGAGCGCGGCAGGCACACTGCCGGGAGTGCCGTAGGCATTGGTGGCTTGCACACGCCAGCCCAGTTCGGTCTTGCGTTGCGCGATGGCATCCGCATTGGGCGTGACCGCGTTGATGACATACCAAGACGAGACAACCTCGCGGGTAGGTCGGTCGGGGCCGCCACGTCCTCGACCGATGAAACGCGTCTGGCGCAGTTCGTGTGTCTGCCAGGTTACTGTCAACAACTCCTCAATTTGCTCTTCGGCCAGCACTGCGGCAATCCGCTCACGCAGCACGGCTTCGTCCCGGATCGCCTGCTTGCCACGTCCAGGTTTTGGCGTGAGTGCTCGCAAGCGCTCCTCGGCGTGTTTCAGGCGTTGCTCCAAGCGAGTTTGTTGTTGTTCGGCCAGTGCATCCGATTGGATTACCTGCACCCGCTCCACCCAACTTACCTCCGGCTTGTCTGGCGCCAGTACAACATGCCGTTCGATCTCTATTTCATACCCATGCCCGATGCGCTCGCCTTGTGCATTCGTGATCTCTTCCGTCTTTTGCTGCTTGTCTGTTACCTTGCGAATCCAGCCTGGCAAGTCACGCGCCACCTCGCCTGTGTGTGGTAACACGGTCAGATAGTAGTCTTGGTGCGACGCTATGTCACCGCGCGTCGCCAGTGCTGCCATCTTCGCATCCCCAACGTACAGCACTCCCGTGCGCCCAAACATGGCCCGCCCGCGCGCTATGATCGGCAGATACAACCTGTCGTCGGCGCGTTCGCCCGACAGCACTTGACTCGCCGCCAGATAGCCCTCCGGGTGTACCGACAACGTCATCACTTTCACTTGTGGCAAGTCGGCGCGATGGTCTTTGCTATGCCCGCGTTGCATCAATCCACCTGCGCTGATCTCGTGATACCCATACGCGGTCGTGCTATCCACCATCGCACTAAACAATCCACCTTCCGGCTGGCGCGCCAACGCATACGCCACCACGCTGTTCTCCCACAACGCACTCTCCAGTCTCTCCCACCTTTCTGCTACGCTCAACCGTTTCAGCACGCTGCCCAGTCGATTGTCACTGAACTCACTTGCTTCGATCGGCTGCCCGACCACCGCTTCGATCACTTTCTGATGCCGTCCCACCCATTCTTCCACCGCATATTTGGTGTGGTCGCCGCGCGTCAGTATGAATGTCAGCCAAATGCTCAACAACCATCCCCCGCTCAGCCCTGTGAAAAGACCATGATCTCCCACTTCCCGCTCATACACTTCTGGAAGTCCCAGTTTGATGATCGTCGTCAGCAGAAGCGGTATGTCGTCGACTCGTATCGTCGTTATTTCGGGTTGTTCGCTTTCCATCCCCGTAGCATACGAGAGAATTCATTTCTTTCATCAGGATTTCGCGGGAAATGGGAGTTATGATTTCTGACAATTGGTCCCCAATGATCAGATACGGGTCATCTGATTTCATGATCTTGCGTGCCAGTTGCGCAGTGTCTTCCGGCATCGATCCTTTGGCTTTCAGTTTCAGCGACATCCCCTGACTATCCCACGGTTTCTTATGTTTGCCAACAGTAACTTTGCAATCGCAGCCTGACATGCCGAGCCAAAACGCGCTGAAGCGCGTTAAGAGGATGACCTTCCTCCACAACGCGCTTCAGCGCGTTTCCGGCATTGTCAGGCGCGAATGATGAGAGTTAAGAAATAAAACCGGGAACACGTTATTTCGCCAAACCAAGGGCATGACTGTAGATGTTCTTGGTGCCCGACAAGCCTACATAGCGCAATAGATCAGTCGACCCGTTCACGAACTGGGACAGATATTGATCGACGCGGGCACACAATTCTTTCCATTCATCTGCAAGGCGATGGACATGAAGCACGTCTTGTTTGAGCAAGCGCCACAGCTTCTCAATGGGATTAGTCCAGGACGAATACGTTGGTAGTAGTTCCAGGCGGATGGGCAGACTCAAGAACTTTGCCTTAGCGGTGGGCTCCTTCGACCAGTGGCGAGGCACCGACAAGGCGTAAGAGAAGGTTTGAGGGAGGAAAGCCGCACGGACATCGGGATGAAAATGCATCGGCCAGTTATCTTGGACGATATGGATCAGACTGGCGTCAGGATACTTGGCGCACACCAGTTGATAGAACTTGATCAGCCCCGTCACATCAAAGTGACTTCGGCGCAGAAACACCACGCTCCCATCCAGAGGGTCGAGCACTGCGGAGATACGCTGCGAGGAGTTAGCTGACCAGGAACGATACGCCAAAGCCTGAGTGTGTCCGCATAGCTCATAAGCACATGCCAGCGTGGGCTGGCGATAAAACGTTAGTTCATCCTGGAAAACAAGCACTTCCCGGCCTTGCGTTGTGCGGGCATATTCCAAACATGCCTGTATTGACTTCAGCTTGTCCAGATAATGCGTATCTGGACTGTGTACGTAATCCCGCGCGCGTTTGTAGCTGATACCCAAACGCTTGAGCAACTGACTCATGCCACCCCGTGTCTGCACTTCCAGGTAGTCACATACCTTTCGTAACGCATCTAGTGTCCAACGTGTCAATTCCACTCCATACTGCCGTGGAGTGCCATGTACCACTAGCATTAACTCGTCGCGTGCCGCTTCCGCTGTGGCGTGCCGAGCCGAGTAAGCCGGCTTGCGCCCGCGTCCCGATTCAGCCACCAATCCCAACACGCCCCGCGAGAGATACTTGTGCACCCACTCGTAGATCGTGTCCTCATTGCGTCGCTTTAATCCTATATTTATGGCAACCTCTTGTCCTGAGTGGCCAGATGCGATCTTTATCAATGCTGATGCTCGCTCTCGCATGTATGGATGCTGATCTGTGCTAACGATCCGTTCCAATTCATGCCGCTGACTATCTGTGAGTGCTAACTCAATTGGTTTCGGCATTTGTCACCTAATTGTCATAACACCATGCCGTTTGATCCGTTACCGGTTTTATTTTTTAACTTTCATCATTCGTGGGCCTTCTGCGCGTCACATTGGCATGTGGGTTTTCGGCCGAGGCAAATAAGCCATTTATGAGAACCGTGGCCTCGACCTCGTGGACGACTTTGGTGAGCGTGCTCTCCAAATGGAGATTACCAAGGTCAACAAGTACGCAGGCGACGGGCCGGGTGCGTTCAACTGGAACGTTCAGATATGGGTGTCGGCGGCAATTGAGACGCCATCGACGATTTAGAAGTCAGCTGGGAAACGCTTTGCCCACATCATCGCTACACGCCTCGATTTTTCACGCGTTTCTCTTCGCTGAGGAGTGTCT
>Ga0118677_10009719_pt1 | contig 14921 bp, 14 predicted proteins | sample AliMusrvi5mmetaG_FD_86154 | JGI IMG/M metagenome (GOLD analysis project Ga0118677, IMG submission 86154)
TTTTCAAGATGGATTTTTTTGATGACGGTGGGTCCGTAGTTTTTTTTCTTGTCATATTTTCTTTAGGATGGTTTCAGTCCACATATAAAAAAAAATCAATTGCATGCAATGTAAATATACTTATTTTTATTCCAGCAATTCTTTTTTTTCTATATTTCTCGGTTCAATCCGCCATATCTGTTCTAACGCAATATATAGGGAGTGAGTCGGACCTGCTGAAAAGTTATGTTTTGCATAACCATCAGCAATTTATGTTTCTGTGGTTTTTCAGTGTTATCCCAGGTATTTTATCATTTTCATATTTTCACACAGGTTATAAAAAAATATTCATTTATCTGTTGATCTGTTCTTTTACATTGAAGGCTTTCGCGCATGCGCAAAAAACGGTTAACCACTCGCCACGAAAATACTATTCCGGTTCAAGGGGTTATGCGAACAAGGATGATCTTGATGTAATTAGTGATATAGAACAGTTATTTAAAGATTATAAACAACAGCATCAGCTATCATTCGAGGAAACGCCAAAAATACTGATACCCAATAACAATACAATGATGGGCAATGAAAAATGGAGTTTCCCCAGGGGCGCATCGCGCATTCTGCCCTTATATAATGTTTTCCCTGTAGCCTTTTTTTATTTCCAGGGAAGCGTTGATTATTCTTATGAGAACTATAAGTCGCAAATTTGCGATCATTTTAATGAAGAGTGGTTGAAGGAAAGAAATATTAAATATTTGTTTATTCCTTCTGATATCGGTAAAGGGTGTATCGACGGGCTTCAAAATCTGATACATGAAAAAAAGGTCATTTTTAATAAGAATCAGTGCTATTTTGTTGAACTGTTTTAAGAGTAGCACAAATCGGGAGGCTGATTGCAGGAAGGGATTTGCGAGCAGGGAAGTGCACCGCTTGCCGGGCATGGAACTACTGCCAAATCTTCATGAACAGGAACAGGATAGGTGAGCATCATACGAAACGGAATGAATAGAAGTAACAACGCTTGTGAGAGCAGGGCGAAGTTTTCAGATTTGGTGAGAGAGTCCCGAAATCAGGACAATTTTGGTGGCGCTGTTTGGGTATCGCTTTGCAGCAGCCTCTTTTCACTTGGTGTTGGGTGGCTTGTATGGGCCGGGTTGGATTTTAATTTCCACGACGACTCCGGCGTATTCGGTTGGGTTGCAGTGAATCGCTATCCAAAACAACAAGAACTGCTTGCATATAGTGGATCGTTTTTGTGTATTATTTTGGGGATTCTGTCCGGCTGGTTTCTATGGTGCTGGCTCGCTTCACTCTATCATGGATTTCGGCGCACCAGTTTATCCCGTAGCCTGCGTCGCACAGCAATTGTGTTCTCGGGATTTTTTCTTGCAGCTTTCCCCCTTTTTTTCGTCGAAGGGAAGCACCATTTTTTGTTTCTTTTCCCCGTAGCACTAGTAACAGCCTCCATGGTTGCTGTTTTTGCCTTTGGTGAAACAGCCGGGTTTGGGCAGTTGGACCATTTTATCAGGACCCTCGTTGAAGGGACTGCCAATCGCCGGGCAGGAAAGAGCCTTACTCTGCCCGGGTTTAAGCCGCCACTGCCGGGAAAGCCCTGGCGCCAAGTACTGCTGTGGATCGTTACACCACTATCCCTCTACCTTTTTCTGTATGACGGAAGCTCGATGCATGTGCCGCTGGACTTATTCCATGAGGGAGAACTTCTTGCCCCTCTGAACGCAATGGTACATGGCGGCTTACCCTATCGTGATATTTATGTGCAGCATGGTCTCTATAATATTGTGAAACCCTGGCTGCTTCTTTCACTTGGCATGCCATCGCTCGCTTCACTCAGGTTTTTTGATACACTTCTCCAACCCCTTACCTTCGTTGTGCTCTACTTCCTGGGCATACGGGTTTTGCGATCCTGGTGTGCGGCTATAACCCTTGTTTTGCTCGCATCAGCACTGTATATGACGTATATGATGCCCTTGTCCATGGGCACCGACCGGAGCCTCTTCCCGCTGTTGAGCTTAACTTTTCTGGTGTATGGCATACAAGGATCGTTTAAGATTTCATCTCGTCATGCACATCGCGATCAGAAGGCTCTACTGTCCCCGTATTTAGGCGCAGCAGGCGTGCTGTCGGTTCTCGCATTTTTCTACAGTACGGACAGTGGAATCTACGTAGTTACCGCATGCGCCTTGTTTCTTGGGCTTTACATGTTTTCACGACCAGCCCTCAATGCTTGTGAGCGCTATATTCCTTTGGCGAATTACCTTGGGGGCATGCTGGTTGCGTTACTGCCTGTTGCCATTTTATTGTGGATGAACGGAATTTTTGGCGACATGCTGAAAAATACGTATATTCAGTGCGCGTATCAAGTCGCCGCATGGGGCCAGCCATACCCCTCTCTTGCGCACGACCTGAAGACCATAACGTCTCTTGCAGATGCACAGAGGGCTTTTCGCACGTTCCAGTGGTATGCGCCAATCTGCATATATTTAACCACCGTCGGGATGATGACAGTTCGAATATTGCGCGGCGATTTTTGGCGCAATCGTTCTCTCGTGATTTTGCTTCCCATTCTGCTCTTCGGGATGGCACAGATGCGCACTGTGCTCGGCCGTTCGGATACTCCCCATTTATATTACGGCATTCTGCCGGTGTGGATACTTATTCTCTTCTTTATGGAAAGCAATATAGCGCAATTGCTGAAATCGAGGGGGGGAAGGGGGGCGGTTGCCGGGAAGGCCGTGCCTTTTTTACTCTTGCTTATGTTATGTTTTATTCTTAGCTCCCCGGTTCATCAAATGCTCAGGGCGCAAGTATTTCATGCTTCACAAATCATGAAAGGACGCACTGCTCCCGGATTTCATGATGTTGCCTGGGAACGAATAGGTGGCGTGGACATCGGACAAGCGCAACTAAAGCATTTGCACCGCGTGGTTGAGTTTATTGAAAAAAACACGGCCCCAAATGAGCCAATATTTGACTTTAGCAACCAGGGGGCATACTATTTTTTGGCAAATCGGCCGAGCGCTACTCGGTATCATCAGGTAGTCTATGCCGTAACACCTGACATTCAACGTCAAGTTATAGAGGATTTGATTCGAACCGATACAAGACTTGTAATTTACGAGACTGGGGAATCGTGGGATAGACCGGATGGAATACCGAACTCCTGGCGCCATCCTTTGATCGCACGTTATATTGATGCTCATTACGGAAGAAGAGTCACTATCGACGGCACACTTATTCTTCTCCGATAGCACAGTGCGTATCGGCCGGCAGGTTTTCCGGTTGGCTCCCTGCCGGTAAGCGCGCACACGCTTTTTATGCGCTGCTACGAGGGACAGTCGCAGCCCCCCTGGGAGGATTTGCATGAAAAAGAAAGCAAGCCCGCGGGATGCGGATTATGACGGACAGTATGCTGCGTACCAGCTGAAAAGTACGCGCAGCTGGATTCGTTCACATATCCGCGCATGGTATCTGCGATCAATTACCGCACGCGTTACCGGCGCGGCTGTTGATTTTGGCTGTGGTATGGGGGGCCTGCTTGCCCTGTTGCCGGAAAACTCGTGCGGCATTGACGTCAACGTACATGCGGTCAAGTATTGCCTGGCTAACGGTCTTCGGGCGCACGTGTATAATCCTGCCCTGGATGCGTATCGACTTGAGATGCTTGAGGCAGGCCGCTATAGGACATTTATCATGAATCATGTGCTCGAGCATTTTGATGATGTGCCCGGATGTTTTTCTGCAATAGCGGCATCGTGCAGGCGGCTTGCCGTGGAGCGCATCATCCTCGTGCTGCCGCAAAGAAAAGGGTTTTATTTTGATGCAACGCATAAAACATTTGTTGATGTGCCCTATCTGCGGAACAACGGCTTACACACTCTGGGCGGCTACGAGCTACGTTCCGTGTCATCATTCCCGTTTCCTGAATTCATGGGAAAGTATTTCACCTATAATGAGCTAAGGCTTATATATGAAACGGTATGAATCGCGTCGAGGAGTGCAGCGCCATTCTTTTGCGGTTGCGGCGTATGGTGATTCACCGCATCTGGGGGAGTGTGTTGCTTCGCTTTTGGCGCAGGATGAGAAAAGCGCTGTCGTACTGAGCACATCGACGCCCTCGGCATATATACAACAAATTGCCGCGGGGAATACTATCCCGCTTGCTGTCAATCTCCATGCCGGAGGGATTGCCGCTGACTGGAATTTTGCGCTTCGGCAGGCACGCACCCCCTATGTTACTCTTGCGCATCAGGATGACCTCTATGAGCCGTCGTATGCACGCCGCGTGTGCGATAAACTCGATGCGCACCCGTCAGCCTCTCTCGCATTCAGTGATTACGGGGAGCTGCGCGGCACAGCGCACCGTATGCGTAATCTGAATCTTATACTCAAGCGCATGCTGCTGCTGCCTCTGGCCGCATGCGGGCATACGGCGCAGGGCACACTGCTCAAGCGGCTTATTCTGTCTTTCGGCTCACCGATTCCCTGCCCGGCGGTAACCTATAACCTGCTGCGGCTTGAGAATTTTGCTTTTTCGAGCGACTATACGGTAAATCTGGATTGGGATGCATGGCTGCGTCTGGCTGAGCAGCCGGGGGCTTTTGTACGCATCCCGAAAATTCTTATGTGGCATCGAATTCATACGACTTCAGCGACGAGTGCAGCACTGAGCAGCCGGGTGCGCGAGGAAGAAGACAGGCGCATGTTTGCCCGGCTCCTGCCCCCCGTGCTTGCGGGGGCAGTCAGGCTGCTGTACCGTTTGAGCTATATTTCCAACAAGAAAGAGGTACTGCCGTGAATCATCGGGTGCTCGTTATCGTCCCGGCATATAATGAAGCCGCAAGCATTGCCACTACCCTGCAGGATATTACCAGCGCTGAAATGCCGCTTGATATAGTTGTTGTAAATGACGGCTCGCATGATCAAACCTCGGCGATTGCACGGAAAGTACAACAAGCAATCGTCATCGATCTGCCCATAAATGTGGGGATAGGGGCCGCCGTGCAGACAGGGATGCTGTATGCGGCGCGGAACCGCTACGATATAGCAATTCAATTTGACGGCGACGGACAGCACCGCGGGGATGAGATACCGGCACTCATCGCGCCTCTTCTCGAAGGCCGCTGTGACGCTGTCATCGGCTCACGTTTTATGATGAAATCGGCGGGGTTTAAATCGACATTTGCGCGGCGCCTGGGCATTAGAATTTTTGAATATGTCAACTTGCTTCTTACGGGGGTGCGCATAACCGATAACACCTCGGGATTTCGCGCCTATAATAACGAGGCGATAGCCTTTTTGTCCGAGCACTACCCAAGTGATTTCCCGGAACCGGAAATCGTGGTGCTACTGGCGAAAAATAAATTTCGCATTGTAGAAGTGTATGCAGCGATGCGTGAGCGACAGGGCGGCGTGTCCTCAATAGGCGGGCTCAAGTCTCTCTACTACATGGCGAAAGTGCTTATTGCCATTTGCATGACGGCCTTAAGGCCCCGTATACGGAGCGTACTATGAATGTGGTCCATATAGAGCGAATTCAATACATAAGCATCGCGCTAAGCATCATGTTTCTCGGTTTTGTCATCGAACTTATACGCCGGAAACGGATCAAGGAGTCCTATGCGCTTCTCTGGCTCGTCAGCGCCGCTGCTTTTATCGGGCTTTCCGTCTGGCGCAGCGGCTTGGAGCAGATATCCCTTGCAATCGGTATTGCCTATCCACCAGCAGCGCTTCTCTTGCTCGCCGTCGGCGTGCTTTTTCTCGTATTGATTCAGTTTTCAATTATCATCTCAAAATTATCCCTGGAAAATAAGCGGCTGGCCCAGGAAATTGCGCTCCTGCGCATTACCCTTGAAAAAAAGTATTTTCCCGGAAGCGCACGATGCGCATACGAAGCTCGCCATGAAGTCTCTTAAACCGTTTGCGCTCACATCCCTTAAGGTAGCGGTAACCATGGGGCTTACCGTTTTCATACTCATGCGAATTGATTACCGTTCGATAGTTCCCATCCTTTCGCAAGGCAACTACTGGCTTATGGCTCCAACGCTCGGCGTGTGGTATGCGACGGTATTGTGCGGGGCTTTACGCTGGCGTACCCTTCTTGCGCACTATGGGATTCGCATATGGCGGAGAGAATCTTTTTCGCTGTACTGGATAGGAACATTTTTTAATAATTTTTTGCCCAGCAGCATGGGGGGCGATTCCTACAAATTTCTGTATCTGAAACGACGCCATGCAAACATAGCCTGGCAGGAAATTCTTTCATCCATCATACTGGATCGCGGGGTGGGCTTGCTTTCCATGCTGCTTATGAGTTCTATTCTTGCCCCTTTTTATTTACCGGCATTTCCTCTGCCGCCTAGTCTTCGAATGTTTCTGACTGGTATTGGACTGCTTCTCGCGCTCATTCCGCTCGCCGCGCTTGCCTCGCCGCGCGTGCTTTTTTTGCTGCCAGAGCCCCGCAACCGATGTATCGCATCGCTGGTGAGGCTCGGCAATACGCTCACGTCTTACGCTGATCCGCGCAATTTGGCGGTAACACTTACCTATTCGGGCTTATTTCTGTTGTTGCAGTCTGCATACTACTGGATCTGTTTTTTTACCTTTGGCTATCATGTGGCGTTTCCGGTTCTGTTGTTTGTTGTTCCACTCATAAGTGTCGCGGAAATCTTTCCCTTTGCCGTGAATTCCATAGGTATACGCGAAGGGGTGGGAGTTCTGCTGTTCGGGTATTTCGGGATTTCTCCCGCAGTAAGTCTTTCCGCGCTTTTTGTATTGCGTCTTGCGGGCACCTTCGGCGGGGCGAGCGGTGGAATTCCTTTCATGCTGCAGCGGCACAGGAAGTAATCCGTCGCACAATCTCCGATGTTCAAGTTAAACGGCAATCAGGTTTCACGGAACGGGTGCGCACAAAAACAGCCTTTGCGGCGGACATAACGCCACAATAGCAGAGGGTGCAGTGGCAGGAGTCTGGGAAGGCTCTCCCGATAAAGTACGCGAAGTGACTAACCAGAACGGCAGTAAGCGGGCATTAAAAATCTACCCCACCCGGCCTCCCCTGTCCAGGGGAGGAGCCTCTTTATTTTCCCTCCTGGTCAGGAGGGAAAAGGGGAGGTTGGTAAATGTCCGCTTACTGATGAACTGCTTAATAATGCTATCATCTGCGGGCGCTCAGGCTACAACAGTAAAAATTGCAAGCTTATCGTAAATTTTTCCGGGCCTGTTTTTCACCGGGGATGCTTTGCTTTAAAGTGCGCGCGAATTTTCAACACCACATCGGCAATGCGGTCAAGAAACTCCTCCTCCACCTCCTGCTTCTCTTCGTCGGATTTTTCATCGAGCCCCTCATACACTTCGTCGGGGTCTGATAAAAAGACGATGGGCGCAAGCAGCTCAAGAAGCGCAGTCTCGGATTCGTCATGCCAGGCCTCGGGGGCAAAGCGCGAGGCCACCATAAAGCCGCAGCACCAGTCAGACGGATCTAGGTACAGCTGGCCGTCTTCAGCTTCGTTTTCACCAACCAGCGGCGCAAATTCTTCAGCGGCAAGGCTTTTGTCGACTTCATCATAAAAATCCGTGAGAACTTTTTTCAGTTCCTTAAGCTGCCGGGCCGGAACCTCCTTCGGCAGCTCATCCTCAGACAGAAACACCAGGGGCAGCCACTGGTCCGGCTTCACCGCAACGGGGCCGCAGGCTATGGCGGAGAGCAGGCCGTGCAGCTCCTCGACAGTCATGGTCTCCTGGCCGGTTTTTTCAAGAAGGTCTTCAAGGTGTTCAATTTTTTCAATCGTCAGCATGGCCATCCTTTCTTGGAGGTGGGTAACAACAAGGATTATTTTTTTTCACGAATAAAGAATTCCGCCAGAAGCAGCAGCACGGCAGCCGCCAGAAACCACTGGAACCGTTCCTCCCAGCGCTTCTTGCGCGTAGAGGTCAGCTCTTTCTGCTCCATGTTCTTGCGGATTTCATTTGTATAGATGGCCTCAAGATCCATGTCGCCCGTGACCGAGCGCACATAGCTTCCCCCGGTTTCAAGGGCGATTTTTTGCAGCATCTTTTCATCAAGTTTGCTCATGACCATATTGCCCTGCCGGTCCTTTAAAAAGCCCCCTGATCCGTCACCCGAGGGAATGGGCGCCCCGCCGTCTTCCTGCCCGATGCCGATAGTGAATATGCGCACGCCTTCCTTTTTTGCAAGTTCGGCAGCCTCAAGCGGTTTGCTGTCATGGTCTTCACCGTCGGTGATGAGGATGAGCGCTTTAGATGCGCGCTCCTGGCGGCTGAATGATTCCACGGCTTTTTTTATCGCATCGCCGATGGCTGTGCCCGGCACGGGGATCAAGTCAGGGGAAAGATAGTCGAGAAACATGGAGAATGCGCCGTAATCAAGCGTGAGCGGGCACTGCACAAAGCTTGCGCCGGCAAAGGCTATGAGGCCGATGCGGTCGCCTTTAAGCATTTTTACCAGGTCCTGCACTTTGCGCTTTGCTCGCTCAAGGCGGCTGGGCTCGATGTCGCGGGCGAGCATGCTTTTTGACACGTCGACAGCCACCATCACGTCAACGCCCGTGCGTTTGATGTCCTCCCAGTGAAAGCCCCAGCGCGGCCGCACCAGGGCCAGTATAAGAAACAGGACGGCAAGAATGACAAAAAAAGCCTTCAGCTTCTGACGGCTCTGCCGCGCCTGTTGAAGCAGCCTGCCGGACAGCTCAGTTCCGCAGAACTCCTTTAAAGCGCGCTGCTTCTTCATGAAGGCATACATGAAGAAAAACACCAGCGCCGGCAGGAGCCAGAGCAGCAGCAGATATGAAAGATTTCCGAAGTCCATTTTTTAATACAGTTTTATTGGTTCTGTTGGTTCTATTGGTTCTATTGGTTGAATTGGTTCTGTTGGTTCAATTGGTTTGATGCTGATTTTTTTTCAACCAATTAAACTAACTAAACCAATCAAACAAGTTTTTAAGGTATCGTTCTCAACCTCGTGTTTGCCAGCACTATTTCCAGCAGCAGTAGCGCGAGGCCCGGAATAAGCAGCCAGGCGAACAGCTCCTCGTATTCCATGTACTCTTTTATTTTCACCTCGCTTTTTTCCATGGCGTCTATCTGCTGGTAAATTTTTTCAAGGGCCTCGGTATTGGTAGCCCTGAAATATTTCCCGCCGGTGCGGGCGGCGATATCCTTGAGCGTGTCTTCATCAAGATCGACCTTCTGGTACACGTACTGCTTGCCGAAAAATGAATCAACCAGAAAAGGGGCCTCGCCCTCGGTCCCGACGCCGATAGTGTAAATTTTGATATTAAGGGATTTCGCGATATCGGCGCCAGTTGCGGGCGTAATGCTGCCGGTATTGCTGCGGCCATCGGTAAGCAGTATTATAACTTTTGATTTTGACTGCAGGTCCTTAAGGCGCTTCACGCACACGGCAAGCGCCGAGCCGATTGCGGTAGAGTCGCCGGCCATGCCGATTTCCACCTTTTCAAGAAAGCTGATAAGCACGCCGTAATCAAGGGTGAGCGGGCACTGCGTGAACGCCTCCTGCCCGAAAACAACCATGCCGATACGGTCATTTTTGCGGCCCTTGATAAAATCATTCACCACGCGTTTGACGACCTGAACCCGGGGCACGCGCTGGCTGCCTTCCTTGAAGTCCAGGGCCTGCATGCTGCCCGAAGTGTCAAGGCACAGCATGATATCAACACCCTCGGTTGAAATCTCGGTACTCTTGATGCCCGACTGAGGGCGCGCAAGGGCAAGTATAAAAAAGGCCATGGCTGCGCAGCGCGCAAACACCAGCGCTTTGCGCCACAAAAGCGTTTTTGGGGTTTTGAGCTGTCCCAGCACATGAAGGGATGAAAAACGAATCTGCGCGCTTGCAAAACGGCGCAGCCCGTACCAGCCCATGAGCGGGATGACGCTAAGCAGCAGCAGAAACCAGGGTGATTGAAAGCGCATAAAAGCTGTTAATTCGTTTTATTGGTTATGTTGGTTTTATTTGTTTTATTGGTTCGATTGGTTGTAATGAATACATTTTAAGAGTTCCTGTTCGCCTAACTAATGTAACAAATGGAGCCAATTAAACCAATCAAACAATTATTTGGACATTTCCGCCTGCTGCGGAAACTCCTCAATTTTCGTCTCTTCAATCAGCTTGACTACTTTCTGTTCGTTTGTTTCAACTTCATCCTGCAGGGGCAGGTATTTGGCGAATTTCACCATGTCGGAATGCTGCAGAAATTCCCGCATGCCTGATTTTGCAGCATCATTCATTGCCGCGAGGCGCATGATCTCGGGCAGCAGCTCCTGCGTGGTCTGCTCGACAGCGGGGATGGAAAACCTGTTTTCAATATAATGCCTGAAAATATCCGAGAGCCTGAAATAATGCTCGCGCACAATTCCCTTCTCCACAAGATGCTCGCTTTTGAGCTTTTCGATTTCCTCCAGCGCCACCACATGGGCGGGCTTTTTGATCTCTTCGGTTTTTTTCCTGCGCTTGCGATAAAAAATGTATGCGCCGACGCCGAGCACGATCAAAGCAGCTGCGCCGGAGCCTGCCCAAATATATGGTTTCCAGTTATACGGCACCTGCTCAAGGGGCTTTATTTCAAGGATGTCTTTGGGTGCATCAGGGCCTTCTTTGAGTGTGGATTTTACTTCTATAAAAATTTGCGGGGTTTTGAGTTCTTTTGTCCCGTTGTCCGCGGCATAGGATATGGCAAGAGAGGGGATGATATACGTGCCGGCAATGTCGGCCTGGAGCTTGTACCATTTTTTATGCTCCATTCGGTTGTCGACTTCCCGGGGGCCATCCTCGCCGAAATCGGTTATGCGAAGGCCGGCGATTTTGGCTCCCACCTCAGGCAGGGTCACAGTCTGGCTTTTGTCATAGTGGGCCACCAGGGTGAATGTTACGGGCTCTGAAATGTTAGCCGTGGTGCGGTCGGTCTGGGCGCTGATTTCAACAGGGGCAAGCGCAGCCTTTCTGCCTGCATTCTGCTCTTTGGATGAGCAGGCAAAGCATAGAAAAAAGATAATCGCAATGCAGGGTGCGCACTGCACACCGAAATTAATATCATGCCGGAGATGGTGCGCGGTGCGCACCCTACATGCCTGAAGATTATTCATACAGTCATTTAACCGGTGTATTTCCAAGGCGAATAACCCCAATTGATCATAACAGCACTCCCGAAAATTTATCCCAGCCCCTACTTCTTCTCCCCTGCCGCCAGAGCTTCAAGATGCAGCTTCACATCAGAGCTTTTAAGAATCTGGTCAAGCAGCGCCTGATACGAGGCTTTCAGCTTTTTCGTGGAGTAGTCGTTTTTAACGCGGTCTTTTGCTTCATCATATGTTGTGGGCTGCGCAGCGCGCGTTTCGTCTATCCGGAAAACATACCAGGAATCTCCGGCCTGTACGGGCTCAAGCAGTTCCCCCTTTTTTGCTGAAAAAAGCGCCTTTGCAACAGCTTCGGGGCTTCCGATGCCGAGGTCGTCCTCACCCTTGCGAACCCAGTTCGGGAAGCGACCGCCGTCTTTCGCGGTGTTTTTATTCAGAGATATCTCCCGGGCATAGGCGCGGAAATCTTTTCCGCTTTTAAGTTCTTTAAAAATTTTATCCGCCGCCTCTTTATTTACCGCTTCAATAAGGCTTACCCTGACAGCTTCTTTTTGCTCATAATCTGCCTTATGGGCTTCATAGAAATTTTTCAGATCATCTTCTTCAACCTTGAGCTTGTCTTTGAGTTCGGACTCAAGCACCCGGTTGACCATGAGTTCGCGCTGGGCCATACGTATTTGTTTGCGAATACCAGCATCCTTATCAAGCTCCATTTTCATGGCCTTGCGATACAGGAGCTCATCGGCGATATATTTTTTTGCGAAGTCGGTTTTCGACTGCTTGCTTTCAAACTGTTTGCGCATCCAGTCGGGCAGATTGTCAAAAGCTTCATTGACATCTTCCAGATATACCTTGTCATTGCCGATTTCGGCTACCACCGTGCCGCTGGAGCGCGCGGCATCGCCCTCGGCTGAGCTGCGTTTTGCAAGGGCGTATTCAGCGGCGCTGCGGCGGCCCGTGCGCTCAAGGCAGTTGATAATGCTTGAGCCCAGTTCCGCCTTCAGGCTGGTTTGGGGATCAAGAAGCTCGATCCGGTACAGCCAGGCAAGGGCTTTTTCATAATCGCCGGCCTCCATGCACATTTTCCCGATGCTGTAGCACAGGCCCGCAAGCTGCCTGGGCTCAAGCCGGGCGCTCTGCAGATACTGCTCGTATTCCTGCACAGCCTGGCGCGGCAGGCCCGCGCTTTTGAGTTTATTTGCCAGCTCCCGCTGGTTCTCCGAGGTCCAGGCCTGGCCCGGCGCCATGCCGTCTCCTGCACGCTGGTTTGAGGTATAGACCAGCACGAGTGTTGCTGCTGCGACGCACAGGCTCGCAATGCTTATAATCAGGGATGATTTGTTCATAGTCGTTTCTCCCGCATTCTGAAATAACGCATGATCGGATCGATATAGGGCACGTCCGTGCGGATATCAATGGCTGCGATGCCCGAGGAGCGGAACAGGTCGAGGCGTTCCTGCAGGTGCTTGCGGGCAAGCAGGCCATAACCGGTGCGGAAATCCGCATCCGAGCTGTCGATGAGCATGGTCTCTCCGGTTTCGGCATCCTGGAGCTCCACAAGCCCAGCCCTGGGCAGCTCAAGCTCGCGCGGGTCAGTGATGCATATCGGTATGAGATCGTGCTTTTTGCTCGTGACCCGCAGCGGCTTTTCATAATCCGCGGCAATGAAATCGGATATCAAAAAAGCAACCGCCTTGCGCCGGATGACGCGGTTCAGATAGTTAAGCGCCCCGGCGATATCGGTTTTATGCGACACGGGCTGATGCTCCAGCACATTTTTTATGACCGCCCAGACATGATTCTTGCCCTTTTTTGGCGGGATGAATTTTTCAATTCTGTCGCTGAAAATGATCAGGCCGACTTTGTCATTGTTTTTTGTTGCGGCAAAGGCAAGCACGGAGGCGATCTCGGCGGCAAGCTCCTGCTTGAGCTGCTTTTGCGTGCCGAAAAAGCATGAGGAGCTCACATCCACAAGCAGCATGATCGTCAGCTCGCGCTCTTCCCGGTACATTTTCACGAAGGGATGGCCGAACCGGGCCGTGACATTCCAGTCGATATCGCGCACGTCGTCGCCGGGCGCGTATTCCCGCACTTCCTCAAACTCCATGCCGCGGCCGCGAAACGCGCTTTCATATTCGCCGGCAAACACGTCATTGACGATATGATTGGTGCGGATATGTATCCGGCGTATGTTTTTAAGAATTTCCTTGGAAATCATAAAAAAACCGTTTGAACCGTTTAAGCTGTTTGAACCGTTTGAACGGTGTTACGGCACTTCCACATTGTCGAAAATTTTTGTAATGATGTCATCGGAGCTCAGGTCTTCGGCTTCGGCTTCATAGCTCAGGATCACCCGGTGCCGCAGCACGTCACTGCCGATGGATTTAATGTCCTGCGGAATCACATAGCCCCGGCCCTGCAGGAATGCATAGGCTTTGGCTGCCTGCGCAAGATAAATGGACGCTCGCGGCGAGGCGCCGTATTGAATAAGCCCCTCGATATCAATGCCGAATACCTTGGGCTCGCGGGTGGCAAAAACGATTTCAATAATATAATCCAGAAGCTTTTCATCCATATAGATTTTCCCCACCACATCTCGCGCTTCCCGAAGCTGTGCGGGCGTGGCGACAGCATGCAGGCTCTCTTCAGGGCGCTGGGCAACGCGTTTGATAATTTCTTTTTCTTCGGCCTTGTTGGGGTAGTTGATGCTCAGCTTCAGCATGAAGCGGTCGACCTGCGCCTCGGGCAGGGGATAGGTGCCCTCCTGCTCGATGGGGTTTTGCGTTGCCATGACGAGAAAGGGGTCCTGCAGGGTGAATGTCGTCTCACCTATTGTCACCTGGCGCTCCTGCATTGCTTCGAGCAGCGCGCTTTGCACCTTGGCCGGCGCCCGGTTGATTTCATCGGCAAGGATTATATTTGAAAACAGCGGGCCCTTTTTGATATTGAAGTTCCCGGTTTTGGGCTCATATATCTGCGTGCCGATGAGATCGGCTGGCAGCAGGTCAGGGGTGAACTGAATGCGCTGAAAGCTCGTGTCTAAAGCTCTGGCAAGCGTTTTCACGGCCGTTGTTTTTGCCAGCCCCGGAACGCCTTCAACCAGAATATGGCCGTTTGCCAGAAGCCCGACAAGCAGCCGCTCGATCAGATAATCCTGGCCGACGATGATTTTTTTGACCTCGGCGCTGATGGCCGTGGTGAGCTGGCTGTATTTTTCAACTTCTTTGGTGATTTCCTGAATATTGGGCTGCATTGATACCTCCCGGAAATTGTATAGTGTAGTAACTTTGTTAGTTTTGGGGCCTGATAGTAGCTAAATACGCTTATTGAATCAAATTAATTAATTCTAATCTAATCAATTCACTTGCAGTATTTTTGATATTCCTGATTTTTGTCCGTGCCTGTTGATAGAATTTTTTCGGCGCTTTTTTCAAGCTGCCGCAGCGCCTCGCGCGTGCGGGCTTCCAGTTCGCCCGCCTCGGGCAGTTCCTCGCCAGTGCGTGCGGCCGCCTCGAGCTCGCGCGCCCTTACGTCGATCTGCTGCCCGAGCAGCGCGTCCAGAGAGGTGAGCTTGCCCAGGCGGTAGGCCACGCGCGTCTCCGTGGGGGCATCGTCCATCCAGCCGTTCCAGCCGAGGTAGTACGCGTAGAAGTACGCGCGCGGGCACTGGTCGAGCTTGCGCTGCCGGCTGATCGACCAGGCGAACTCCGGATAGGGCTTGACCACGAACGTCATCGCGCGCACACCTCCTCGGGCATCTCAGTCTCCGCCTCTTCGGGGACCGGGGCCAGCGCCTCGATCCACTCCATGTC
>Ga0118677_10009720_pt1 | contig 14919 bp, 7 predicted proteins | sample AliMusrvi5mmetaG_FD_86154 | JGI IMG/M metagenome (GOLD analysis project Ga0118677, IMG submission 86154)
CTAATAAATTAAGAAGATTAAACGGTAAGTATCAGACATTTACAAATTATAAAAGAGCAATATGAAGCTTAACTTAATGACATTGACCCTTACCTCTATACCTTTATACCCAATTTCCCTCGTAGAAGCTGCTTAAAAAATCAACTGATAAAAATTCTCATCAAGCCACTTATCTTCTTTCCTGACCCAATGGATGCGCTCTCCGCTTTTGACAAACCCCACTTTTTCAAAAGCTTTAATACTACTTACATTATCATTAGTTATAGTACAATGCAATTGATGCAGATGAAGCGCATTTTTAGAATAATTTATCAATAAATCAATAGCTTCTGAAGCAATGCCTTTACCCCTGTATTCTTCTGTAATAAACAATCCAAGGCCTGCACGGGCATTTACCGGGTCAAAATCAAACATGTCAATACAACCAACAGTTATTTCCTTTTTACCCTTTTTCAATTCAATCATTAACCGCAACTGTTTGTATTCACAAATATCCAGATGCGAATTAAGAATATATTGTTCTAGTACATAACGCGAAAAAGGTTTTGTAGTGTTGCTCAGATGCCATAGCTTAGCATCGTTTTCCCATTTGTAAAGCCATTCAATATCTTCAGGTTCTAATGCCCTAAGTCTTAAAGTTGAATTTTCTAACATATTTTTAAATTAATGGTTAACGTTGTAAAAATAGTTTTTTTATTAATCAGAAATAAAAAAAGGTTGCTATTTCTAACAACCTTCTTTTTTAAAAAAACTTTAATAATTAATTTATAACCAGCTTCTTGTTTATTATGGTTTTTCCATCATTAATGCTGACATGATACATGCCTTTTGCAAGATGTTTCAGATTAAGTGTATTTACAGAACCATACTTGATGCCTGATAATTGTTCAGAACTTACAATTTGCCCTTGAATATTGAATACAGTTAAAATTAATTTATCAGATGTTCCTAACAATAAGACATTAAATAATCCATTGCCCGGGTTTGGATATATTTCAATAGCTGATAATTCCAGAACTTTATAAATCCCTACAGTAAGTGTAATAAATGATTGAGGACCAGCCCAGGTACTGGTATAAGCACTATCACAAATAGCTCTTACATAAAAGTCATAAGACATATCTGGTGCGAGGCCTGATAATGTATAGGGATTATTTATTGTAGAAATCATAATGCCTGTCCCTTGAGAGAAACCTGTAATACCCCATTCAATTTCCCACGCTGTCTCTGCGCCTCCAGCCGTCCATACGAGGTCTGCAAAGTCTGAACCCCAGTTATTAATATTCAAATTAGTTGGCTGATTGCAAGGAGCTAAAGTTGTAAATGTTTCAGGACCTACCCATGCACTGTTATTAGAACTTCCACAAACTGCTCTTACATAGAAGTCGTATGGTGTGTTTGCACTAAGGCCCGACAATGTATAAGTATCATTTGTGGTTGCAACCAGCGTGCCGGTACCATGAACAAATCCTGTAACACCCCATTCAATTTCCCATCCGGTTTCTGTGCCTCCTGCTGTCCAGGCAAGGTCTGCAAAGTTATTTCCTAAGTTGGTAATATTTAAATTAGTAGGCTGATTGCAAGGTGCCAAAGTTCTAAATACATAGGGTCCCGACCAACTACTTGTATCTCCTGCTGTGATATCGCATAAAGCTCTTACATAAAATGCGTAATTTGTACTTTGTATCAACCCCGATAAGGCATAAGGGTTATTAGTGGTAACTACGAGTGTTCCAGAGCCTAAAACAAAATTTGCAGTATCCCATTGTATTTGCCATAAGGTATCATTAAAAACCGGTACCCACGATAAATTGGCCGAAACTGTGGTTATATTCGATGCATTCAGGCTATTGGGTGCGGGGCATGTAACAAGTGTTGTAAAACTATAAGGGCCTGCCCATGCACTTTGCTCGCCAAATAAACATTTGGCCCTGACATAGAACGCATAGTTGGTTTCATGTGCCAGACCTGTAAGAGCATAGGAATTAGTGACTACAGATGCTACTGTACCACTTCCCTGAGCAAATGGTGCCAATCCCCATTCAATATCCCAGTTTGTTTCGCTAACAGGTGCTGTCCATCCAAGATCAGCAGCGTTAGGTAAAATATTTGTTGCTGTTAAGTTCTGTGGTTCTGAACAGGCCGGTTCCTCGAGTATAGTCACATCATCTACAAATAAATCATTGTCTGCATTAAACGCATTAGACTCTCCATAAAATCCAATTTTAACAATACCTGTATAGGATGAAAGATCTAAGTATATTTTTTCTCCTGTCAGTGATATGTTGTTATAAACGTATGTAGAGCCTGCATTGTCCCACAACCTTAAAACGTTAGCTGATGTCCAGGTAGCACCGTCATCTGTTGAAATAACTACTGCAAATTTATCATCAGTTCCTGTATAATCTGGTGTCGTATTGGCATTAAATTTTGTTAAAGCCAGATTAAAAGTTAGCATATAATCTGTTGTCATCCCTAAATCTATTGATGGCGTTACCAACCAATATTGTGTCGAACTTCCATATATGTTTATTCTGGATGATTTGTCTAATGGCAAAATTACATTGCCAAAAGCGCCTGATGTCCAGCCACTTGTTGTTGTAGTGAGTGTTGAGGGTGCTGCCAATAAGCCACTCCACCGGGTCCAGCAATTTGGAGGAAATGTGTTGCTTGAGAAAACTTCAGTGTAAGGAAATGCGTTATTAACACCACAAAGTGTAGAGAAAACTATGGGCCCTTTCCATGCACTGGTATCACCCACAGAACATATAGATCTGATATAGGTCTGATAAGTTTCTGAATGTTGTAAACCTGTTAATGTAAAGGGTGAAGGTGTACTTATAAGCGTATAGTTACCGCTTCCTTGTGCAAAACCACTTACACCATATTCAACCTGCCACTTGCTGGCAATACCGGGCTCAACCCAGGTCAGGTCTATGCTGTTTGCTGTAGGATTAGAAGCCGTGAAACTTGATGAAGTAACTCCAGGGCATGAGGATATACTATGAATGCTGAAATCGTCAATATATAAATAATACTGATAATCAGATTTGTATTCAATAGTAATATATTTTGTTGATGCCGGAAAGTCAAGTGTGTATGTTTTCCATTCAGAAGTTGTCGCATCGGTTACATCAGCTCCCCATGTCCAGGTAATTCCATCTGTCGATATGCCTACGGTAAATACTTCACTCCCTAATGTAAAACTTTTATACATGAAGGTCGCTTCCATTGGTGTTGAATAGTTCAACGCTGGTGTCATGAGGTATTGTTCATAGGGACTACCCGAATCAAACGATGAGAAACGAAATGACTGAATACCTGTATAGGCTTGATCAGTACTATGAACCATCAGATTCCCGGATGATGGTGAGGCATTTGCATACCACATAGTCCAACATACAGGTGGCGCATTCTGAGATTCAAATCCTTCAGCGAATGGTGTTGAAATAGTTAAACATGCTGTAGTAAAACTGATAGGGCCTTTCCATAAACTGGTATCACCTGGTGAGCAAATACTTCTGATATAGGCTTGATAGGTGGTCGCAGGTAATAAACTGCCTATTGTTAATGGGATAGTACTTGACAGAACCTGAGTTCCGAGCCCCTGAGTAAATCCTGAAAGGCCATATTCTATTTGCCAGTGAGTTGCAGTGCCAGGTTCTATCCAATTAAGATTAGCACCGTTTGTTGTTATATTTGATGCGGCAAAACTAGCTGCTGTCAAACCCGGACATGTTGGTGTTTTGACCAGCGAAATATCGTCAATAGAGATAAAATAGGGTATGCTGTTTATATAACCCTTAATACCCAAATAATAAGTCCCTGTTGTTGCAGGTGTAAAAGAACCTGATAAAAGCTGATAGTTCCCATCGATAATGCCTGTAACAGGAACAATAGTGTTTGTCATACTTGCTGATGCCGGACTTATTCCATAGCATACTTTTATATTTGCATCTGTAACAGTTGACATATCCTGACGTGCATACATCTCAAAAGTGTAGTTTATTCCTCCCGTAAGTTGTACAGTATAATATAACCATTTGTCATTACTATATTCTAAGTAGGCATTCCAGTTGCCTGTGCGTGGTGTTCTGTTGTTATCTGTTGCAGTATTATTCGCAATCCACTCTCCTGAACCTGCTAAAGTTTCCTGTCTCCAGCAACCACCAACTGTAATGGAATCCGTAAATCCATTTTCAAAACCCTCAAAGAAAGGAACACTTGCCGGTAAACAAGGTGTCGAGAAATTATTGGGACCTATCCATGCACTGGTGTCAACACCTCCGCAGTTTGATTGTACATAGTAAGTGTAAGATGTATTGGGCGTTAATGGTGATAATGTATAAGGTTTTACCGATGTTGATATTATTGTCCCACTCCCTAAAGTAAATCCTGCTGGTCCCCATTGTACTTTCCATGTGGCTGCAGTACCTATTTCATTCCAGTTCAGGGAAGCAGAAACAGGTGTTGTGTTTGCAGATAAATTATTAACGCCCGGACAAGTTGGCATTGCTACCCATGATACATCATCAATAAGCAGACTATTTGCAGGATTATAACCTGCCCTGAAAGCCAGAACCTTGTTAGTGCCTGGAGCTGTACCCGGATATATTTCAAAATCCTGGTAGGTAAGCGTAAGTGTTTTAGAATCGAGTAAAACAAAAGATAATGGGTTGGAAGGGTTTGTCAGGTACCCAATATCTAATATAGCACCCGTATTAATATTAGCCCGGGCCTTAAATTTTAAAAAATGATTGTTCGCCCCGGCATTGCTTAGTGGTGGCATTGATAGAACAGCTACACTTGATGAAATCTGTGAATACATATAAATACAATTAGGTGCAGAAGAATTTGTCGAAATCTGGGTATTTATATAACCTCCTGAGCCTACCTGTAACCAGCAAGGGGGTAATGCAGGGGCAGTAACAGCATCAAAATTCTCTGTAAATTGGGTTGCATCTGTGCAATTGGTAGCGAAAGTATAGGGGCCAATCCAACTGCTGTAATCAGTACCCCCGCAATAAGTTCTGATAAAAAAGTCGTAGTTTGTTGCTGATGCAAGTCCTGTAATACTGGCATTTACATCTGGATGAATTTCTGTGCCACTGTTTATCGCAGTTCCTCCTGAACCGGCACCTGATAAAACAACCTTCCATTCATAAGAATTTGGTGTGCCTGATGTTGGTGCTGTCCATGATACATCAATAGAATTGCTTGTAAGATTTGTATAGTTTACATTAACTGGAGCTAAACAAGAAGGTGGTGCCCATGTGTAGGTAAGGCCTGAGGTAAAACTCTTTGCAGGAGCTACACTTGTAAATTTGCATGTACTCGAACTATCTGTCCCACGTAAAGATGTACTCCAATTTTCTGTACCTATTCCAACAAGCCTGTTGTTAAAATCGGTTGTTGATGTTCTTATACCAACCTGAGGATACGATGAACTGCTTCCTGGTCCCGAATTAAGTTGATAAACAAATGTAACAGCACCGCTGACAGTGTTTAGTCTTGCCTGAAAATCAAAATTTTCAGTAATACCAGCTCTTTTCATTTGCTTCCATTGAAATATTATTTCATTACCGATAGCTTGCCATCTCATTTCAGTAGCTGCATTTGAATTAACCCTGATGAGGTCTGCCGAAAAAGGACATATCGTAATTCCTGAACCTGTAGTAGTGCTTATTCCTGTATAATTCCCTGAACCAGGAGCTTGCGATCCACCTAAGGCAATTATTCCGTTTGATGTGGCATAAGCTGTTGTATAAGACACGCCGTTAAAGGTAAATGAGGGAATGGCTATAATTGGCGATGTCCAGTCATCCAATGATACTGCTGCTCCACTCCTTAACAGAGTGCCTCCGGTAATGGTTGAATAAGTGCCTATGGACGATGTAAAAGTATATCCGCTCACCTGTGCATGGTTAGCTTGTAAAAATAGGGCTAACAAGCTGATAGTTAGTATAAAGCTTTTCATGATAATTTATTTAATAAATAGTATCTCAATTTAATAATTTCTTTTAAACCCTTACAAAATTACGATAAATAGTTGGTTTGTTAAAATAAAAAAGAGACCATTAATAAACAGTCTCTTTTTTTACAATTGAATATATAATTAGTTAATAACTACCTTCTTGTTAATAATAGTTTTTCCATCGTTAAGGCTGATGTGATACATTCCTTTTGCAAGGCTCTTTAGATTAAGAACACTAACATTACCATACTTTATTCCTGATAATTGTTCGCTATAAACAACCTGTCCCTGTAAATTGTAAATTGCCAAAGCCAATGACTCTGTATTACTTAGCATTAGCATATTAAACTGACCATTGCTTGGGTTAGGATAAATGTTGACATTAAAATCGCTTTCAGGGGTTTTAACTATACCTACTACTGTATAATTTATATTTATGCTATCAACATATAAATTATATTGGTCTGATATAGAATAACAATTAAAACCAAAATAATATACATTAGTAGAAGGTGCTGTAAATGTATTGCTTGCATTTTGAAGAGCAGCTTGATTAATGGTTGGAAGATTTAATAAAACTGTTGTCATAGCTGTGCTTGATGCCGATGTACCATAAGCTACTTTTAAACTTTCAACATAAGTTGTATCATTATTCCCATAATTGAAAGTCAATGTATATGAAGTCCCTGCTGTTAATTGGATACCCTGAGTATAAAACCACGCATTGGCTGTATCGGTACTACTATATCTATATTTTAATGCTTTACTTGTAAAACCATTACCAGGTGCAGATGCAGTTACCCAATTATTACCGGTGCCGGCATTTTCAACGGAGGTACATAATGGCAGTGCAGGAACTACAACTGATTCAAAATCTTGCGCGTAGGGTATTGTAGTTGGATCACATAATGTAGAAAAAGAGACTGGTCCTTTCCATGTACTGGTATCACCGGCAGAACAAATACTTCTGATATAAACCTGATAATTTGTTGCTGAAATTAATCCACTTAATGTATAGGGTGGGTTTGAACTTATGATAGCCGTTGTACCGGTGCCTAATGTAAATCCTGAAACACCATATTGTAACTGCCATTTGGTTGCAGTACCTGGTTCTGTCCAGTTTAAAATAGCACTATTTGCAGTAGCATTTGTAGCAGTAAAACTTGCTGGTGTAACACCACTACAAGTTGGTATTTGTTCCCAATTTACATTGTCTATAAGTAAACTATAAGCAGGAGTATAATTAGCTCTAAAGGCTAAATATTTGTTTGTTCCCGGAGCAGTCCCTGGAGTTACTGTATATTCTGAATAGGTTAGTGTAAGTGTTTTCGAATCAAGTAAGACAAAAGTAGCTGGATCTGTTGGATTTGTAAGATATCCTATTTCTAATATAGCTCCAGTAGTATAGTTTGCTCTTGCCATAAATCTCAATTGATGTGTTCCGGCTCCTGCATTACTCAAAGCAGGCATAGAAATCATTGCAACACTCGTTGAACTACTTGAATACAAATACAAACAATTTGGTGATGAGAGATTATTAGTTGTTTGTGTGGATAAACCTCCTGTTGTTCCAACTTTAGCCCAACATGTTGGAAATGTAGGTACAGTAACTGCATCAAAATTTTCAAAAAATTGGGTTAAATCTACGCAAAGTGTTGAAAAAGCAATTGGGCCTTTCCATGAACTGGTATCTCCGGGAGAACAAATACTTCTGATATAAACCTGATAATTTGTTGCTGAAATTAATCCACTTAATGTATAGGGTGGGTTTGTATTTACAATAGCCATCGTGCCGGTGCCTAAAGTGAATCCTGAAACACCATATTGTAACTGCCATTTGGTTGCAGTACCTGGTTCTGTCCAGTTTAAAACAGCACTATTTGCTGTAGCATTTGTAGCCGTGAAACTTGCTGGTGTAATACCCTGACAAGTGGGCGTAACTTCAATTAAAATATTATCTACATATAAATTATCTTGGTTGGCAATAGAATAGCAATTAAAACCAAAATAATACACATTAGTGGAAGGCGCTGTAAATGTATTGCCTGCATTTTGAAGAGCAGATTGATTAATAGATGGAAAATCTAACAGAACGGATGTCATTGCACTACTTGATGCAGAGGTACCATAGGCTACTTTTAAACTTTCAACATAAGTTGTAGAATTATTGCCATAATTGAACGTTATTGTATAAGAAGTTCCGGCTGTCAATTGGATACCAGGGGTATAAAACCAAGCATTGGCTGCATTGGAATAATTATAACCATATTTCAAAGCTTTTGTAGTAAAACCAGACCCAGGCACTGATGCTGTAACCCAGTTATTACCGGTACCGGCATTTTCAATTGAGGTACATAATGGTATTGCCGGAACAACTGCTGATTCAAAATCTTGTAAGTATGGTAATGTAGCAGTACTGCATAAAGTAGAAAAAGCAAATGGCCCTGCCCAGTTGCTATAATCACTACCACCACAGAAAGTCCTTACATAAAGATCGTATGCTGTTCCTGATGTTAAACCTGTAGCATTTGCAGTAACAGTGGGGTTTGAAACAGTCCCATTACTTATTGCTGTGCCCCCCGAGCCTGCTCCTGATAAAACAACTTTCCAATCATAAGAAGTTGGTGTGCCTGATGTTGGAGCTACCCATGCAATATCAGCCGAATTAATAGTGATATTAGAAGCTTGCAAACTGGTTGGTGTATAACATGTTGCTGATGTCCATATGTATGTTAAACCGGTAGTGAAATTCTTCTGTGGAGCTGTACTTGTAAATCGGCATGTACTTGTATTCGATGTTCCTGATAATGAGGTGCTCCAATCTTCTGTGCCTGAAGCAACTAATCTGTTGTTATAATCTGTGGCCGATGTTCTTAATCCTACTTCTGGTAGAGAATATGTACTTGTACCGGGACCAGAATTTAGCTTATAAACAAAAGAAACAGCATTGGTAACTTTATTTAACCTAATCTGAAAATCAAAACTTTCTGTTTGGTTATATCTTTTCATTTGCTGCCATTGAAAAATGACTTCATTACCAACTACTTCCCATCGCATCTCTGAAGCTGATGTTAAAGTAGCTTTATCGAGGTCTCTTGAAAATGGACAAATAGAAACGCCTGAACCTAAGCCTGAGGTAGAGCTTATTCCATTGTAAGTATTTCCAAGAGGTGCAATACCACCTAAAGTTATAAATCCGTTTGTTGAAACATAAGCAGTAGTATAGGCAATACCATTAAATGTAAAGGAGGGTATAGTAATAGCCGCAAATACAGAGTCATCCATATTTGATGCTGTACCATCTATTAGTACAGTCCCTCCGGTAATTGCTGTGTAAGTGCCACTGGATGAAGTGAAAGAATAGGCACTCACCTGTGCCTTGCTAACTTGTAGAAACACTATTGCTATTAAGCTAATAGTCATTAAAATTTTTTTCATGATTTAATAAATTTAGTTTATAATAATTTGATATTGAATTTTATAAAAAGTTGATAAAAGTAAAAAAAATTTCTATATTTTTAATAATTGTTTACTAATTAATATATTTTGTAAGATGCAATTTTTAAGCATTGAGGCTTAAAAACCTTTCCACTTCAATAGCAGCCATGCAGCCTGAGCCTGCTGCTGTTATGGCTTGCTTGAAAACATGATCCTGAACATCTCCTGCTGCAAATACCCCTTCTACACTTGTTCTGGTAGAATCAGGTGCTGTTATTATATATCCATTTTCATCTAATGTAATCTGATCTTTAAATAGTTTTGTATTTGGTTTATGTCCGATAGCAACAAAAAAACCTGATATCTCTATTCTCTTTTGTTCTTTTGTTTTTACATTTTCAACGATAACTCCCTGAACAGTTTTATCTCCAACAATTTCTTTTGGAATATGGTTCCAGAGCACTTCTAAATTTGGTGTATTGAAAATCTTGTTTTGCATTACTTTAGAGGCTCTTAGTTCATCTCTTCTGACAATTAAAGTTACCTTATGGCATAATTTTGCCAGGTAGGTGGCATCTTCAGCAGCAGTGTCTCCTCCACCTACTACTGCAACATCTTTACCCTTATAAAAAAAACCATCACAAATTGCACAGGCTGAAACACCATATCCGCTGAATTTCCGCTCCGATTCTAAACCCAACCACCTTGCTAATGCACCTGTTGCTATAATAACCGTTTCTGCCAGAAGTTCTTTGCTTTCATCAACTGTAATTTTAAACGGCCTTTCCGAAAAATCAACCTTGCTCACATAACCCCATCGGTTATCACTGCCAAATCTTTCAGCCTGTTTTCTCAGATCTTCCATCATTGCTGTCCCGTCAATTCCTTCAGGATAACCCGGAAAATTCTCTACATCTGAGGTTATTGTCAGTTGCCCGCCGGGTTGCATGCCTTGATATAAAACAGGCTTCAGCTCTGCACGTGAAGTGTAAATCGCAGCGGTATAACCAGCAGGTCCGGATCCTATTATTAAACATTTTACTTTTTCTATTGTGTTCTCTTCCATAAGTAATTTTATTATTTGTTGATGTGCAAAGTTATAAAAATTTATTCAGCTTTGTGTATCTTTGCGACTTTGTGCCTTTGAGGCATTTTTTTTATTATTACAGCACATTCATATGCCCGAAAAAATTGCTATAGCTTTTTATACACTTGGTTGCAAAGTCAATTATTCTGAAACATCATTCATCTCAAATAAATTTAAAGATAAGGGTTATCAGATTAAAAATTTTAATGAAGTTGCTGATATATATGTGATTAATACCTGCTCTGTTACTCAAACTGCTGTAAAAAAATCACGGAATATTATTCATAAAGCGCTTCATAATAATTCAAATGCTCTTATCGTAGTTACTGGCTGCATAACTGAAACTGAAAAAGAAGAAATTAAAACTATTGATGGTATCGGACTTGTTGTAGGTGCCAATGAAAAATTCAATCTGTTTGATTTAATTAATGAAAAAGTTAACTTAAAAATAAATCCTGATAAGAAGATTTGTAATGAAAACACCTTCTTCTCTTCCTTCTCATCGGGAGATCGCACCCGGTCGTTCTTGAAAATCCAGGATGGGTGCAATTACTTCTGCTCTTATTGTGTGATACCGTTTGCCAGAGGAAGAAGCCGGAGTGATTATATCAGCAATATTGTTGATAATGTCAGAAAAATAATTGAAACGGGTGTTAAGGAAATTATTATTACCGGAATCAATATTGGCGATTTTAGAAATGATAAAGGAGAAAAACTTATTGATTTATTGGTGGCTTTAGAAAAAATTAATAGCCTTCAACGCGTCAGGCTCTCTTCTATTGAACCTGATTTGCTTTCTGATGAATTAATTGAAATGATTTCTAAATCTGATATCTTTTTGCCTCATTTTCATATCCCTCTTCAATCGGGCTCTGATAAAATTCTTAAATTGATGAACAGAAAGTATGATACAGCTCTCTTTAAAAGTAAAATTGATACTATTAAATCTTTTATGCCCGATAGCTGCATTGCAACCGATATTATTACTGGCTTCCCTCTGGAAACTGATGATGATTTTAATGACACAAGAAATTTTCTTGAAAAACTCAACTTGTCGTATTTCCATGTCTTTACTTATTCTGAGCGCAAACAAACAAAAGCTTCACAATATGAAATGAAAGTTTCTCCACAATCAAAAAAAATACGCACCGATGCTCTTTTAAAATTATCCGATATTAAAAAAGAAACTTTCTACAATTCCCAGAAAGGAAAGGAACATAAAATCTTATTCGAGTCAAGTAAAATTAATGGTTATATGTATGGTTTTACCCAAAACTATCTGAGGGTAAAAATGCTTTATAATAAACTTTACAGCAATGAAATTATTACGGCAACCTTAAATAATTTAGACACTGATAATGTCTTTATGATTGACGAGAAATTGTAAACATAAAACCTTCCCGACTTTTGAACCACATAAGGCACATAGAACACATAGAAATGCAGAATATCTAAACATTTGATAATAATGTCATTTTGCTGTTTTTCATTATTGTCTTCAATCTTAAGTCTTCAATCTCTTGCCTATTGCCGACTTTCTTTATTGCTGATTTTTACATGAGATTTGTATATTTTTTTTTAGAATTTATATTTTTTTGTATTCCTATGTGTTCTATGTGCCTTATGTGGTAAATATATTTAACTAATTTTGCCTAAAAAAAGATATGTACCCAAGAATAAGTGATTTTATTAAAGATATATTTGGTGTTGATGTTCCTATACCTATTCAGAGTTATGGACTTTTTGTAGCTTTTGCTTTTATTGTGGGCGGTTATATTATGATGCTCGAATTAAAAAGAAAAACTAAGGATGGTTTATTGCTGCCGCAAATAAAAAAAGTTCTTATCGGTGAAGCTCCCAAACCTCAGGATTTTTTTTATACAGGTCTGATTTCGTTTTTAGTAGGCTTTAAACTTGTTGGGCTGATGCTTAATTATACGCATTTTTACGATGATCCCCAGACTTATATTTTATCATTACAAGGTAATGTTTTCGGTGGCCTTTTGTTTGGCGCATTCTCAGTATATTTATCTTACAGGGATAAATTAAAACACAGATTGGAAACTCCAAAATGGGAAGAGGAAGTTATACAGCCCTACCAACTAACGGGTTCAATCATTCTTATTGGTATTATTGCAAGTATCATTGGCGCTAAAATTTTTCATAATTTAGAAAATATCGATGAATTTATTAAAGACCCTGTTGAAGCTATCTTCTCTTTTAGTGGCCTAACTTTTTATGGGGGATTAATTGTCTGTACTATTTCCCTTTTGTGGTTTGGGAAAAAGAATGGCATTGCTCCTCTGATTTTAGCCGATGCAGGTGCCCCCGCAGTAATGTTGGGTTATGCTGTTGGCAGGATAGGATGTCAGGTCTCTGGCGACGGTGATTGGGGCATTGACAATTTAATGCATAAACCCGACTGGCTTTCTTTTCTCCCCGATTGGCTGTGGGGTTATAATTACCCCCATAATGTTCTTAACCATGGTAATCATATTGCCGGTTGTGTGGGAAAGTATTGTTCAGCTCTTCAGAATCCTGTTTTCCCTACACCTTTCTATGAAACATTAATCTGCACTTTGTTCTTTCTTGTGCTTTGGGCTTTAAGAAAAAAAATAAAAACCAATGGATTGCTTTTTTCTATTTATCTCACATTAAACGGTATAGAAAGATTCTTTATAGAAAAAATTAGAGTTAACGAGGTCTATAACATATTCGGGCATAAAATTACCCAGGCAGAAATTATTTCTACCATGCTTTTCCTCCTTGGCATTACCGGAATATTGTATTTTAATTTCTTTAAGAAGAAAAATGTCACCTCTCCCTAACCACAATAAATCTAAGCTTGCTGCTTTTCTTCTTCAACTTTAAACTTCGTCACTGAGCTCCGATAGCTATCGGAGCCGAAGTGCCAAACTCCAAACTTCTTCTTCCTATATCTTCTTTAAATAAGAATTTCTTATCAATAAAAACACCGTTATTGATAATAAAACCGTTAAAAGCAAAGTGATGATAAACCATTTATTCTCTGCTACACTTTCAGCTGTTTCTGTTTTGATTTTTAATCCTTCTTTTATGTTTACTTCAAAAGAATTAGTAGTTTTAAAGTTTATCAGATCTAAAATCATTAATGAGTTTAATGAGTCAGTCACATTAATATATTTTTGAGCATAGAAATTTGCTTTTTTGAAATCCTCTAAGTGCGAATATGATTTTGATAAATATAAATAATCATCCTTCTCTATTGAAAGCATTGATAAATTCTCAGCTGTTTCAAGGCTGTTAATGAAATATTCTGTAGCTTTTGAATATTCTCCCAGATTGAAATGAATAAACCCCTTCAGAAATAAACAATGAGGAATTTCATTATAAAATCCGTTCTTAAGATTGTATGCTACCCAGTTAAAGAAATAATCATCCACACTTTGAGAAGAGGAATGCTCATTTATTTTAGAATTTGATTCCCCTGCTAAGCTTTCAGCAGTCTCAAAACTGATAGCTTTAATAAAACACGCTTTAGCTTTAACTGTATCGCTCATCAGAATATAAAGACAACCCAGATTAAGGAATGAAGTGATTTTACCTTCGGTATCATTTGTGCTTTCCTTCTTAGATATTGAGATCACAAAACAATGTTCTGCCTTGTAAAATTCATGTTCTCTGGTATAAACCATACCCATATTATTAAAACACTGTCCTTCCCTGAAATAATTAAAATTAGGTTTATAATATGAAAGGGCATTCTCATAATACTGTAATGCTTTTTCATAAAAACCGTTTTCTTCCATCGCTGCTCCCATATTCAGATAACAGTCAGCTATGCCGGTCAGATTATTAACTTCTGTTTCATATCTTAATGAATTTACATAGAACTGTAGTGCAATAATGTATTTGCCTTGCAAATGAAATACTTCCCCAAGATTATTATAATCTATGGCCAATCCTTGTTTATCTTTCAATCTTCTATCTATTTCTAAGGCTTTTAAGTAATATGTCTTGGCTTCCTCTAAATTGCTAAGAACTTTATATATTATGGCCATATTATTATAACAGGCTGATATCCCGGCAGAATCACTCAGCTCTTTATAAAATTGTAATGCTTTTTTATAGCTTATGAGCGCTTCTGTATATTCATCATGATAATATAAAGCTACTCCTAAATTCTTGTAAGATAATGCTTTCAATGAATTATTGTCCCCCGTGTTGGCTAATTTGACAGCTTCTAAAGAATATTCTACAGCTTTTCTTGAATCTTTTGTTCTTATTTCTTCAGACATCTTATTAAGTGAAGAAATTATTTCATCCTTTGAAGCAAAAGAAGTTTGAACAATAAAAGAAAATATAAAACTCAATAAAAACAAATAGCATATTCTTATCATTTAGTTGGTGTTTGTTTCTAAGGCCATTTATTATTATAATT
>Ga0118677_10009723_pt1 | contig 14917 bp, 13 predicted proteins | sample AliMusrvi5mmetaG_FD_86154 | JGI IMG/M metagenome (GOLD analysis project Ga0118677, IMG submission 86154)
CACTAATTTTGTATTCTTCGTCCATGGCGACTACAAACGGTAGTCGTCCAAGCGCAGCCAGCGCAGGAGGATTCTCCTTCAGCCAGAGCGCATGCTCCATACAATTATGGACTTTTCCGTAGCGAAAGGCGTATTCCTCTCCAATCGCAATTGCGAGATCACAGGCGAACAGATAATTTCCACGAGAGACGCGAATCCATTTTGTACACGGATGATTAATATGCGCCGGCAGATATCCACGGGTCTCTGAGTTTTTCTTACAAGGCGCCGTGGCCATACTGGCGGGCAACGCCTTCGGCTTCTTTTTGTGAATGAGTTCTGGATAGGCCGCAGTCCAATGTGCAGTGTAGAGCATCTGGCACGCCTCTAGAATCATCTTGACAACATGTTTATCGGCGTGTGCCTGTGCGGCCGCCTTCGGATCTGCGTGCAGAATAAAGAGATTCATTATGGTAGCATAAAAAAAGTCGCCCCGCCGAATTCAATTTTTTACCGACTAATAACTCCACTCAACCTGGAATACCTGCTTTGAACTGAACCACAAGAGGGCACTCTTAAAACCATCATGGTCCTCCTCCGTCCACTCATAGTCTGTGTCTCCCATCGAATCTACAACATCCTGCCACTTTGGATATTCATTCAAGAATTCTTCAACATATATGCTTGTTTGGTCAGTAAAGCTCGTAATGTAGAAATGGAAATGATGTCCACGCTGCCGCAAATAAGGGCGATGATTCTCAGGAACTTCATACTCTGATGGAACATACGGAATCATAGTATAGTCTTTTTCAGTGGGGTGATTAACTGCATAGACAAAGGGCAAGCCAGTCTTGGGGTCAATGCTAAGGTGTAGTGCGATTGTCAAATCAAATCCCATGGTATCTTTTTACGATGTACGATGGGTATAGTTAGGTTCAAATTTACGAGCGCAGCCAGTCCAACACTTGCTGCTTCAGCCCAGGCACACCTTCAAACGCCTGAATCTGAATCTGCATTCGCGCATCACCACGCTTATCATTCAGATCATAATTTGCCATAAAATTCACAAAGTTATCATTCGTTACAAAATTCCGTAGGGTGCCAAGAAGACGCACCTGCTCACTAATGGGCTTTGAACGAAGGGTCTGAAGTACACTAAGCATTTTTCTAGATAGATTTACGCATGAAAAATCATTCAAATTTTTTTGTGGCTCGTAGAATAGAATGCCGTCGACCCAGCCACCATTAAAACATGGTGCTCTTCTACCGAATACCTTTTTCACCTCGTATCTGGTTCTTCTTGGTTACACAAGCATTACGCTCATCGAGGCCATCCGCACTCCAATCATCAATGTTCGCCACATTATGAATCTTGAAACCACGGTCAGTATTGTTGCGTCCATTGTCTATGGCATTTTTAATGAAAGAATAAAGACACCCGACTATAAACTAAGTGAGTTCACACAGTTTCGTTATCTCGATTGGATTGTGACGACACCGCTGATTATTCTGGGCCTCCTTCTCTTCTACAATCAGAACCTCTCCTTCATTCCCTATATGACCTTCTTTACAGCTGTAGTGTTTGATTGGTTAATGCTCTATGCGGGTTATTTAGGAGAAACAGGAGCCATCAAGAAGATCACAGGCACTGTGGTCGGATTTGGGTTCCTTATCGCTCTTCTCTACACAATGGTAAGCTGCTGTATTCCTAAGGGCTCAAATCTCTCTGCATTCATTGTGTTTGCCATTCTCTGGTCCCTCTATGGAGTCGCCTACCAATTAGAGGAGGAGGACAAGAACATCGCCTACAATATACTGGACGTCTTTTCAAAGGCGCTCTTCGGCGTTGGACTCTGGTTCTATTATGGAAAAGTCTTGAAGTTTTAATGGTCTATACGAAGCAAAAATTTGATGTTATTATCTACTAATAAAGAAACTAGATAAAATGACATCAAAAGAACATTTCTTCTACTTTGAAGCCACTGATACAGATTTTGCTAGAGGAGTTGTAAAGGGTGGTGAAACTGAAGATCCCTATATGCGTCTTAAACGCTATGGAACTGGAACACATCGTGATAATCCAGCAAGATATCGCTTTCTTGTTAGGGCACCTATTACCGATAAGAAGAGTATTTCTCGTATTGAGCGACGTATGTTAGCAAAGTTTGATGCTGTTGAATCAGATGATGAAGAGAATGAAGAGGATCTTAATTGTGCTTCTACTATTGAAGGTGTTCATTTTACAGATAGTAAAGAATTTCAAGATGCATTTATTTCTGTTCTAAATGAACTTAATATGAAGCATCTACAGGTTGTTTATTATCTTTCAAATGAAGCAATCAATCTGGTTTTGAAGGAGTATAGAAGCAAGCATGTTACTGCTGCTCCAATTACAAGTCTTTCTGGTATTCGCCTTCGTCAATATCAGGATGAAGATATCCAGAGTACACTTCATGCCTTTCTTGAAGAGGGTATTTCTCGTGGTTATTGGTCAATTGAATGTGGTCTTGGAAAGACTGTTATGGCATTTGAATTTATTCTGCGAATGCGTCTTCCTCGAAACTTCTTTGTTGTATCCAGAAATACACTTCTACATCAGGCCCTTCGTGATTTTCTGAAGTGGAAATACCCTTCTAAACAACTCTATTTCTGTAATGGTACTGCACTTCCCACTGATCTTCGGCATCTAAAACGAGTCAAGGCATTTGATGAACTTCCCACAGACTCTTCTTACATTTGTGTAGTCACTTATGATTCACTTGTAAATCAGGCAGGTGCTAATATTGATCTTACAGTATTTGATGAGGCACATCATCTTGTTCCTTCAGGAAGAAAGACTGATCTTTCAGGCAATCTCTTTGGTCTAAGTGATGTAAATATTAACTCACGGTTTCGTCTGGCAATTACAGGAACACCAAAAGATACTCCACTTGTAAATACGGCGGATGGAACAATCTTATTGAAGGGGATGTCTCATCAGCCTGATCTGTATGGAACATGTTTAGCAGAAAGAAACTATGTCTTTGGTCGAGATAATGGCTTTCTATCTCCATTTGAGGTCGTATGTCTTAAGACAAATCCAAAAGAAATTCGCACAGTTATTGATAATCTTCGCCAGCATCTACGTCTACCGCAGGGAACTTTCAATGAGTTTCTTGTAGAACTTGAGAATTGGGAGAAAGGTCGCTCTAGATATCTAACAGATGCAATTGAAAAGAAGATTACTGATACAGAGGATGATGACTTTGTAATTCCAGGTGATCTCATTCTGTGGTATGCAATTGTGGCAGATATGTTGATTCAGACTATCAATAAATATCTCTGTAGGCGTATAGTGACCTATCATACAACAAAACGACGTGCTGAACTATTCAAGCAAGTTTTCACTCTGGTATGGAATCTTCGAAAGAGGATTGATAACTTTATGTGTGAAACAGTTCATTCTGGAAACAATGAAGAGATAAATGAAGAGACTAAGCAACGGTTTAAGGCTCCTACTGGACCGAATATCCGTATTCTCTGTAATATTCGCACACTTGTAGAGGGATTTGATGAACCGGCGATCGATGCAACCGTCTTTGTAGATAATAAGTGGAGTGCAATTGAAGCAAAGCAGATTGTGGGTCGTGGAAATCGTAAGGATCCAAATAACCAAATAAAAATTCATAGGGTATTGATTCCATTTCTCGCATATGAAACTGAGGAGAAGGAAGATCTGATTGTAATTCGCACAAGTAATGATTACAAAACTGTGCGCTATACAATTAAGAATATTGTTCTATCAGCAGATCCAAATCAAAGTATTTCGCAGACAGTCTGGATTCCAAAGGCAAAAATTCCAAATGATGAAGAGGTGGATACAGAAGATGATGAAATTGATCCGAATGAACGAGTCTGGATTCCTGAAAATGTGGCTGAACTACATGATCAGGATTTACTTGGTTCATGTCCTACAAAAGAACTAGCCGAACAGTCATTTCATGCAGCCCGTTTCTGGATGCATGAGTTGGCTAGGAAATTGAACTGGTCTCAATTTACAAGAGAATCCCAGATTACTCAATCTTGGAATAAGTTTAGAGAGATCCATTTACTTCCAAAGGGTATTCCACATGATCCATCAAAGGTTTACAAGCAAGTTGGATGGATAAACTGGCGCGACTATACTGGACTTCTTACAACTCGTGAAGAATATCAGGATCTTCATGCAGGTGAGTTTCTTGAACTTCTAAAGCGCAATGATATTAATCTCTTTAATCATACATTATCAAGTCTTAGGGGTCTTGTTGAATCAAAACTGACTCGTAAGTTGCCACTGAATCCAAAGGGAAAATGGAAAATGTCAGTCTATGATTTGGCTGAACGGGTAGTACCAGGATGTGCAAGAGGAGTAAAGGGATGGGGGAAATATGCAGATCCTATCTATTCTCTTCTTCAGCGTGAAGGAGTAATGGATTCACTTGATTTTGAGAGGCTTTGGCCTATACTTCATACAAAGTATCCTGATTTGCCTGGAATTCCTGCAGAACTCTATGGTGAATCATTCTGGGCAAACTATGACTCATGAGGAGGGTAAAAATTTGATATAGTAAGTAGCCTTATTTTTTTACAAGAAAATGCCACCCAAGAAGAAGACTACCGTGACAAATGAGGTAATTGTGCCTATTTCTGTTGCAGTAAAGACAAAGATTGAGTCTGCTCTTTGGCAAGTACGCGAACTCTGTCGCAAACATCATCTTCAAACTTTGGGAAAAGAAAGTCTTGCAAACCAGATTTATCAGGATCTGCTCTTCATATATCATATTCCTCGTTTGTGCCGTGAAGGGATCCTTGATATTGATATTCAGCGTGTAGGAGATGGTAAGATTAGTGAGGTAAGTTATGCTTCACTGCTATCTCTTAAGGAGCCTGAACTTATTAATGCTAGTTTTAAGAGACTTTGGAAGGAACTTCAACGATGTGTTCTTGAGGATCTCTTCTATGGCCGCGAATTTACATTGTTTGCAATTGAGAAAAAGAAGCCTAATGCATATATGGCACTTTTAATTGATCTCTTCAAGTACTTTGCGTCAATTGAACTTGAAGTCTATGACTCAAATGCAGGGTATACGTATTTCAAGAAAGATCTGAATAAGGCCATTGCTAAGACCTTTGGTCAGTTCTATACTCCTTCTACCGTTACATATTCAGTTGTAAAGTTGGTAAATCCAAAGATTGGTGAGAAGACCCTTGATCCTTCTTGTGGTTCATGTTCATTCTTGGCAGAAGCAGCCAATTACATCGTGAAAGAAGAGGGAGTAAATATTAAGAATGCCTTTAAGGATCTATATGGTACAGAAGTTGAGCCCAATATCTTTGCAGAAGGTGTTATGAATATCTTCATTAACTTTGGCCTGATTCCTGATATGAAGAATAGGATTCGTGAAGTGGATGCTCTTCTTGATATGGCTAAATCTGAAGACCAGTTTGATAAGATTATCGCAAATCCTCCCTTTGGTGCGGATGCATCAACATTTCATGAGTTCTATTTCAAGACTCAATTAGAACCAAAGGGAAAGCGTATGGTAAAGAAGATTCTTGTGAATCCTGAAGTGAAGTGCCAGATTCCCTTTACTAAAACAACGGAGAGTGCAATTCTATTCTTCCAATTTATTGTAGAGAAGTTGAAGAATGGAGGAAAGGCGGGTGTTGTTATGAGTGCAACAATTCTGAATGATAGTTACAAGGAGATGATGGAGTGGTTTCTCAAGTGCTGCTCTCTTGAGAAGGTTGTCATCAATCCTGCTGGAACCTTTAAGGATCAGGGCACGGGCATTGAGACCTTCTCTTTCATCTTTACGAAGGGCAAGCGGACAACAACTGTGGAGATTGTGATGCTCGGAGCAGAAGATGATATTGTGCGGACACTAACTCTTGACCAGATTAAGGAGGCTGGATGGAAGCTTCAGTTGAAGGAGGAGGAGAAAAAGGTGGCGTATACTGGCGTCTATGAACTGAAGAAGTTGGGGGATATTGCCAAGGTATCATTTGGTGAACGCATTACACAGAAGGACAATACTGGCACCATTTATCCAGTATATGGAAGCGGTTATGATACATTTAAGACAGACAAGTTCAATCGTGAAGGCAAGACTTGTAAACTTGGACGATTTGCCATTTCAGAGGGAAATATGGCTATGATTGTGAATGGTCCATATTGGTTAATGGATTCAGGATTTACAATTGAAAGTAAGGACAAAGGACTTATGCTGAAGGAGTTTCTCTGGTATTTGCTATTAACTAATAAGAGTCGTCTATCAGAATGTTCCTCTGGTGCTTGTCAAAAGAATATTGACATGGATCAGTTCTGGAATCTTGAATATGCCCTCCCCCCTCTCCCCATCCAGCAAGAAATCGTCGCAAACCTTGACCGCATCTTTGCCGACCCACAGGATATGAAGGACTGTCTTGCGTTCACGGACAAGGCGATGGATCTGATGCTGAAGGATCCGACGGGCAAGCAGTTGGAGGATGTTCTTGGCGGATTGAGGCTCAAGCATGCCTATCTGAATGACGCCGCATCCGTGAAGTCCCAGATGGCAGCCGTCGTGCGTTCGGTTGGAGCACGCGGGTTTGAGCGGAAGAAGTTGGGAGATCTCTGTGATGATGTGTCAACTGGTAAGAATATTCCTTCTTCTGAAAGAGTTGATGGAGCATTCAAATTCTTTACTTGTTCGCGAGATTACGCTACACACAATGAATTTCATTACGAGGGAACATACATTGTTCATGGAAGTAGAGGATCTACAATTGACGAAAGTTTGTTCCTTACTAACAATGAGAAGTTTGCTATAGGAACAAGTATGTTCCTAAGTAAAGTAAAAAATGAAGATGACCTCCTATCAAAGTTCCTTTATTATTACTTTAAGTTTAATCGATCCATTGTGAATGCACATGTAAATTCTACAGCAATTCCAATGATTAGTAAGACTAACTACTACACAATTGAGATTCCTTTCCCCCCTCTCCCCATCCAGCACGAAGTCCTCGCCATCCTCAATGAGATGGAAGCCGAACTCCAAACGCTCGAGCAGATGGCGGCAAAAGCTGAGCAGCGTGCTAAGTTCATCCTTGACGGATATCTCACGCCTGCTCCTATGCCTGTAGCTGAAAATGTAGAGGCTACTTCTTTGCATACTGAAGAAAAGCCTGTGAAAAAGCGTGTATTCAAGGTTGCGACTGGACCAGTTTAGAGATCCGCGCCATTACTCAATGATCGCTATATGTAAAAATATTTTCATATTTATCATTGGCATTATTCTCTTTTTTAGCCTTCAGAGTCATGCTCTGTGCTGGATGCCCATCACTTTTAAAAGTAAATCCGCCCATAGTTTTTGTAGACGATGTATAGGATCCATTTGGATTTCTTTTGTGTAGTTCTAACAAAAGTTGGCTTGGTTCTTTTCCTTCCTTTTTAAGATATGCGAGCGCATCTTCCCTCAAGCCACCCCCACGCATGTTGCGCCGCGTCTTTCTGCCACCCGCCTGTAGATTAGCGACTTTCTTCTTCTCAGCAACCAAGTCTGTGTAAGCACTGTTAACCGCGGTCTTCAGCGAATTGTTGGCAGCTGCATCGGCGCGCGCATTAGTGTATTCATCAGAGAGCGCACGGAATTCCTTGGCAGCAGCTTCCATTGTTTTCGTGAGTTTGGACGCACGCCGTATCCAGTCTTTTGCGTTCACCATCTATTATGGGTGGGGATTTTATTGTGATTTCACAGGCAGCTTAATAATCATCCTCATCGTCATCTTCATCCTCATCATCTTCATCCTCATCATCTTCATCATCATCTTCGTCGTCGTCATCTTCATCTTCACTCAACTCATATCCTTCCTTATGGCTTCTTGCGTAACAATCAGGCGAATAATGTCCTGTACGCCCGCAACGATAACACGCATCCGATTGTTTTACAGATTTTACCTTCTGTTTTACAGGCTTTTCATCTAAATCTTCATCATACTCAATCTTATTACGAATATTATTTTTCTTCGCATAACAATCTTTCACCCAATGTCCCGCTTTACCACAGCTAGTACACTTATCTGTGGCAGCCCTGATTTCCTTATTTAATGTATCAACATCTTGTTCATTTAACTTTTCAGTAACATACGCACCCCCGCGAACTTTATCAATGCCAAACTTACTCATGTATTCTTTTACATATCTATCCTCTTCAAAAGGACTGACGTCTGTAATTGTTCTAAGGAGTTGTACAGGTTTGTATTTCTTCGTCCAGGCAGAACCACTTCCAGACAAATGTTGTTGATATCGTTCGCTTACATTGCTTGATTTCCCCACGTAATATTTACCACCTTCTAAACGAAGGATGTAGATATTCGTTTTCTCAGCCATAGTAAAAAATATGGTATCTGGAACTTCAAATTTATGTCGGTTAAAAATTGAAAGGGTTAAAAATTGAAAGGTATAGATCATAGATTTATGTAACACAATGACTGATGAACTAAAATATAAATATCATTTTGATAAAATATTTGAGCTTTCAAAGACTAAGGTAAAGGAAGAACTCAAATATGAATGGAGATTTCTATTCAAAGAGGAAAGTGACTCAAAAGATAAGTTGTGTATTTGTCAACATACAATTAAATACTCTTATGTATATGTCAATCTGTTAACTGGTAATATAATCAGGCTTGGAAGTACTTGTAGGAAGAATTTAGAGTTAAAATATCCCAAAATAGATGATGATCTGATTAAGTGTTTGAATGGCGATGTAGGTGAATATGGTATAATTGGAGATGCGATAGTACTATCAGAAGATTTACGTAAGGTTGTAATAGATCATTATCAAAAGAAGTACTGGGGGGAAACAAATGTTGAAAACTTACGTTTTGTAGTAAGAAAAATAGAAGAACTTATTAGTATCTACAGAAAAAAACAGATTGATACAACTAAGTTATTAGATCTTCTTGAAAAAATAAACAGTAAGATAATTAGACTTATAAAAGAAAAGATCGCATTAGAAGAAACGAGAAAGAGAGAAAGAGAAGAGGAGATTGAGAGAGAGCGTAGATGGGTTGAAGAACATGAAAGATTGTTGAAAGAGAGTGAAGAGAAAAGAAAAAAAGATGAGGAGAAAAGAAAAAAAGATGAAGAAGATAGACGTATTGCCGCTGAAATACAAAAGAAAAATTACATAGAACAAAGAGAAAGAGAAGCAGCTACATGGCGAAATTACAAAGAAAAGGCTAGAATATCTGAAGAAGAACGTCAAAAAATTTTGAGTGAGTGGTCTGAATATTTTAAGGAAGAAGGGGTTACTTAAGTCTTTATTAATATATAACTATAATGGTACACTGGGTATATATTACAGAATGCGTAGAGTCTGTTGGGTGGGTTTAGGTTAAAATTGAACCTGTAATCTTATTTTTAGTATACATGATCAAAACAATACCACATACTCTTAAAAACTTCATAGATAGCACTATGGTTTCATGTCCAAAATGTAAGTCACTTTTAAAAAAAGAAATCGAGATATTATCAACACTTGTAGAAGAGTGCTATGAATGTCGATATGATGATAGACCGTTTGCATATGGTCGTCAAAATAAAGGTGAATGTACATGTGAATATAGCTCTAAAGAATCAGGCTTCATAATAATTACATGTGAAACATGCGTACTAGATGAAAAAGAGCAGCTAATAAAAGAGAAAATAAAAAAAGAGAAAAATGAGTTTACCGAAAAATGGAACAAAGCCACAATAGAAGAAAGGCTTGCTATGTATGGTTCTAAAAAACTAACATACTTAGCAAAAAAGAAAGCAATAGTAAACTATTCAAAAATGAATAAAAATGAACTTATTCATGTATTAAAAGAGTGTACAACTATTTCTGATTTTCCTATCTGCTAACCCCGCATCCGCAGCTCCTCCAAACATCGCACAAACTCAGCAGAATCTTCTTGAGACCATGAAGTCAGGTCATATCGTTCCCATGCGCCAGTCAACGGATTTACAAGAAATGCCCACCGAGCCGGCAAAGAAATTGTTCCATGTCGACCCATCGCCACATAAGCAAGAACCTGTAGAAGATTTTTACAGCTTCCTGCCTCTCTCAAATCAATCGCTTCAATAGCAGGTCCACATTTTACTTCCAAGATAACACCATCCGATTCAGCAGTGTAAATATCTGCCTCGCCCATAATAAATGTCTCTGTTTCTAATGCTATATCTCCAGTACAATTATCGATTGAAGCTGATACTGAACGCAGGCAATCCTTAATAACACTACAAATACCAGCTTGATTCGCAACAATAAACTCCTCAAAGTCTTCAGGTAGTCCTTGATATGAATTCGTAGGTGATCCTATTGATTGAATTTCGGTTACTGAACCTCTGGTATAGAAATCTTGTACTTGTGATATAATATATTCATCTTCAACTGTTTTTTTCTCTTTTGCTACAGCCCTGAAAATATCTTTTTCAACGCTCCTATATAAATCCTTAAATGAATCCACCATCATAAATCTTCTTCCAGTAACCAAACCAATATAACGATAAGCAGATATATATCTTTCTAATTCTACCCTAGATTTATTTGACGAGTTCATAAAGATAACATCTAATTTTGCCATTAACGTTTGGAATATATCAGACGCATCGTGTTTATTAATTGACCAATGAATTTCTTTTAAACTTGTAACAAGTTCAATTAGAATGCCTTGAAATGATTTTACTGGACCCTTACAGATTAGATTTTTCAGTTTCCAGTCAATGTAAGTTCCAAATGCCATTTCCTTGTTTCGCATTTTCATTTCATCATACACATCTTCCATCTTCATACAAATACCCATATTTCCATCATAATTTATCTTTTCACTACATGCTATAATACGTTTCAGTAAATCAGGATGCTGAGGAAGTTTTCGAAGAAGATCTTTTACACCAATTGGTTTTTTACTTGGTTTGTCTATTTCTCGTTCTTCTTCTCCCCATTTTGTAACATCAAGAACCTCATTAATAGAATCTCCGTGGCGAGCTAAGAGACGATTTCTACCTCCCATATTCGCATTAGCAAATATATAAAGTTCTTCAATCGGTCGTGTCATACCCACATAAACCAGATTTGTCTTTTCTGCATAATGCCCTTCAGAATCATCTTCTCCTTCGCGCAATTCAAATATACTATCTGAAGCATCTACCACTGCAACAATATCCCACTCAAGTCCCTTTGATGAGTGAAATGTAGAGAACTGTATAGGTGCTCCAGGGGCACGTGGATTATAACGAATTTCAACTGTTTTTGATGTTTCATCTTCTTTAGCAATTTGGTGAAGATCAAATGCAAATCCTTCTTTCTTACTAAAATGACGGAGAAGAGATGTAACAAGTTGAAATGAAGTACATTTGATCTTTGGAAATATAAGAACAAATGATTTTAGTTCTTTTCTTGCCCTTTTAATTACAGGAAGAAGTGTATTCGCTACTAATTCTTCATATTCCCCAAACCCCTTTCCAGGATTAATGGCGTATTCAAAATACTTTGGCTTTATTCCCTCATTCCCATTTTCAGGCGCTCTCATAGGTAGAATATATTTATCTTTTATTTCTGGTGCGAAGAGGAAATTTATAAATTTGAGAATTGCCTTTGAACTCCGAAAATTTGTTGTCAAACTAAATGTTTTTAAATCTGGTACAATTTCCTTTTCAAGAAGAGTTCTAAGAAATTCATTTGAAGTTCCACGAAATCTATAAATATTTTGCGCAAGATCTCCAATCGCAACAATTCGTAGATTGGGTTGAAACTTCTTGAAATACTGTACAAACTTAAATTGTGTGAGATCTAAGTCCTGAAACTCATCTACAACCAGAATTTTGAATGTCTGAAGAACAGATACTAGTCTTTTATCTTCATTCTCCAAGCAAGACATAAAGAATTTTACATTTTCCTCCATTCTACCATCATATAAATATGTAGCATCTGGAGTAATAATAGTAGCCATTTTTAAAAGTTTGAACATTGTTGAATGAAATGTGCCTGTAAGAATAGGTACATTTCGTCCAATAACTTTCTTCACCTTGATTCTGATTTCCTGCGCAGCAAATCGGGTGAATGTAATGAACGAAATACTCTGTGGCTGAATACCATGTTTCTGAATCTGTAGATTTACAAAATGTGCCATGGTGGTTGTTTTGCCAGATCCAGCACCTGCGTTGACTTTCATTGATCCTGTCTCTTGCGAGAGGATCATCTCTTGCTCATCCGTCAGTTGCATTTGTGGTAATTGTCAAAAAAACTTTAGGTTCCATTTCAATTTTTACAAAACATCCAATTTCGACTTCGTGCCCATGATATTAATCGAGCACAACTTAAATATTTATTACTATATACCTATAATGGTAAACATACATCTAAAGAAACTAATAACGCCAATAAGATCTGACACGCATGTACTACTCTCAGGCGATCCCGTATTTACAGAACACATGAAGAAAGAACTCTTAGAAGAAAATTCAAACATAAAACTATCTACAGTGTTTAATTCAAATGACACATATGATTATATTTTCATCTTTGAACATTCAACTGTAAAGTCGGCAATATCTTTAAAAAGTATCAGTGCATATTTATCTCCGCTTTTTGCTCCTGCCGCAACATATATTGCCGATATTCGTCGGCGGCACCTACTTGCACCAGGATTTAGCGCAAATGATTATTTTATGGAGTTATATGATCACTGTACACAAAATAATGAATGTCTTGTTATTGACATGAACTCCAATAATAGAATAGAAGACTCAGTTTATTGGTATAGACCTAAAAGTGCATCTCTCTGAAAACACAAACCATAGTTTACATAGGTGTTCCTTACCGTACCACTTCATTTGTATGGTGTAGTATACTTAATCCAAATCAAATTTTTATATACCCGGTTATTCCATAAAACCACACTCTATGTCGCAATCGTCGCACTAAAAATTGAATTTGTACGCGCGTAATCTAAGTGTAGAAGAATGCTTGTAGTTGGTCAGTCTTATGTTAAGCACCACAAGGTAAGTGGCTATCAGTCTGCGCCGAGGGAGTTTCTCGGCGAATCTGAGTTTGGATACCTTCTCTTTGCTGGTCCAGAGGAGGGTCAAATCATGAGTGAGAGTCGTGAAGTCTGGGACTTTTATACGAAGGAGGATGCGCCGACTCCCAATGTTATTCCCGATGGGTGGCTAGAAGGAGCTGGTGGATATTATGATCGTGCAACAATTGCGCAACCACAATGTCCGCAGCCAAAATAAGATCTATGATCTTATAAATGCATAAACTTGGGCAGAAGAACCGAAACCAAAAAGAAGCAGCCGCGGTAGCGGCGCCAACAGAGTTTACATACTATGAACCACATATTCATCTTACTCGTAATACTTATTCTGATGTTCAACTTAGTAAAAAACAAAACTTTGATGTTATATCAAACCCTGAAAAAATAAATTTCTTCAAAAACTATCTCATAAAATATTCACAAGATACTTTGTCTCCTATAGAACCATTCAATATTCACGATATCTTAGAAATTCCACCAAAATCATGTGTAATGACAACTGATTATCGTCGTATTTCAACTCTTATACGAGAACATTATATTGAAAACATAGAAACTAGACCTTATTTTCATTTTAAGTATTCACATGTTGGATATGCTGGGATCAATGGAGATAATAACATATTTTTTTTATATGATAAAACTCTTAGATATTCAAACTTTTATGGATTTGAAAATAAATCAGCCCATTTACCTGGTGCTGCACTCAATAAAATACATCTTCTCCCGAAAGATGACTATTTATTATATGTGGTAATAAAACTTGATAAGTTTATGGCAGAGGTTGTACAAAAAGAATATCCTATGTACCATCACGAGATAAAGTTTTCCACGCAAACATGTCATTCACGTAAAATGGATAATGAACCTCTTTTAAGATCATTAGAGTTTAATGGAGGAGTTACGCAAAATATTGTTATTTACGGATCGTCCGATCCAGAAATTATGAGTTTTATACTAAAGGGTATTTTGGAACTTTTTAAAGGTCAAGAAGATCTTCTTGGAGATATGGATCTAAACTCACCACTTGATATTCCAGCATTTAATATACGACTAAATCCACTTGTTGCTTACGCCGCGGGTAATCGCACAGGAACACTTGATACGATGATACAAATAAGGAACAATCCAAGAAAATCTCCTACAGAATCATTTGAAATTCCAGAATGGTTAAAAAGGAAACAAAGGTATTGTAGCATAGAACAAGATGAAATAAATACTGATACTCGTGTTTTATTGGGTATTAATGTATGTAGAGATAATGCGCCTATAGATCTCCCAACAGAATGTATGCTTGCACGTATAAATCCTAAAAGCAAAAAGTTTGAAAATAGTAAATTTTGTTTTCTTCAACAACGTGGTAATCCGATCTTGGATCCCTTCCCGTTATATGAAGACTATAAGAGACGAAAGGCTGCGATTAAGGCAAAGATGCCGCCCGTTGAAAGTTACAATAACTTTCATCCTCTTGGTGGATTTAGAAGAAAACATACTCGCGCTCGACGGCGCAAAGGAAGAAAGAGCAGAAGGTCTAGGAAATGAAAATCTTTGTATACTGTAGGAATGTCAAACTCTTCTGCAACAGAGTTTACATATTTTGGACCAGACATTCATATGACTCGTAATGTTTATTATAATCATCAACTTAGTAAAAAACAAAACTTTGATGTTATATCAAATCCTGAAAAAATAAATTTCTTCAAAAACTATCTCATAAAATATTCACAAGATACTTTGTCTCCTGTAGAACCATTCAATATTCACGATATCTTAGAAATTCCACCAAAATCATGTGTAATGACAAGTGATTATCGTCGTATTTCAACTCTTATACGAGAACATTATATTGAAA
>Ga0118677_10009724_pt1 | contig 14917 bp, 13 predicted proteins | sample AliMusrvi5mmetaG_FD_86154 | JGI IMG/M metagenome (GOLD analysis project Ga0118677, IMG submission 86154)
TTTTCATATAATCCTGATATCCTCCCTAAAAGTAAGATTACACTAAATTTGCTGAACGTCACTGTAGACGAGTTTCTCCTTAAGATACTTCCCTCAAAAGAGTATACTGTTGAAAAATTAGATAATCAATTAATTGTCACAAGAAAAGAGGCTGCTCCTATCCGGTTATCAGGAATAGTGGTAGAAGGAAAGGGAGAATCTCCAGTACCATATACTTCGATGGGGATTGAAGGGGAAAGTATTGGAACGATGACAAATATTGACGGACGATACGATCTTGTATTGCCCTGGAGGCTTCGAAACAAAAAAATCTCAGTCCATTGTCTGGGGTTTAAACCGCTGGAATTATCACCGGATGAGTTGAAGGTAAATGCCATAGTCAGGTTAGAACCGGTAACCATTCACCTGCGTGAAATTGAGGTAAAACCAGTTGATGTTGCTGAGGTTTTGCGTAATTTCAGGAAGAATATTGAGATAAATTATGAACGGTCAACCCAATTAATGGTTACTTTTTACCGGGAAACTATTAAGCGTGACGATCAGTACATCGGAGTTTGGGAAGCAATTATGGAAGTTCTGAAGCAACCCTATAATTCTCAAATGGAGGATAGGGTGAGGTTTTTGAAAGGGAGAAAAAGTAATTTTCATAAAACCTTTACTGATGTAAGTCTGAAGATTCAGGGAGGTCCATGGTATATTACATCTTTGGATATTGTCCATAATCTTGAAACCTTTTTAGATCCCAAATTTGAGAACCTATATCGTTATCGTTTTGAACAACCAGAGATGTACAATAATCGAGTGACCTGGGTGATCGGGTTCTCACGGAAAGAGGATGTCGAATTCCCTTGTTATTACGGGAAGATTCTAATTGATGCAGAATCCTATGCCCTGGTTAGCGCTGATTTTGGACTGGATAAAAAAAGTCTGAAGTTGAATGGAGAATCCTTTATTAAAAAAGAACCGTTTGGTTATTTTACAAGGCCTGAAGGTGCTGAATATTCGGTAAACTACCGGATAATAGATGGACGATGGCAATTTTATACCGCCCGCACAGATGTGATCTTTAAGGTAAAGCAACGGAAAGGAAATTTAAAGACCGAATACCGAAGTGTTTCAGATATCCTGGTAACGCAGCAATTTCCCTTTCCTTCCCATGTGAGATTTGGACCTACGGGACTTTTCAGAGCCGATGATATCTTTTCGGATATTCAGGGAGAATATGACCCCGAATTTTGGGGAAACTACAATGTTATCAAACCTGATGATGATTTAAATAAGGCGCTTCGCAAAATCGAACCCACTGTAAAATGATCTGATTTGAAAATTTTAATTCAACAATAATTACTCAAATATGAAAACCAGGGGCAAGGAATTATTTTTAATGATCATTCTGAGTTTTTCGGCAGTTTTGGTCTCAGGTCAGAATACTGATTTCATTGCGCGATTAAAGACTCAGCTGTTACTTTATCGTACGCAAAGTCCTTCTCAGGTAATTGTGATCCAGACCGATAAAACGCTCTATCGGCAGGGCGAAACCATGTGGATGAAAGGTTATGCTATTGATGCCATTACCCATTCATTATCCTTGAATAGTCTTGAGTTGTCAGTTCAACTTTCCGATTCAAAAGGGGCCAATATTTTAGATGGAAAATTCTTACTTAAAAGTGGGGTTACGAATTTTAATTTCACTATCCCTGCCGATCTGCCCAGCGATGTTTATTACCTAATTGCCTATAGCCCTGAAATGGAGAATGGAGATATTAGTAAAATATTCAAAAAGGAAATTTTTATTGGAAGGCCGGAGAATCTTGATATGGTGCCACATCTTGAGTTCTCAAAACCATTTTATCCATCTGATAGTAAAGAGGCTGCAACGCTCCGAATTATGAATTTTTCCGGCAAACCTGCATCAGGCAAAAAATATGATTACCAGATTTTTTGCCATGAACGGGAACTTCTATCCGGGAAGGGGAAAACCGGGTCAAATGGGACCGGAGAAATCGTCTTTTTTACCCCGCCAAAACAAAATGGATATCCATTACTCGCCTCTATAACAATTTATTCCGGAAAGGATAGATTAAATTTGATCAGTAAAATCCCCCTTTCTGCCGAGAAAATTAATGTCACTTTCTTTCCCGAAGGTGGAACCCGTGTCCCTGGGATTCTGCAATCAATTGTATTTGAAGCCAAAGATCTGTTAGGTAACCCTATTGATTTAAAATCCGATATTCTTGATGAACAAGGGAAAGTGATTACCTCGACAGCCACAATTCAGCCAGGTATCGGAGTTCTTAATGTGCAGAACGGGAATAACGTGAAATTGATCATGAGGGTTATTAGTGACCCCGGAAAGAATCAGGAGATCCCATTGCCTGCTCTTGTGCCTGGAGGAATGAGCATTAGCCTGAAAAAGAACGACGGACAGCTGTTATCTCTTATGCTTGGCAGAACACCAAAATCTGACTCCGGAAAGTTTAACATAGTTGCTGTCAATAACGGGGAGATGGTGTGGGCCAGTGAATTTGAAATTGAAGATTCAGGGATAATTAATGTCCCGCTTGTGAATCTTCGTTCGGCTGTTACTTCCTTTGCTGTCTTTAGTCAAACCGGGTTAATGGTTGCTAATCGATTAGTTTATACAGGGAATAATGAATTTCTAAATATCTCTTCTAAATCAGATAAACCGATTTACAAAACCGGAGAAGATGGAGAGATCAGGGTGAAAATTACCGATGCGAAAGGAGCACCCGTAAGAGCAGAATTGGCAGTTAGTCTCGCAGATAAATCTACCTTCCCATCCTCATCCAAAGCAATCGAATCCATTCAATTTGGATTGAATAAGGCAATTCATTCAGGAGAACCCATTGAAAAAATTAGCAGCCCAACTTTAGATTACCTTTTGGCTGGCAACAGCCTGAACGGGTTTGAATGGTCCCAGGTATTGGCAATGGATCCCTTAAAGGGAACATCCAGGAAATCAGGTGCCATCAGGATCTCGGGAACGGTCGTAGATGATAAAAATATGCCTGTCCCTTATGCTTTGGTTAGCCTGACAAGTTCTTCACTTCAGCAGTTTAACGCTGGAAGTGATCAAAATGGTGTGTTTGCAATTAATTTGCCCATTTCGGTTGATAAAAAAACCCTTACTTCTTCAGCAACTGATAGTACCGGGAAATGGAAGTTTCACGTAAAGTTAAACAAGAGCTTTAAGGACGAGATTGTAAATTATCTGAATATCGTGACCGTTAACAACTGGCAAATTTTGGATCAAATTTTTCAATCCAATTATTTTAGGGAAAACCTTGACTTTTTTAAAGCCAGGCCATCTGTTAAAGTTAGAAGCGGCGAGAAGAAAGTCCCTGAAGCTTATTGGAAACGATACTTAACCGGATCTGCCAATTTGCTTGATATCCTGAAATCCATCCGACCCTTCGAAATGAGTGGCAATAAAATTGTATTCCGGGGTATGAACTCATTCCTTCAACAGGATGGAGCCTTAATCGTTATCGATGGTCAACAGATGGGGAGTGATGCATCGCAGCTTTCAATGCTCAACCCAATGGATATTGAAGATATTCGAATACTTCTTGATCCCGCTGAGATGGGTATTTATACGGGATTAAATTCGGTTGGTGTAATCGAGATCAAAACCAAAAACAGTAACAGCCTGGATCTTAAATCCCCGGAAATAGCCGACCCGGTAAAGGATAATTCTTCAAAACTTTTTACGCCGGAACCAATCGGGGAGAGTAAATATAACTTAAAAACTACATTGCAGTGGTTTCCAGTACTTTCTACTGATGCCAAGGGAGAGGCGACAATCCCTTTCCGCACAGGAAATATTCATTCGACGTTTATTTTGGAAATTGCCGGATTTAGTGATACCAAACAATGGATTAGCGGGCAGATGGAAATCAAGGTAGAGTAAGTGAGAAACCCTCTTGAACTATCTGGTACAACATGAGATAATTTTATTTTAAATCATCTCTTCTGAAACGAAACGGGAGCAGGTTATCGATACCATCCAGAACGATAATCCGGGCTGAACCGTCGAGTACGATATGTAACGGTTGTCCTGCAAGATCTTCGTATTCAGACATTACCTGCAGACATGCACCGCAAGGCCTTGCGTGGCCTGATGAGGTGAGATTAAACGTGCTTACTGCGATTGCTTTAATCGGGACATTGGGATATTGAGATGCGGCGTAGAATAAGGCTGTACGCTCAGCACAAAGTCCCGACGGATAGGCCGCATTTTCCTGATTATTCCCTGTGATGATTATCGCGTTTTGAAGCAGAACCGCAGCTCCTACACGAAACCCGGAGTATGGAGCATAACCCCGTTGGACTGCCTCTCTCGCTTTAAAGAGTAATTGTTGGTCAACCTCCGTCAAATTTGCATCCGATTCGTATTCGCGGTAATTTATTTGGAAGATTATATCTCTCATTTGTAGGTAGTTTGAATATTTAACATCTATATTGACTACTGCAACTTCTAAGGGAATGGTAATTATAACCAATTTCAGTATTGATTTTCACAACGCAGTTATTTGATTGAAAAAAATCTGGCTGCATTCATACTGATTTTTTTAATTTTGATGCCAAATTAATTAATCTATTTGATCTCCCATTATGGTATGTAATCGTTTTAAATTATTTTTTTTGATTGGCATTTATATCATTCTGACCGGTTTCACTCAGGGAGGATCAGCGCAAAAGACTACGCGACAGGAATATATCGAAATGTTCGCAAGAGTGGCTATACAAGAGATGATTCAATACCATATTCCAGCCAGTATAACCATGGCGCAGGCTTGCCTGGAATCAAGCGACGGAAACTCCCCTCTGGCAACTGAAGGAAATAATCATTTTGGTATAAAATGCAAAAATACATGGACTGGATCCACTATCCGTAAGGATGATGATACCCTTAATGAATGTTTTAGAAAATATCGGAATGCGATCGAGTCTTTCCGTGATCACTCGGAGTTTTTAACAGGAAGTATGCGTTATCAGTTTCTATTCGATTATAATATAAAGGATTATAAAAAATGGGCTTATGGTCTGAAAAAGGCTGGTTATGCGACTAATCCCCAGTACCCTGAAAGATTGCTGAAAATTATTGAAGATTTTCAACTTTATAAATTGGACGATTACTTCGATAATCCAAATGGTTATATCGGGCTTCAGAGCCGGGAGGGGAGTTCAAAAGTGATCTCTGAACGCTGGGGGAATCGTGGCAGGTCAGGCTTATCGGTAAATCCTTACCTTTTACGGAAAGTGGAGAAAAGGAATGGTGCAAACGCATTCTTTTCCAAACAGGGGGATACTTATGAACAGATTGCTGCTGAGTTTTCAATTAAAGTTTCTTCCATATACAGGTATAACGATATTGAGCCGGGAGAGAGACTTGAGGCAGGTTCGATTGTTTATCTTCAACGAAAACGTGGAAGGGCGCCGCGAGGAAATGATTTGTACACTTTTAAGAAAGGGGATACATTCTGGTCTGTTGCTCAGTGGTATGGAATCCGGCTAAACGCACTTTACCGAAAAAACAGGATAAAAAAAGGCGAATTACCTGTGGAGGGACAACAAATCTCGCTAAGATTAAGGGCAGGCAGGTAACTGAAAAATGAACAAATTAACCAGTCCAGATGATATTTTGGGAAAACTGTTATCCTGCCTGGCATTTGAGTTCAGACCATACAGGTAATTCATGTTGCCCTATTTAAATACCCACGAAGTATCTTTTAAAAAAATAAAGAAGTTGTCTAAAAAAGGTGAAGAAATAAAACGCAAAGATCGCAAAGTCCGCCAGCTGGAGGATCGCAAAGGTCGCAAAGACCATAAATACAATATTTTACCTTTGCGTTCTTAGCGCAACCTTTGCGCACTTTGCGGTTAAAATAGACTTTTTGGACACCCTCCTCCTTTTACGATTATCAGTTGTCATTCCGATTGGAGTGCAGCAAGAAATCGCAAAGATCGCAAAGCGACGATAATTCTGCCAATACATTTCCCCGAAACTTCGTTGACTCAACCCCCGCCGTTTTCAATCAGCCCCCCGATCCGTTCCAGTTCATAGATTGTCCTGAGGTTTCGGGTGGTAGCCGTTACCTTGAGTTTACTTTCAAAAAAACTGTTGCTCAGTTTGGTATTGCCGTAGCCGTTGGGGCACAAAAGGTAAACCGTTTTTCCGTTTACAAAGAACTCATCCGGATTAAAGGAGGCGTCCAAAATGGATTGCACCCTGGATTCTTCGGGCAATTCAGATAAAAAGGTGATGTGTAACTTTGAGATATCCTCCCCTCCCCCGTTTAAAAAAGGGTTGGCCTTCAGGATTGTTTTAAGTTCATTGTATTCCCGGATCAGCACTGGCACCCGAAGCTGAAAAAGGTTTAAAATTCCGTCCGAAATTAACTGTCCGACAGTCGCGGTATCGTTTAGTTCACTTTGAAAGACCACATTTCCGCTCTGGATATAGGTGGTGACATTCACAAAACCTAAACCTGAATACAGGGACTTTAAAGCATCCATTTTAATCAGGTTCTTCCCGCTCACGTTAATCCCCCTCAATATTGAAATATAAGTATTTATGTCTGAATGCTGAATGTTGAATGCTGAATGTTGAATGCTGAATGTTGAATAACCGAATAATGTCTTTTTATATCATACTCTGAGTTACTGTTGAACCATGATTGGATCTTCAAATTTGCCTTTTAACGGGGCAATGCTGTTAAGTTAACATACCTCTTTGTGTAACAGGAAAAAATAGTTGCCAAGCAACAAAGCACGAAGAAACTGTTTATATTTCTCCGCAGGAGATTAATATCCATAGAAGATGATAATTCTGAAAATAAATTTCACGTAGTGAATTAACTGGTTATCTGTTAATGTCCTAACGGACAATTGTATTTCTTTGATTTGTTTTTCAATTGAAATTGATGCCCTGGGGGCAAATAAGGTTCAATATAATTTTTAATCAACTCATATAAAGTCATTTATTTTCTGTATATTTGGTTGTGAGGTATTTTAAAAATAAATATTCAAACTTAAATCAACCCCAAAATGGAACAGACTAATGTACGCGATTACAAATGTAAGGACGAAGAGTTACCCTCCATTTGTATGTTTTCATTCACAAATCTGAAGCGCGACCTGGTCGATTTTACCGGCTTCTCGCCCAGGTTTAACGCCGATTACCTGACCGGGTATGAGACCCGGATATTCAATGCTTCCCGGCTCATTCAGCCCGAATCAGAAACCCTTGAGCTTAAAATCATCTCCCGCAGATTACTCGAAACATTCAATAGTTTGCTTGATCTGATGAATAGGCTCACCGGGTATATCACACTGGCCAAACTGGAGCAGACTATTTCGCTGGCCAATTTTGGGATTAAATACATGCGGAAGAGTGTCAATGCACATGATCCGGAAGGGGTTATTGAGGCGCTGCATACCATCCTTGGAAATATCAATACGTACAAGGCTGAACTTCAGGCACAGGGGATGTCGGATGATTTCATCTCCCGGCTTAACCAGGCGCTCGCCTCAGTCACCGATGACAAACTCCAGCAGGTCGCGATCATAAGTAACCGCCGACACATTGTTCAGAATAACGTCGGTTCGTTTAACGGATTATATGGACAGCTGAATGAAATTCTTACCGTAGGAAAAATCCTCTATAAGTCAACCAATATAGCCAAGCTTAGTGATTACACCTTTTCAGAATTGATTAAACACGTCCGCCATACCACCAAACAAAAACCGCCGGTGCAAAAGGTTCCGGTTAATTAATTGGTAAATAAGGGGGAAACCCCGTTTATTGCTTTGCTACTAAGGTAAAAAAATGAAAATACAGATTTCTTAAAGCTGAGGTTTATATCCTAAGCCTATTTTTTTCGTTAAACCTTAGTAGCCAGGCAATTTACAAGTCCAGTTTACAACCTTATTTACCTTAGTTTCCAATGACAGGAAACCCCTTCCCGATAACACGCAACCTTTTCCCAAGGATAAGCTGGACTTTCCCAATGCAAAGCAACCCTTTCCGCACGGCAGGCTTATCCCTCCCGATGACAAGCAACCCATTCCAAGGGAGAAGCTGAACCTTCCCGAATCGAAGCAAACCGTTCGAAAGAGCAAGCCAACCGTTACCAAAGGTTAGCCAGGTTTTCGGAGAATATAACGAAATTGTTGCAAAGCTAAAATATTGATTCTAAAATGAAGGCGAGTAAACTAGTTCACAACAAAGAGGAGCGGATCAGGATTGATTTTCCGTATAATCAGCTCTTGGTTTCAAAGCTCAGGGAGATTCCGGATGCCAGGTGGAGTAAGACGATCGGCGCGTGGCATATCCCTTATAATCAAAAGGCTTATCATCAGCTTATTGGATTATTTCCGGATATTGAACTTCCACAAAATCAATCGATTGAGCACAATACGCCGGCAACTTTTTCATTGACAAAGCCGGTTGAGGCGGAAATAACTATTGAGGTTTCCGGAAAAAGCCTGATCTTAAAAATGCCTAAAAATGAGACAGACATTCAATTTGTGCGAACGTTTTTATATGTAAGATGGGACAACCGGCAGTTTAGATGGATAATACCCAATTATGGCAAAAATCTGGAGTTGATTAAGAATTACTTTAACACAAGGATCAGTCATATTGAAAATGCTCCCGTATTTTCAGAATCTCTACAATCAACAAGAATTACGCATAATTCAATTGTTCAGGTTTCTGAACAATTACCCCGTTTAGATTCAGAAAGTTTAAATGAAATAGAACAATTCAGGCGATGGATGGAGCACAAGCGGTACAGTGATTCGACAGTGAAAACCTATATTATGGCCATTACCACCTTTCTTCGGTTTATCAAACCTAAAACGAGTGCCGAAGCGACGAATGAGGATATGCAGCGATTTGTAAATCAGTACATGATTCCAAGAAAATTAAGCTTCTCTTATCAGAACCAGGCTGTCAATGCTTCGAGGCTTTTTTTCAAATCAATTAAAGGTTCTGCATTAATCACAGAACAATTGGAGCGGCCCAGACCTGAGCATAGGCTTCCAAATGTACTAAGCAAAGAAGAGGTTTCGACAATTTTACATGCCTCTCATAATCAGAAACATAGAACGATGTTAAGTCTGATTTATGCCTGTGGGTTAAGAAGAAGTGAATTACTTAATTTAAAACCTGAAAATATCGATTCGAAACGACATCTGCTTATTATACTTAATGCGAAGGGGCGAAAAGACCGGATAATCCCAATTTCGGACAAAGTCATTGGTATGTTAAGGGAATATTACAAAGGTTACCGTCCGAAAGTATGGTTATTTGAAGGTCAGATTCCCGGGGAGCAATACAGTGAAAAGAGTATTCAGAGTGTATTAAAACAGGCGCTCAACAAAGCCGGCATAACCAAGCCGGTTACTTTACATTGGTTAAGACATTCGTATGCCACCCATCTTTTGGAATCCGGAACTGATTTACGTTATATACAGGAATTGCTTGGTCACAAGAGTTCAAAGACCACTGAAATATACACCCATGTTACCGAAAAAAGTTTACATAAAATAAAGTCTCCTTTTGATGATTTGTAAATCCAATTGAATTACCTTTACGATATAGATCTGGTATTTTTCAGGCCTATTCGCCCCATTTGGAACGTTAGGTCTGATTTTGTTAGACCTATATACACGTTGAACTAAACCGCTAATGCGGTAAATGTTGATTTTGGTAATTTTAAAGTGCAAATTTTAAAATTTACCATCATGAAAAAAAAGAATCACCTCTGATCGAGAAGCTTATTCAGGAGATGCAGCTTCGTAACTACAGTCCCTGTTCAGTTCATACTTACAGCGGACTTCTTTCAAAAATCGAGTGCGATTTTGCCACTTCACTGGATACTATTTCCATTATTCAGTTCAAAGATTACCTGCACCGACGGATCATCAATGAAAAGATTTCTGTTTCTACGATCAACCAGACCATCAGTGCCTTCAAAATCCTGCAGGTCGATGTTTTAGGCCGTGAGTGGGAGCAATTTAAAATCCGAAGGCCACGCCGGGAAAAAAGATTGCCCGTAGTTTTATCGACAGGTGAGGTTGAAAAACTCATTTCAGTTACCCAAAACCTCAAACACAGGGCCATATTGGCACTGGCCTATTCTGCAGGGTTAAGGAGAGGGGAAACCCAAATGATAAAACCAACAGATATCGATTCTGCCCGCATGCTGGTACACGTGGTACAGGGAAAAGGCAAGAAGGATAGGCAAACCATTCTCTCACCCAAAGTTCTGGATCTGCTGCGCACCTATTACAAGATCCAACGGCCAAAAACCTTTCTTTTTGAAGCGCAGGGTAAGAAAGGAGTACCTCTTTCTGACAGGACAATGGACTGTATTATCAAAAAGAGCGCATCAAAAGCAGGCATCAGGAAAGATGTGTCCTTTCATACACTCAGGCATTGTTTTGCAACCCATCTGTTGGAAAAAGGTGTCAACATTCGTATAATTCAGGAGTTTATGGGTCATGTATCTCTTAAAACCACCGCTGTTTACCTGCATCTGGTAAATGTTCAGCCGTCGGGTATCACTTCTCCACTGGATTCCATGAACATCTAAAAACAGTTGTCATGGAAAACAAGAAACAACTCATCGAACTGGCTGATATTTTCAGAGCCATAGGTGACAATTTTCTGAAAACGCACAACTTATGTGTCGATCAGTTGAAGGCATTTTATGCCATCGAAAATTGCAGGACAGCTGCTTTGGGCGGTCATACCGATCAGTGTGACAGTTGTGGCTACACCAAACAATCGTACAACTCGTGCCGTAACAGGCATTGCCCAAAGTGTCAGACCACTAAAAAACTTCAATGGGTCGATAAACTGGCGGCCAACCTGCCTCCGATAAAACATTTCCATGTGGTGTTTACCATACCCGATTGCCTGAACACTGTTTTTTACCTCAATCAGGATAAAGCATACAGCTTGCTTTTCAAGGCGGCAGGCCAGGCTTTATTACAATGTGCCGCCAACCCGAAGCTGATAGGCGCTCAGGCTGGTGCAGTTGGAGTTCTGCATACATGGGGGCAAACACTGGTTTACCATCCTCATATACACATGATTGTTCCCGCTGGTGGACTTTCTGATGATCAGATGGAATGGATTCCGTCACCCGGAAAGTTCTTCCTCCCGGTAAAACTCCTGAGCAATGTATTTCGGGGAATACTATGCCGACTCATCGGTCAGGCTATCAAAAAAGGAGAAATATTATTGCCTGATTGTATATCTGATTATGTAACACTAAAAGAATTGTGCTACCGGAAGAGCTGGGTGGTATATTGTCAAAAACCATTTACAGGTGCTGAGGGTATTATCCGGTATTTGGGCAACTATACCCATCGGGTGGCAATCTCTAATCATCGGATTGAAGCTTTTGAAAATGATAAAGTAACATTCAGCTATAAGGACTACAAGTCAGGAGTTATGAAAAAAAGTATGACACTGGATGTTAATGAATTTGCCAGACGATTCCTGCAACATATTTTACCCTCCGGATTTTATAAAATCAGGTATTTTGGTATTCTGGCTTTGTGCAATATGAAATCAAAACTGGAAACTTGCTTCACTCTGATCGAAACCAGAAGCTATTTGCCGGTACTGGAAGGACTCAATTCATTAGAGGTTTGGCGCGTAATCTCTGGTAAAGATCCGATGTGTTGCCCCAAATGCAAAAAAGGGAAAATGATACCGCATGGTATTAAAATTGAAAGTTTGGTGCCCGGTTAGTCAACCAATGAATCAATCGTTCTTTTAATCTGTCTGGAATCAACTTGATGGCTTAAAAAAAGGCCAACAGGGAAAGTTATGCTCATTCTAAAATGCTATTTATGTGTTACATATCGAGAATTCCCGTTAGCAATCCTTTCAGCTCTTTCATCTTGAGAGAAACAACAAACAGATCGTTAATTTCAAAATACAATACCCATAGTTGCCGGCTAAGTCCAACTCGGTTTTATTTCCCATTTCCCCTCGTAACTTTAAGGTAATTCTGAACGATTATTTACTTACCATCACTTATTTAACATACCTTTGGGGAAACGTTAAATAAAACGCTATTACGTTAGCGGTCATGCTAAGGACTCAACAACCAAAAGAATAAAATACCATGTATTTATTTTTTGACACAGAAACAACTGGATTGCCAGGAAATTGGAAAGCTCCAATTACGGATTTGAACAATTGGCCTCGGCTTGTACAATTAGCATACTTAGTATATGACAGTCAAGGCAAAAAAATAGATGAAGGTGATTTTATTATTAAGCCTGAAGGTTTTTCAATCCCTGCCGATGCTTCTCGTATTCATGGAATTACTACAGAAAGAGCACTCCGAGAAGGCAAATCGTTGTCAGAAGTTTTAAAACAATTCCATGTGTTAATAAGCCAATCAGAATTTCTTGTTGCACATAATATGAGCTTTGATGAAAAAATAGTAGGTGCAGAATTTTTAAGACTTAGGATGCAAAATTCAATACCTGTAAAAAAGAAAATATGCACAATGGAAAGCTCAACCAATTATTGTGCAATTAGTGGTCCTTATGGATATAAGTGGCCTAAACTTTCAGAACTATATTATAAATTATTTAAGTCCAATTTTGAAGAAGCTCATAATGCAATGATTGACATCAGAGCAACCTCAAAATGTTTTTGGGAACTTGTTCGTCATGGCATCATCAGATTAAATCAAACATCCTCTTTTAATCTCATTGATGAATCAAAAAACTTGATAGCAGATGAAGAAGCTAATAAGTGGAATGACCAAATAAAAATCTTAATCGATGAATATATATCATTGAAACAAAAATCAATTTCATATTCTAATCGATGGAATGAATTGAATTTTTCCGGGCCGGGTGCAGAGATAGAAGAACAAGGGGAAATTATTCTTGAGATGGAAAAAATAGAGTATTTATCCGTTGTTTTGGATTCAGAAATAGATAGCGTTAAATGTTTGCTTGAAGAAAAAGGCATTACCGAAGAAAGCTACCCGGATATTTTTCGAGGAAAAGAATTATTTCAACATGAAGTTGATTCTATAAAATATTGTTCAAAGTGTTTAACGGAAATTAGAACAACTGATGTTTATTGTAATGATTGTGGGAATAAGTTAAAACCATCTAAAATCGATACTTTATCTCTCAATGCCGTTTATCAGTCAAAAAAAGAACTATTTTATAATACATGCATGGAATACGCTAAAGATGCCCTTAAAATGAAATCATATTACGAGGCAATAGAATATTTCAACAAGGCACTTGAGATTTGCATTGATAAAAAACCGTTTAATTTATGCGAAATTTTTAATGGAGTTGGACTGGCATACTATGGTTTAGGCAAATTTATCGAATCAGAGCGATCTTTAAAAAATTCAATTGAAGTATTTCCAAATTTTTCTAGTCCATACGAAAATTTAGTAGCAACTTACTTTAGTATGGGGGAGTATGATAAGTTATTCGACACATGCGATTTAATCGCGCCTAATTTCCCAATTTCCCCGCAAGTTTGGTATTATGTTGCACATGCGAACGATAATCTAAAAAGTTACAATATTGCAAGAGTCGCTTATCAAAATGCAATCGAAGGAGGATTAAAAGAGTGTGTGAATGACCTGAGTAAACTTTTAAAAAAAATGAATAATGATGGAAATATGTAACAATTGTAATTCTGAGATTGAAAAGGATTCTGTCTATTGCAACAAATGTGGGCAAAAAGTTAATCCCTCCCTCCTTGATAATCATGTCACCCTATACTCTGATTTTGGTGGATTATCAATACCATTCAATCCACTTACTTTTGAATATTGTTTTCAAATTGGCATAAATGCATATCATAAAGGTGAGTATTATGAATCTCTCGAATACGACAAAAAGGCTATTACTTTTCACAATTTGGATTTAAGAGAGCTTTCGAACTGTTATAATGAAATTGGTTGCAGTTATGTTAATATTGGTCAAAGAGAAAAAGGGATAGAATATTATCAATTAGCAATATCAGCAAATCCTGAAAATAAAGATTCCTGGCTAAATTTAATTGCTCAACAAGTTTCAAATGATGATAATGGTGCCATAGAGAACTTTAAAAAGATGGAATCCATAATTGTTGATTTTGATCCTAGAGTGTGGCATCTAATTGGAATGGCATACGAAAATTTAAATCGTTATGATTCAGCTAAAAAATTCTATGAAGAAGCAATTAAAAATGGCTATGAAAAAGCGAAAGTTGACTTAGATGATGTTGTGAGGAAAATAAATAATTTGAAAATGTAAAATTACAAAGGAATATTTTCGAATTTAATAAAGACTTAATTTAAAAATCATTCTAATAACTCTTAAAATTAATTGCTATGAACATCTCAACCACTGTCATTTTAATAGCTGCAGGAAGCTGTTGTCTATTAATAATATTTTTTGGCATATATTCTTTATATGTTTCAAAGGAAAATATTTTTTCCGGATCAGGGAAACCTGAAAAAATGGCTTCGATGGTATTGGAGTCTATTTATCTTATGGCAAAAAATTTAGTAGGGATATTCATTATATCAGCAATTTTGATTTTAATGTCTGAAAAATTGATTTCAAATGATCAAGGGCTTCCAATTGTCACTTTGGTTGTTGGTTATTTGTTAGGCAAGGAATTTGTAACTACCAACAAGTCAAATGATCTTTTAAAGTAAAACTCATCACATAACTTTTTGAGCTAATAAACGATAATATGAAATTGGCAATTAAACATCCAATTACATCGGAGTCATTTCTTTTGGATATAAACATCTTGGAATATGACGGCCAGACAGTATATAAAATTTCTTTTACAGATAAAAGATTATCTGCAAGTTATGGAACTGTTGTATTA
>Ga0118677_10009725_pt1 | contig 14913 bp, 10 predicted proteins | sample AliMusrvi5mmetaG_FD_86154 | JGI IMG/M metagenome (GOLD analysis project Ga0118677, IMG submission 86154)
CCAACAACGCCGACCGCAACCTGCACGTGGTGGAGCGTTTCAGCCGTATCGACGAAAAGACCCTGCTCTACAAGTTCACGGTGGAAGATCCCACCGTGTGGACCACGGCGTGGAGCGGCGAGATGATCTGGCCCGCCACCGAAAACCGGATCTACGAATACGCCTGCCACGAAGGCAACTATTCGTTCGCCAACATCCTCAAAGGCGCGCGCCGCCTGGAAGCCGAAGCGCTCAAGAAGCAGGCAAAGTAATATATTGAAGAAGGAGACCTCGTCACATGAAATCGAACCGCAAAATGTTTCTCGGCGCGGCCGCACTCTGCGGACTGGCGCTCTTGTTCGCGGGAGTCTCAAAGCTGTACGCCCATCACGCGTTCGGCGCTGAATTCGATCCGAATCTGCCGGTGCTGTTGAAAGGCCCCGTGGTGCGCATCGAATGGATCAATCCGCATACCTGGATTCACGTCGAGGTCACCAAGAAGGACGGCGCCAAGGAAGTGTGGATGGTGGAGGGCGGCACGCCCAACAGCCTGCTCCGACGCGGCCTCAAGCGCGACACGTTGAAGATCGGCCAGACCGTGATCGTGGATGGCTACCAGGCCAAGGACCGCTCCAACCGCGCCAACGGCCGCGACGTCACGCTGCCCGATGGACAGAAGTTTTTCCTCGGCTCATCCGGTACCGGCGCTCCCTACGACGCGCCCGGCAAAGACCAGAGGAAGTGACCCCATGGCAAAGTCGATCTGGCCCCTGCTCATTCCGCTGCTGGCCGCATCGACCTTCGCGCAATCGGTCCGCACTGAAGATCTCGCCGCTGGGAAGTTTCTCGTTGCCAATCGGAAATTGGCTGACCCGAACTTCGCCCAGTCGGTAGTGTTGCTGGTGCAGCACGACGCCAAAGGCACCATGGGCGTCATCATCAATCGCAAGAGCAAGCTCACTCTGAACAAAGTCTTTGACGACATCAAAGGGGCCTCCGAAGCGGTCTTCTTCGGCGGCCCAGTCGAGCTTCAAGCAGTCACCGCGCTGATCCGTGCGGATGCAAAGCCTCGCAATGCGTTGCATGTGATGGGCGAAATCTATCTCGCTACACGAAAGTCTGAACTTGATAAACTCGTCGCAACGCAACCCGACGCCAGGAACTTCCGAGCCTTCATCGGCTACTCCGGCTGGGGCCCGGGCCAACTGGAAGCGGAAATGGAGCGCGGGTCGTGGTACATTTTTCCCGCCACGGTAAAGACCGTATTCGACGCGAACGTAACCACCGTCTGGGAGCGGCTGATCAGCCTGACCGAACAGCAACTGGCTTCAGTCCGCCCCAGGTAAGCTCTGAAGATGTGAGGAACAGGTGGGACAGGCGGTTTCGCCTGTCCGCCTTAAGTAGCAATCCCGAATTTAAGTGATAGACTATCTCAATACTATGTTGCGGCTAGTGTGTTTCATCACCCTCGCGGCCTCGGCCCTGTGCGCCCAGCAGAATTCCGGAGTAGCGTTTTTCGAAAGCACCATCCGGCCTATTCTGCGCACCAATTGCCTGGCCTGCCACTCTGACAAAAACCTCTCCAGTGGTCTCTCGCTCGAAACGCGCGAATCCATCCTCAAAGGCGGCAACCGCGGCCCCAACACAGACCACATCCTCAACGCCATCCGCCAGACCGGCGACCTCAAAATGCCCCCCGGCCGCAAGCTGAAAGACGACCAGATCGCCGCGCTCGAACGCTGGATCAAAGACGGCATGCCGGTTCCCGAGTCGCTCATGAAAGCCAAGCGCCGCGGAGCCGATCACTGGGCCTTCCAGCCTCCGAAAAAGGCCACCCTGCCTGAAGTGAAGAACACGGCCTGGGCAAAGAATCCGATCGACCGCTTCATCCTCGCCCGGCTCGATAAAGCCGCCATCACACCTTCCCCCGAAGCAGACCGCGAAACCCTGCTGCGCCGTGTCTCGCTCGACCTAATCGGCCTGCCCCCGACCGCCAAAGAACGCGCCGACTTCCTGGCCGATACCCGGCCCGATGCTTACGAGCGCGCCGTCGACCGCCTGCTCGCCTCGCCCCACTACGGCGAGCGCTGGGGCCGCCAGTGGCTCGACCTCGCCCGCTACGCCGACTCCGACGGCTACACCATCGATGCGCCGCGCGAGATCTGGAAGTACCGCGACTGGGTCATCAACGCAATCAACAAGGACCAGCCCTTCGACCAGTTCGTGATCGAACAGTTCGCCGGCGACCTGCTCGACAAGCCGACCATGGACCAGTTGATCGCCACCGGCTTCCATCGCAACACGCCCTCCAACTTCGAAGGCGGCATCGACTTCGAACAGTACCGCGTGGAAGCCGTCGCCGATCGCGTCGCCACCACCGGCGCCGCCTTCATGGGCCTCACGCTCGGCTGCGCGCGCTGCCATGATCACAAGTACGATCCCGTCTCCCAGAAAGAGTTCTATCAGCTGTTCGCCTTCCTCAACAACGTCGACGAAGTGGATAAGGAGGCCGACCGCAAACTCTTCAACAAGCCCTTCCTCGAAATCGGCACGCCCGAAGAAGTGGCCCGCAAAGCCGTCTACCAGGCACAATACAAGGTGCTCGAAGAAGAACTCGCCGCGTACCGGAAAACGCTCTCACCCGAGGCCGCGAAGAACGATCCGGGCGTGCGCGAACGCCTCAGCAGCATGCGCAAATTCAAGGCAGGCGAACCGAAGCTCGTCTCCACCATGATCACGCGCGAACTGCCCACGCCGCGCCAGAGCTACATCCACCTCGGCGGCGACTTCACGCGCAAGGGCGCCAACGTCTTCCCCGACGTGCCGTCGATCTTCCCGCCGCTCAAGAACAAACACAACCCGCCGAACCGCCTCGACCTGGCGCGCTGGCTTGTCGACCGTGATAATCCGATGACCGCCCGCGTCACCGTCAACCGCATGTGGCAGCGCTACTTCGGCAAGGGCTTTGTCGATACGGAAAACGATTTCGGTGCCATGGGCGAAAAGCCGACGCACCCCGAACTGCTGGACTGGCTGGCCGTGGAGTTCATGGATTCCAAGTGGAGCCAGAAGGCCATCCACCGCCTGATCGTGACCTCGGCAACCTATCGCCAGAGCTCGGAGCTCCGCAAAGACCTCACCACCAGCGACCCCGAGAACCGGCTTCTGGCACGCCAGACGCGCCTGCGACTCGACGCCGAAAACGTGCGCGACGCGGCACTCGTGGCAAGCGGCCTGTTCGCGGCCAAGGTCGGTGGCCCCAGCGTGTATCCGCCCATTCCTCCGGGGGTCTATCAGAGCACGCAGGTGCGCCGCGAATGGAAAACGGCAACGGGCGACGACCGCTACCGCCGCGGCCTCTATACGTTCTTCCAGCGCTCAGCGCCACACCCCGGCCTGGTGGTCTTTGACGCACCCGATTCAACCGTCAGTTGCACCCGCCGCGTCCGCTCCAACACGCCGCTGCAGGCTCTGATGATGCTCAACGACGAAGCCAGCCTCGAATTCGCCGAGGCGCTCGCCAAGCGCATCCAGAAGGATGTGCCGGCCGAAGATCTCGACGCCCGCATCCGCTCCGGCTATCTGCTGGCGCTCAATCGCGAACCCCGTCCTGAAGAGGTGAAGCGGCTGAAGGGCTTCCTCGATTCCGGCGTAACGAACAAGTGGACCGCGCTGAGCCGCGTCTTCCTCAACCTCGACGAATTTGTGACAAGGCCATGAACATCGACCAATTTCTTCTGCAACAGCGCACCCGCCGCCACTTCTTCCGCGAAAGCGGACTCGGCATCGGCAAGATGGCGCTCGCCTCGCTCGCCATGCAATCGGCCTTCGGCAAGGGCATGCACCATCCGGCCAAGATCGACCACGTGATCTTCCTGTTCATGGCCGGCGCACCCAGCCAGCTGGAACTGTTCGACTACAAGCCCGAACTCACCAAATACGACGGCAAGACCGTTCCCGAAGAGTTCATGAAGGGCAAGCGCTTCGCCTTCATGGACACGTTCGCAAAAGAGCCGCCGAAGATGCTCGGCACGCGCCGCACCTTCGCGCAATATGGCAAGAGCGGCATCCATGTCTCCGAGCTGCTGCCCAACATCGCCAAGATCACCGACGAGCTGACCATGGTCCACGGCCTTTCCACAGAGAACTTCAATCACGGCCCGGCCAAGCTCTATACCAACACCGGTTCGGCGCGAAATGGGCGTCCCAGCATGGGCGCATGGGTAACCTATGGCATCGGCAGCGATTCGAAGGATCTGCCGGGCTTCGTGGTGCTACAGTCCGGCCCGCGTGGTCCGCGCGGCGGCGCCTCCCTGTGGGGCAGCGGCTTCCTGCCGACCTCGTATCAGGGCGTCCCGCTGCGGTCGGGCGGCGATCCGATCCTCGACCTATCCAACCCCAAGGGCGTCTCGAGCGAAGAGCAGCGCAAAACGCTCGACGCCATTCGCGACATCAACTCCATGGAGTTGACCAAGTCCGGCGACCCCGAAATCAACACTCGCATCGCGCAGTATGAGATGGCGTTCAAGATGCAGACATCAGGACCGGAGCTGATCGATTTTTCCAAGGAGTCGCCGAAGACGCTCGAAGCCTACGGCGCCGTTCCCGGCAAAGCCTCGTATGCAAACAACTGCCTGTTGGCCCGCCGACTGGTGGAGCGCGGCACGCGTTTCGTGCAGCTCTATCATGCCGATTGGGATCATCACGACGACATCACCAAGCCGCTCGATACCGTGTGCAAAGAGATCGACCAGGCAACAGCCGCGTTGATCATGGACCTGAAACAGCGCGGCCTGCTGGACCGCACGCTGGTGATTTGGGGCGGCGAGTTCGGCCGCACCCCGATGGGCGAAGTCCGCGAAAAGGGCAAGATCGGCCGCAACCACCACATCGATGCGTACACGATGATGATGGCAGGCGGCGGCTTGAAGAAGGGCTTCGTATTGGGCGGTACAGACGAGTTAGGGTTCACGCCAACAGAAAAAATGGACGTGCATGATCTGCAGGCGACGATCCTCCACCTGTTCGGCATTCAGCACACCAAACTGACCTATCGCTTCCAAGGCCGCGATTTCCGGTTGACGGACGTGGGTGGGAATGTGATTACGAAGCTGATCGCGTAGCGTCGTATCGGCACAAGTGATCACCGGCAAACCGGAACTTCTTGCGGCGGACAAATAGGGCGCCTTTCGTGACGCAGTCTTGAATCGAGATGGCCACCGCGGAAAAAGCAGTCTTACGGGCCGGATCATCATAACGTGTGAAACCAGTAAGCAAGCTCCTCACTGCTAATGCCATGCGATCCATTCCACCACTGCACAGGATAGGGCCAATCGTCCTTGTGCCATGGAGTCTGCTGTCTGCTCGAGTATTGTGGGAACACTTCAAAGTAGCCGGGCTTAAGCGGATCGCGCAAGATGCCACAGTAACCAAGTATTCCAATGAGCGTCCGCCGCTCTGCATTGTTGGACGGCAGTACTGTAGCAAGTACCTTCGATAGATCCGCTAGCCTCGCCCCACTTGGCAAGTATGCTGCGATACGGATCACCTCGCGCAAGATGGTGCGATCATCATCTGTTGGTTTTGGAATTTCAATGGCCGCGAAACGCTCTAAATCAAACGCCGCATAAAGCGGATCGCTGTGGCGGACGCCGCCCCATTTAAACCGCTCGAAATTCAGTGCATTAAGATCCTCGCTGCCAGTTACGCCATCAAAGCCTCCGCAAACAGGACAACAGTATTCAGCTCCTTCGATTCGCTGCCAACGGTGTGGATGAAAATGGCGAAGCACTGCGCAGCTTCCCAACGCCGAACGAAGCTCCAATCTTCGCGAACTCAGACTCGCCAGAAACCCAGCGACAACGCGCTCCTTCGATGCTAGCCTTTTAGAGCGAAGAGCCCATTCAACGGCCTGGTCGTGCGTTAAGCCGACGGGGTCGAACATCAAACCCGCAGCTTTCGCATAGGAGAAGTCATCGGGCGGTGTTTCAGGTTCCTTCTTCCAGCCCGCAACGGACCAGTACGTATCAAAAAGGATCCTAAGCGCACGTTTGTCGACCGCAATCGCCATGAGTGTCCATTATATTGCTACCGGGTGCCCACTATGCGATTCAGAACGCTCCCAGGCGCACGATAAGTCACGTTTGGAACCGCCTCTCCTGCTCAATCCAATTAAGCCGGCTGAGATCACTTTCCGTAGGTCAACCCGAAACCAAACCGGAACAGCGGGTCCTCCAGATCGTGCGCGGCGTCAGGCGCCTGGGCTGCCACCGATGGCATGTCACTGGGCATATCGTACGGCAGTTTACCAGTGGGAGCATGCTTCCCGAAGACCACGTCGAGGAAAGCATCGTCGGTGATCCCGAACGTAGCGAACACGCCGGAAACCTGGTCGATAAATTCGGTGAGAATCGTCGGACGATCCATATCGACGCAGACCACCGTCGGAGTCCCCGACGCGGCCAGTTTCAACACTTCGTCCAACTGCGCCTGGTTGGCCGATCCGGTGTAGGCGAGCGTGTTGCCAATCACCGTCGGGACCGTAACTGCAGCCGGAGCGCCGCCTGCGGGCCGTGCCTCCGGACCGGCGCCGCCGCGTGGGCCTCCGCCCCGGGCGCCGGGTCCGCGCCCGCCACCGCCACCAAAGCCGAAACCGCCGCCGAACGGATACACAATCGCGGGAGTCGTGATGCGGATCAGCACCACATCCGCCTGCTTCGGATCATCCACAACCGTGCCATACCGGGCCGCCACGGCCTTATCGATATTGCTAACGTAGATCTTCTTTTGCGGCGCCACCGGGAGCACCTGTTTGGCATTCTTCAGCAGCACCACGCTCCGCACCTGCGCCTGACGGCCCGCGGCGACAAAGCGCTCGCTGCCGACAACCCGCTTGGTCTTTTCCGGATCCACGTAAGGATTCTCGAACAGTCCCAGTTCGAACATAGCAGTGAGAATCCGCCGCGCCGATACGTCAAGCCGCGCCGCCGGAATGCTGCCCTCATGGACGCACTCGATCACATACTTCGGATCGTTCTCGCTCAGAATCTGATCCACCCCCGCCAGGACCATCGTCTTGTGACGCTCCTTTTGCGACAGGCGCTCGACGCCCCACGGCATGCTGCGCAGCGTGTCGGTAATCATGACGCCCTGATAGTGCAGCCGGCCGCGCAGCAGGTCCGTAGCGATCGCCTTTGAGAAGTTCGCCCCCACCGTATCTTTGCCCACCGGAATCATGTACCCACCCATCACAGCGCCGGTGCCGGCCTGAATGGCGGCCTTCCATGGGATCAGATGGTAATCGAACTGGTTCGCCGGATAGATCGTCCACTTGCCGTAGGCGTTGTGCGGATCGTTGCCTTCCATCACCGGCCCGTCTCCAGGGAAGTGCTTGGTCACCGTCAGAACGCTGTCCGGACCGAGTTTCTTCCCCTGGAAGCCCTCGACAAACGCCGTCGTAAGCTTCGCCACCAGTTCGGCATCCTCGCCAAATGTCCCGCTGATGCGGTTCCAGCGCGGTTCGGTGGCGACGTCGGCCTGCGGACCAAGAACGACGCGCAAGCCCATTGCGCGCATCTCCTGCGCCGCGATGGAGGCGTGCTCCCGGACCGCCGCAACATCGCCGATCGCAGCCAGGCCGAGTTGGCCCGGCCACTGCGAAATTGCATTCGGCGCATTCGGCCTGCCGGCTTGACCGGCCATCTCAACACCCATGAATGAGCGCCGGATTCCATTACGCGGGTTGTCGCTGGGAGTCATGGGAATGCCCAGCCTGGAACTTTCGGCGATCTGCTGCAGGTTGTTGACGAACTTCGCCGTAACCTCCGGTGGCTCTGCACCGGGGCGGATCACGGCCCAGCGCACGCCGCGCTTCAGAATCAGGTCGCGCGCAGGGGTCGCGTCCACGGATTCCACGTTGTACGGATTCGTGCGGCCGCGAATGGCGCGGACGATTCCCACCGGTTGCGGCGGGTTGAGCCGGCCGCCTCCGCCAAACACGCCGATCGTGTCCAGCACTTCGCCGTTAGGTCCGGTGGCTCCCTGGATCGAGGCGTGGAACATCAGCCCGGCCTTTTCTTCCATGGTCATCCGTGCGACCAGATCGGAAACCCGGCGTTCCACCGGCAGGCGCCAGTCCTCGTACGCATCGAGCTTGCCGTTGCGATTAAGGTCTTTGAAGGTGAGGCCATCGATCTTCAGCAGGGGCGTGTCGCGGGTTGCGATCACGGGCTGCGTGGGGGCCGCGCTCACTTCCGGCGGAGTGGCCACCTTCACCAATGCGGCAAGGGCGAGAATGGCAGCGGCGAGGAAAACTGAGTTTCGGATCATCATATTCAGCCTCAGTTAATCACGCCGTGCTTTCCCAGTCAAGCACAAGCGCCGGCTGCGGCCAAGAAGTCGAGACTAGAACAGCACATCGAAATCAACGGTGAACCGGCGCCCCCGATGCCCGAAGAAATAGCCATACGCGGGGTCGGCGATATTGCCATGAACGGCTTCCGGATTGAAGTGATTCGTAAGATTGAACGCCGAAAGAGACAGCCGCACCGCATACTGTTTGCTCACCTGAAAGTCCTTCGAAATCCGCGCATCCGCGGAGAAGAACATCGGAAACGTATTGCGGTAAGGCGCCCCGGAATAGTTCTGCATCACGTCGGTCTGCAGATACGGAAATCCGTTCCGCAACTCAACGACCGGAGAGACGCGAAACTTAAACGGCAGCGGAATCACGCCCCACGCCAGAAACCGGTGCGGCATGTTGGTAGGTAGATTGCCAAACTGATTCAACCGCACAACCGGCGCCGGAAAGCTCCCCAGATAATTGTTGAAGTCGTTCAAATCCCCGCGCACGGAACTGTTCACGTAGGAAAAGAACAACTGTCGCTCTGACTTCAAGCGCAGCCGCGCCGTCAATTCAAACTGCCTGTACCGCGATTGGCCGGTACCAGAGAGCAGATACGAACCGGTGTTTGTTGCTGTATCCGGAAGGCTGGGATTCAGCACCACCAGGCCATCCGACCGGTGCTGCTGATACCCGGCGCGCAGCCGCAGCGTGGTTCCCACTGGTTGTTCCACCAACACGCTCCAGGTATCGGTCGAAGGCGAAAAGTTTCCATCCACAGGCTCGCGGAAAATGAAAGGCCGCCGCGACAAAACCGTACCCAGTCCACGATGGTACACAAACGGCCCGCCCGTGATCTGCCCCGATGGATCGTACAGTGTCAGCACCGGCGAAGGATACCGGTCAAACGAGTACACGTTCAACGGCACCCGATCATAGAACAGCCCATAGCCGCCGCGAAGCACCGTGCCGGCCCTTACATTCGGAGTCCAAGCGAAGCCAGCCCGCGGCGCAATGCGAAACGCCTGCGACCGCTGCTGTGACTCGCCGCGCACGCCATAATCCACAGCGAACTGCGGATTGATCACCCAGTGATCCTGGGCAAACATGCTGTACTCAATGTCGGTCTTGCTGAAACGCGAACCACCGGTGAAGAATATGCGCTGCAACAGCTGTTGATCTGTATTCAGGATATCGATCGGCCGCTCTTTGACCTCGCCGCGGTCCAGGCTGTCCGCCAAATAGGTCCCGATCTTGACGTTGTGCTCACCGCGCGCCTTCTTCGGCGCGAATGAAAACGTCGAAAGCCATCCGGCCCTCGATGCCTCACGATTTTGGCTGGCAAAATAGTCGCCACTGTTGCCGGTCGGCGTGATGATCAAATCGCCAGTTCCCTTCCCCCACACATCCGCATCGAACTGCTTCAGCGAAATCGTGTTGTCGAACAGACCGCCGTGCCAGGTGAGATGGTCCGCAACCGTCGCCGTGTAGTTGTGGGTTGACGCATCGGGAGTGGTCTCCCGCGGGTTGAAGTAGTTCATGTTCACATTGGCCAGTTTCTGCGGCGCAACGTGAACGGTCGTCGTAATCAGGTTCCGGTCTGACTTCAGCCAGTCCAACTGCGAAAAGGAATTGATCCCTTCCTGTTTCTTCTGATTGTTAGGAAATGGCAGTGTGTAGATGGCCGTCTTGCGCAGGTCGTACTCTGACCCCTCGGAAAAATATAGCTTCCCAGGAATCAGCGGGCCTGAAAAATTCACACGGGGCGTGGCGTCCTTCAGGCCACGCAAATGATAGCTGCGGATCCGGAACTCCGGAAACGGGTCGTTCAAATCCCACTTCCATTTGTCTCCGCCGCGCTTGGTCTCAACCGACACCAGCCCTGCCGTAAATTTCCCGTACTCTGCCAAAAACGGGGTCTGAAACACCTGCACCGTCTCCACGCTATCCATCGGCACCGTGAGCCCGAACTGGCCGGTCGCCGGATCCGTCACATCGGCCGAGTTTACGATTAGCGCACTGTGATGTTCGGCGCTGCCTGAGATCTGCAGGCCGCCGCCCGGAGCCCGCATCACGCCCGGCACCATCGGCAGCACGTCGGCAACTGTGGCAGGGCGGTCCGGCAAATCTTTGGCAACCTTGCTGGAAATGTCGTTACTGGTAGAGGCGCTCTGCTCCACCATGCCCACTTCGCCTTTTACCTCAACCGTGTCTTTGCGCGCCTGCGAAGGAATCAGCGTCATTTCAGCGAATACGTTGGACCCGGCCGCAAGCTCAATCAACTGCTTCGAAGCAGGCTCGAAGCCTTCTTTCACTACGAAGACAGAGTAAGTACCGGGTACCAGTTTCGAAAACCGAACACGCCCTTCTGCGTTGGTCGGGGTTGTCACAACGGAATCCGCTCCGGATTTCAATTCGACTGGAATGGCCGCCAGGGGCTGGCCCGACTGGTGCAGCACAACCACATCAAGGAACAGGTCGGCAGGAAGGGCAGCCTTTGAGGAAAGCAACAGGCACACAGCTACCCAGTACAGAGGCAATCCCACCCTACGCCACGGTCGCTTGATCGCAGGGATCATTCGGTTGTCCGCTCGGCCATATAAACTTGTGATGCTCCGCAATGGAGCATGGTTCTACTAATCTGATTGTATTTCTGTTGTGAGGGGGAAGAAAGCCGCCGCTGTCTACCGGTGACCAAGCCACATCACCCAGCCCAAGCCAAAGATCGTGGCAATAAAGCAACCGAAACAGTACAACCCGTAGTTCAGGCGTTCCTTGTCAGTCTTCTTGGTGACTACGCCGAGCACAACGGAAATAACCAGGCCAAAGAGAACCGAGGCTTCAAAATGGGACAAATTCATCTTGGGCATGAGTTAGTTCTTCTTTCCGCAGGCGATTTCAAAAGCATCCACAATGGCCAGGATATTCAGCAGTCCGGCGCCCACCAGGAACTTCGTTCCATAGTCATGCACGTGGCCTGCGACATCCACCTGGCTGTAGCCCATCCACGACGCCAGGAAATACAGCACGCCCGACGCCAGATCTCCGACGTACCCACCGTAGTAGATGAGTATCGTCAGCAGGTCCCCGGTCTGCGGTTGGAACATCGCGCCGCGCATCAGCAGCCCGAGTACAAACGTCAGGGTGATTGAGACGGCCAGAATCGCCCCGCGTCCGCGCTTATTGAGAAAAAAGTGGCCTCCGCCTGGGATGAGCCATCCCAACAGAATGACCGGCGCCCACACATTAATAGGCGGCAGCCCTTCCGATTCGCTGATCTGCTTTTCCTGAGCCATTGATTGTAGTTTTTATTTTAACACTTGATCTGACGCTGGCAGGTAGCGACTTGTTCGGTAAATTTTCGATACAATCACCAGGAACATGCGACTCTGGCTCTTTCTGATCTCCATCGCCCTCCTGGCGCAGCACGACGAAGCCACTCCAGGCTCAAAACTCTACTCCAAACTCTGCTCGGGCTGCCACGGAGAAAGCGCCAAAGGCGGCCGCGGCCCTGACCTCACCTCCGGCGCCTGGCGCTGGGGCGGCTCTGACCGCGAACTGAATCGCAACATAGTCAAAGGCATTCCTGGCACCGGCATGCCGGCCTTCAACATCGCGGACACAGACGCAAAACAGATCATCGCCCATCTCCGCGCGCTTGTACCCGCCGCCCCTAAGGAAGAGATCCGCGGCAACGCCGCCGAAGGACAGAAGGCGTTCTTCGCCGCTGCAGAATGTGCGAAGTGCCACATGCTGCAGGGGCGCGGAGGCCGGCTCGGCCCCGACCTTTCGAACCTCGGCGAGCGCAAAGGCTATTCCGCCATCCGCGCCGCACTGAAACAGAAAGACCACTACGGTTCGATCGCCGTCGCACTCAACAACGGCCAGCTCGTAAAGGGCCAGAAGCGGAACGAGGACACCTACTCCATCCAACTGATCGACACCAAAGAGCGCCTCCAGAGCTATCTCAAGCGCGAGGTCAAATCCATCAACAAGACCAAGGAGTCGATCAAAGCTCTAACGGACTCCGATGCGGATAACCTAGCCGCGTTCATCGCCAAGCCCACCACCCTTGACGCGCCAGCCAACTGGACACCCGCCGCCGATTTCAACGTGACCTTCGATCGCCTGAAGAACTCCACCAAGGAGCCGCAGAACTGGCTGACCTACTGGGGCGACCTCAAAGGCACCCACTACAGCGGACTCAAGCAGATCACGCCCGCCAATGTCGGCACCCTCAAAACCGCCTGGACCTACCAGTTCGGCGGCCCGCGCATCGAGACTTCGCCCATCGTCGTCGATGGCAAGATGTTCGTCACCGGCCCCGGCAACGACGCAGCCGCGCTCGACGCCCGCACCGGCCGCACCTTCTGGCGCTATCGCCGGACTATCCCTGACGATGTGCACGACTACTGCACGGTCATGACCAACCGCGGCTTCGCCGTCTACGGCGACCGTCTCTATCTCGCCACTCTCGATACACACCTGGTGGCGCTTGACGCAAAGACCGGCCATACCATCTGGGACATTCCTGTCGACGACTACAAACAGGGCTTCTCCATCACCCACGCACCACTGGCTATCAACGGCAAGATCATGGTCGGCGTCACCTCAGGCGAATGCGGCCTCAACGGCTTCGTCGATGCCTATGACGCGGCCACCGGCAAGAAGCTCTGGCGCGTCCACGCCATCGCGCAGAAGGGTGATCCCGCCCTCGCCACCTGGGCAGGCAACTCAGCCGAAACCGGCGGCGGCCCCACCTGGACCACCGGCACCTACGACCCCGATACCAACACCGTCTTCTGGACCACCGGCAACCCTGCACCCGATTACGACGGCTCCGTCCGCCTCGGCGACAACCTTTACACCTGCAGCGTCCTCGCCATCGATCCCGAAACCGGCAAACTGAAGTGGCACTTCCAGTTCACTCCGCACGACACGCACGATTGGGACGCCAACGAAACTCCGGTCCTCATTGATGCCATGTACCAGGGCCGCATGCGCAAGATGCTCATCCAGGCCAATCGCAATGCGTTCTTTTATGCTCTTGATCGTGTGACCGGCGAATTCCTCCACGGCAAAGCCTTCGCCCGCCAGACCTGGTCCAAGGGCCTCGATGAGAATGGTCACCCCATCGTCATCCCGAATACCGACCCGACGCCCGCAGGCAACTACTCCTGCCCCGACGCCAACGGCGCCGCCAACTGGGCCGCGCCTTCGTATGATCCGGTCACAAAGCTCTTCTACGTCTCCGTCCGCGAAGCCTGCGCCGTGTATACCAGCGTGTCGAAAACTCCCACCCCTGGCCAACCCTACACCGGCACCGGCCAGCAGGAAGACAACGTGATCAAGAGTCCCGGCGCCATTCGCGCCATCGATCCGCTAACAGGCGACGTCAAGTGGAACTACCCCACGCAATCCGGCAGCATCACCTCGGGAGTCCTCAGCACCGCCGGCGGAGTCGTCTTCGCCGCCATCGCCGATGGCTACCTTGTGGCCCTCGACCCGCGCACCGGCCGCGAACTCTGGCACATCCAGACCGGAGCCGAAATCAAGAACTCGCCGATCTCTTTTGCCGTCGATGGCAAACAATACATCGCCATAGCCAACAGCTACGCCCTGGTAGTCTACGGGTTACCTTAACGCTGCGATATGATCGTCACTGGATGACACAAGCCCAACACTTTTTCGACCCCGGCACCGAAGAACTCCGCTACCTCCCCGAAGGCCCGCGAGTCATGCAAAACTATGCGGGCAACCGCCACCTGCTGGGCTGGGTAGCCATCCAACACGGGCTTGGCAACCCCAACGGCAGCATCAATCTGCTCGATCTCGAAACCCGCCATAACACCTGCATCCCGGTGCAGGGCCGTCCCGGCTTCTTCGCCGAAACAACGCAACCCGGAGTGGTGATCGCCGGAGTGGAGCGCAGGCTGGTGCTGGTCAACCTGCTCACGCGGAAGCAGGAAGACCTCGGCATCGAAGTAACCACCGACGAACGAGTCATCATCAACGACGGTCTGGCCGTCGAAGGCGGAGTTTTATTCGGCACCAAACACCTGGAGTTCAACCAGACCATCGCCGCCCTCTACTTCTACGACGCAGCCCGTCGTAGCGTCCACACCGTGATGCCCGGCCAACTGTGCTCCAACGGGAAATATCTGTGCCGGGACGCAAACGGGGCAACGCTAATCGATATCGATTCCACGCCGAAAGCAATCAACCGCTACCGCCTCGACTGCGAGCTCAAAACAGTTATGGAGCACTCCCTGGTGGCCATCCCCGAGACACTGCCCGCCTACCCCGACGGACTCCGCCATTCAGCCGACGGAGAAAATGTAGTAGTCGCCTTCTTCAACGCGGAACACGTAGCCGACGGCGTAGCCCAACAGTTTCGCTTGAGCGATGGCGAGGTTGTAGCGGAATGGATAATCCCCGGCTCGCCGAGAGTCACCTGCCCGGAGTTCGTCCAGTTGGATGGCAAAGTCAAGCTACTCTTCACCACCGCAACCGAGGGAATGCCCGAAGCCGCACGCGCAATCGCGCCGAATGCAGGGCACTTCTTCATCGAGGAGACGGACTTCACCACAATG
>Ga0118677_10009727_pt1 | contig 14909 bp, 9 predicted proteins | sample AliMusrvi5mmetaG_FD_86154 | JGI IMG/M metagenome (GOLD analysis project Ga0118677, IMG submission 86154)
AGGACTTGTGGGGCTTCTGGATGCTGGGCGGCATGTCCGGGGGCGGGATGGGCTTCATCTTCGCGCCGGAGCAAAAGGCGCGGGCGCAAGAGCGCCTCCAGGAGATCATGTCCACCGCCAAACGCGAACTCCAAGCCGCCCTGCCCTTCGCTATGGAGCCGGTCGTTTACGATTTCGCCATCAACGAACGTGGCACGTTCGCCGACTTGCTTGACGGCGAAGCCGCGCTCATGCCGCCGGGCTATTACACCCTGACTGCGCCCGCGCTATTGCGGCAGGACCGCCATTCGCTGTCTCCGCTGCGGCGCGCCGAGCTCGACAAGTTCGGAGCCGCGTGTCGCAACCGGCCCGAATTGCGTGGAGTGGTGCAGACTCTATTCGACATGATGCTGCCGCGCGGCAAGGCGGAATCGGCTGCCGACCAGTCCATCGCTGCGTTGCTCGCACAGCACGGCTTCGACCGACTCCAGCACGAACAGATCCGCACCGACCTCAAGGAAGGCCGCATTGGGCTGGCCCAAAACCGCCTGCCCGCTAGCGCGGTCATCGAGGACGTGCTGGAGAGTGATGTCGCTGACGCCTCGAATCTAAAGTCTGAAGCCTCGGCCTTACGAATGATCGGCCTGAAAGCCTTGCAGCATGGTGAACTGGCCGTCGTTACCCTGGCCGCCGGCGCTGGCAGTCGCTGGACCCAAGGCGCGGGAGTGGTCAAGGCCCTGCATCCCTTTTGCAAGCTGGCCGGGCGCCATCGCACCTTCATGGAGACGCACCTGGCCAAGAGCAGGCGCGTCTCGCATCAAGCCGGCACCCCCATTCCGCACATCTTCACCACTAGTTACCTGACCCACGGGCCGACTGAGGAGTTTCTCGTCCGCCAAGAACATTATGGCTACGAAGGACCGCTGTTCCTGTCGCCCGGCAAGTCGGTTGGTCTGCGCATGATCCCCACGGTCAGGGACCTGCGTTTCGTCTGGGAGGAAATGCCGCAGCAGATCCTGGATGAGCAACAACAGAAAGTGCGCGACAGCCTACGCCACGCCCTCATCAATTGGGCCCGCAGCAGCGGTGAAACCAGCGACTACACGGACAACCTGCCGCTACAATGTCTCCACCCCGTCGGCCACTGGTACGAGGTGCCGAACCTGCTGCGGAATGGGGTCCTGTCGCGATTGTTGAAGGAACGCCCGCAGTTGAAGCACCTCATGCTCCACAATATTGACACGCTCGGAGCGGATCCTGATCCCACTCTGTTGGGCTGGCATATCCGCAGAGAGGCGTGCCTTTCCTTCGAGGTCATCACGCGCCGATTAGAGGACCGGGGTGGCGGTCTGGGGCGTGTCAATGGCCGAGTGCGCCTGGTCGAGGGCCTTGCCATGCCGCGCGAGGAGGCCGAATTTGGCCTGAGCTATTACAACTCCAACACCTGCTGGATTGATCTCGATAAACTGCTCGCCGCCTTCGCCCTCACCCGCACCGACCTCGGCGACGAGGCCAAAGTCACCGCCTCCATTCGCCATCTCGCGGCGAAGATGCCCACCTACATCACGCTGAAGGAGGTAAAGAAGCGATGGGGCCATGGCCAGGAAGACATCTTCCCTGTCACGCAGTTCGAGAAGCTGTGGGTGGACATGACGGCATTGCCCGAAGTGGAATCCCGGTTCATCGTGGTGCCACGGCTGCGAGGACAACAACTCAAGGACCAGGCTCAACTGGACGGCTGGCTCCGAGACGGTTCAGCAGCTTACGTCGAGAGCCTGTGCGAGTTCCAGGATTGAAGCTTATGGCAGGAATGTTCGCATGAATGACACACCGCCAGAGATTGCGGCGCTTGTGCGAGAGAAGCTTCTGGCGCGGTCAGGCGCGGAGCGTCTCATGATGGGGGTGCGGATGTTCGACGCTGCTCGCCAAATGGTGTTGGCTTCCCTTCCGAGAGACCTTAGTGATATCGAATTGCGTCGTCAGTTGTTCCAGCGCGTGTACGGGCAGGTTGCTCCCTTCTGACCCCGATTCAGGACGCGGAGATCGCGGCCACCTACTTCTGAATCTTCCTCAGATCAAAGCCCGGCGGCCGTTCATACACCGGCACCGCGGCCGCCAATGAGTCCACCCCGAGAAAGTAACCCTTTGATTTCTCGGCCTTGCCCTGGCACTCGAAACGCAGCACATGCGGGCCAGCACTGAGCTTGCGCGAGCCCCACTTCTGGGCCTCCCGTTTGACCTCCGGGCTGTAGAGATCCACCACTCCGAGTTCCTCGCCATCCAGGGTCACGCGGTAGATGCCGTAGTCATGGGAATGGGTCAGGTTGCCCACGAGGTGAGCCTTTAGGTCTTTCTCTACGTTGAAGGTAAGCTCCAACCATCCTTTGCCATCCTGGGGAGTGAAGAACAGTTGTTTGCCCTGTTCCGTCACGCCCGGCAGGTCCTGCACCTGGATAGGGTGCTCGGAGTGCTTGACCGTGGGCACTGCTTTCCAAGCGAAGACCAAGGGGACGTTCCGCTCCGCCAACCGCTCCGGCCCCGGGGGCAGCGCCGGCCACGCCTTGTGCGGCTCGATCTGATACCAGAACGCGACGGATGACATGAGGTCATCGCGCTCGATAAAGCCGCTGCCCTTGCCATCGGGGAATTGCTGCGAACCTTTATGCTCGATCTCCACCCGGAGCGACTTCCTGAACGGGACCGGGTCGGGGATATGGAAGCGATAAACTGAACAGCGATTGCCGGCCTCATACCCTTCCCAAAGCGGCGCGCCGTAGAACGGTCCGTCCTGCTGGCGAAAGCCCCAACCGTCGCAGAAATAATCCTCTGTACCCGTGCCCCGCAGCCTCGGTTCGGCCTCGCCGTCAATGAAGAAGAAGTCGTCTCCTTCGCCATACCAGCCGGACGACATATTTTGGACGCTCTGCACCGTGCCGACGTAATGGCCGCGGCCCACGAGGTCGGCGAGGAGGTAGTTACGGCCCATTACACACGGGTATTCCTGCCGATACATGGCATGGAAATACGCTGTGTCCTTCGGCAGCGACCTGTACTTCTGCCAATCCAGGTAGTAATAGAACGCATCGCACCGCTTGTCGCTCTCGTTGGTCACCGTAATGCGCGCCGATTTCCGGAAAGGCATGGGCCAATAGCAGTTCCGCCCGCGGCCATCAGATGACACCTTAATGGGTAAGGAAACAAATGACTTGTCCAGTCCGTGGCCAATGCCGAAGAAGTCACCAATCGGACACTCCACGCTGGGATTGTTCTCCCCGTCCCAATAAATCCGCAGCGTCATCAGTCGCGAGTAAAAGGGCGCCTGGTGCGCAATGGTGTTCCAAAAATGAGTAATCATGCCCGGGCCTTTCAGGTCCGCCAGCACCAGCGTGCCGCCGGGCTCAATCGGGCGCCAGTCGTCGTTGCCGTTGCGCCAATCCGGGGCGCTCGACGAGGCACGCATCGCCTCGAAGTCTTTGAGTTTCTCCAGGCCAGTCAAAGGGTTGCCGGAGGACAGTTGAGCAGCCGCATGGGCGCAAAAGCCAAGGACGAATGACAAAGTGAGGAAACGTGTGTTCATAGTTATGTCCGGGTCGGTGTTAACATTTCTGAGACGGGCATATACAAAGTTCCTGAAGTGCGTGCAACAGAGGACTTCAGACCGGAGTTGTGTTCGCCATGTGATTACGCGAATTGACAGCGTCTCTGCCGCACTATCCAACCGTTGTGACTGGTCTTGCTGACGTGTCAAATCGGTATTATTTTTCGGCAAATGAAGACAATACCGACTTCAGATGTGAAGTGAAGCGAACCGCCCTTCCCGCTAGTCCCCAACCTTCAAAACATGACACGTCGACCAAGTCGCTGGCTCCGGATTATAAGGAACTTCTGGCTAACCCTCGTCGCCTGCGCACTTCCACCCAGCGGGTATTGCCGACAGATTGAACATGTCCAGCCGGTGGATTGGACGCGATACGCGACGCCGACGGGCGTTCGGTCCAACGACACTCTTGGGCAAACGCTGATCACCGTCTTGCAGAATGAAGCGCGATACGAGCTGAAGTGGCTGGGAGCCGAGCAAAAGCTGGTGAACAACCTTCCCGGATGGGAAGGGGTGGAATGCTATGCTCCCCGATTCGACGCCTACAATTATGAGTGCGCCGTCCGACCGTTGACGGGCTTCGCGTACGGCATGGCGGCGCTGCTCAAGACGGGCGTCTATTCTCCGGCCTCTGGCGGGCTATCCCGCGCCGAGGCGCTGCACCGCACTGAACTGGCTATCCGGGGCGTGGCCTTCACGCATATCGTCAACACGCCATCCGACTACGGCGGCCACCGCTGGGGACAAGGAGCATCTCAGTCGTGGGAGGCGGCGTACTGGTGCGCGCAAGTTGCCCAGGCGGCTTGGTGGCTGTGGGACGAATTGAGCCCTAAGACCAGGCAAGCGTTAGCCAAAATGGTGGAACACGACGCGGATGCGTTTATCAACATGGCCGTTCCGTATTGGGCGGACAGGCTGGGGCACATCGTCACGCCCGGCGATACCAAGGCCGAGGAGAACGCCTGGAACAGTATGCTGCTCGCCTCGGCACAGGCCATGATGCCCCACCACCCAAACGTTGAGAAGTGGCGGCAGAAGGCGTCCGAATACCAAATCAGCGCCTACAGCCGGCAAAGCGATTTGACGAACAGCACGCTCGTGGATAGGACAGCGGCCAAGGACTGGCTCCACGGCTACAACGTATTCCCCGACGGCGTCCTGGTTAACCATAACCGGGTTCACCCAGACTACATGCTGGCGCAGGAGACGTGCTTCGCGTCAATGGTGGCCGTCTCGCTGGCCAGACAATACATACCCCAGAGCATGCTGTTCAATGCCGGCCTGGCGTATCGGGCGTTGACGGAAGTGCAGTTCACGCCCGGCCCCGACACCAGGTATGGCACCGGGAAGGCAATCGCCGCTCCAGGAGGAACCATCTACTACCGGACGCCCGACGGCGGCTACAGCGGTGACATCTACTATCCTCAAGGCTCGGATTGGACCACGAAGATTACCGACGGCTACATCAATATGGACCTGGCGGCCGTGCAGTTGGGCTTCGACGTCGGCAAACAGTTCAGCGCGATCGGCTGGGCCAAGGCCCGCGCCCGTGAGTTGCTCGCGCTGCAGAACCGCGCGGGTCACGACGGCAATATCTACCACGCAGGCGATTGGACCGCCAATTACCGGGGCACGGACGAAGTCATCTTCCAGAGCAACGCCCAGGCCTGGATGCAATGGTGGCTGATGCAAAACCACCTGATGTCGCCGGTGGGAAACCATTGGGGCCCGGTGCCGTAGCCACCCGGCTACCGTCCTACACCGCTTCGTAATAGTGGTCACATGGGCTTTGAGAGAAAACTGCCCCGAATACCATCGTCCGCTTCCGGCGCGATTTTTCTAGTCGGCAACGCCGCCGGGCGGTTACGCTGCCCGGCAGCCTTATGAACACGGAACAACTCTACCAGGAACGCCTCAACCGCTACATCACCGCCATGCGCAACGAGAAGCCGGACATGATCCCGGTCCGGCCTTTCGTCGCCGAGTTCACTGCCAAGTACGCCGGCTACACCTGCCAGGAAGTCGCCCACGACTACAGCAAGGCCTTCGAGGCAGCCATCAAGACCGCCAAAGATTTCGGCTGGGAGGCCATCGTGCCCAACATGGTCTATGTCTGGACCGGCCTCGCGCAAGCCGTCGGGCTGCGCTATTACGGCATACCGGGCATCAACATCCCGCATACGACCGGCTTCAACTACATCGAACCGCCGGAGGACCAGGCCTGGATGCGCGCGGACGAGTACGATGCGCTCATCGCCGACCCCACCGGCTTCCTGTACAACGTCTGGCTGCCGCGCGTTTCCACGGAGGTTAGCAGGATCGGCCAGCCTTCCTCTTATCGGAACAACCTTTCCTTCGTGAAGGGCGCCATGGCGATGCTCTCCTACTTCTACGCCTTCGGGCCTCAGATCGCCCGGCTCCGCACCGAATGCGGCACCGCCTCAGCTATCGCGGGTATTTTTAAGGCACCCTTCGACATCCTGGCAGACAAGCTGCGCGGCTATGTCGGCCTCACGATGGACATGGCAACGCAACCAGATAAAGTCCTCAAGGCCTGCGAGGCGCTCATGCCCCATCTGTGTCACGTGGGCTTGACCACCGCCGATCCGGCCAAACAGGTCCCCATCGGCTTTTGGATGCATCGTGGTTGCGTGCCATTCATTAACCCGAAGACCTTCGCCTCGCACAACTGGCCGACCCTCAAGCCCATCATCGAGGAGTTCTGGAAGAACGGCCACCAGACACTCTTCTACGCCGAAGGCAAATGGCATCATCACTTCGACGCCTTCCGTGAACTGTCCGACCGCAGCATCGTCTTCCACTGCGACCAAGACGACGTCTTCCACGCTCACCAGAAGTTGCACGACAAGTTCGCCCTCAGCGGGGGCATCCCCAATGTGCTGCTCAGCTACGGCAAGCCAGACGAGGTCCGTGCTTTTTGCCGGCGGGTTATTGACGAGGTGGCCCACGAAGGCGGCTACATCATGGACGCCGGCGCCATCATGCAGGACGACACCAGCATCGAGAACCTCCGCGTGATGACTCAGACGGCGCGCGAATACGGCGTTTATGGCGCGGCTACCTACAAGACGCCGGTCGCGACACCGCCGTGCGAATTGCCGTCGTCGTTAGCAGACCGTAAGAAGCTCAGTGGCATGAATGGCCACCCACAGCCGGGGGTGCGACCTGGCGTCTGCTTTCCATGGGAGGACCGCGTCAAGGACCTCCCCGAGATCACCGGCAGCCCAGATCTTATCCGCAAGATCTGGGAAGACATTGATGCCTTCGGCAACATGTATATTTGGCAGTTGCTGTTGAGTTTTTGAGCTAGCGTCCCGCAGCCACTCTATTTGCCCGGCTGCTTGCCGCTTAACCCGCCAACCCGGAGGGTTAGCGGACTTGGCAAGCCGGAGGCCTACCCTACTACAGCGAAGGTGCGGTGCGCCAAATGCGGAGGAATTGCCTGTTGACGGGTCGTGGGGGATTGTTTATGCTCACCGGCACTTGAAGAGAACGGGCGGGCAGATTTCAACCGCGGCTTCTGCCGTTCGGACTATTGAATTGAATTTGCCGGGTAACTTGAAAGAACACTGACTTTAACGCTAAACGGCCGTGGACCTAAAAGATATCAAGGCAATCATCGACCTGATGAAAAAGAACTCCGTAACGGAGTTCGAATTGGAGAAGCAAGACTTCAAGATCAGGCTCAAGCGGGGCTCCAACGGAAGTGGGGCGATCGCGACCTACGATGATACCCCCACCCTGATGGCTGGACAGGTTCTGGCCGCCATGCCGGTAGCAGGCTCGGCACCCCAGATCGCAGCGCCGGTAACTAATGAGCAGGAAATCAAGTCGCCGATGATCGGCACGTTTTACCGCGCCCCCTCGCCGGAGTCTGCGGCCTATATTGAAGTCGGCTCCGAAGTGAACCCCGAGACGGTGGTCTGTATCATCGAGGCGATGAAGGTGATGAACGAGATTAAGGCCGAGGCTAAGGGCGTCGTCACGCAGGTGATGGTCGAGAACGCCAAGCCAGTGGAGTTCGGCCAGCCTCTGTTCAAGATCCGCCCGTCCTGACTCGGTTTGCCAATGTCTTGGTCAGAGGGTCTGGTGTAAGGCTCTAAACTTGTAACGCTTCAAGGTCTTCAGCCATGTTTGAGAAAGTTCTGGTCGCCAATCGCGGAGAAATCGCCGTCCGCATCATCCGTGCCTGCAAGGAGCTGAACATCCGCACCGTAGCGATCTACTCGGAAGCGGACGCAAACTCGATGCACGTGCAGATCGCCGATGAAGCGATTTGCATTGGCACCGCGCCGGCCAGCAACAGCTATCTGCGAATTGACCGGATCATCAGCGCCGCGGAGATCACTGATGTAGATGCGATTCACCCAGGCTATGGTTTCCTGGCGGAGAATGCCCACTTCGCCGACGTTTGCGAGAGCTGCAACATCCGTTTCATCGGCCCGAATTCGCGCGCGATGAATTCTCTGGAGGACAAAGCGGTCAGCCGCGCCCTGGCCAAGAAGGCGGACGTGCCCACTCCGCCCGGGTCGGAAGGCGTCGTGGACAGCGAGCAGGACGCGCTGGTTGTGGCCAAGCGCATCGGCTACCCTGTCATCATCAAGGCCATCGCCGGCGGCGGCGGGCGGGGGATGCGGGTGGCCCATAACGATATCTCTTTGGTCAAAGGCTATTACACCGCGCGGGGCGAAGCCGAGAAGGCCTTCGGGAATTCCGGCGTCTATGTGGAGAAGTTCATCGAGAACCCGCACCACGTCGAGTTCCAGATCCTGGGTGACAACAAAGGGCATATTATTCACTTGGGCGAACGGGATTGCTCGATCCAACGCCGCAACCAGAAGGTAGTTGAGGAATCCCCTTCCCCGCTTCTGGACAACCCGAAGTTCAGGAAACTGCGCGAAAAGATGGGCAAGGCGGCTATCAAGATTGCTGAAGCCGCCAATTATACCAACGCCGGCACGGTCGAGTTCATCGTGGATGCCGAGGGCCGGTATTACTTCCTCGAAGTGAACAAACGCATCCAGGTCGAGCACCCGATTACCGAGGAAGTAACCGGGATTGATCTGGTGCGCTACCAGATCATGCTGGCGATGGGCGAGCCCTTGCGCCATTCGCAGAGCGACATACAGCTCAAAGGCCACGCCATTGAATGCCGCATCAACGCCGAGGACCCCTTCGATGAGTTCCGGCCTAGCCCCGGACGGATCGAGATGTATTACCAGCCCGGGGGCCGTGGCGTGCGGGTTGATTCCCACGCCTACGCCGGTTACACTATCCCCTCGGCGTACGACTCGATGATCGGCAAGCTCATCACCTTTGGCAAGGACCGCCGCGAGGCCATGGACAAGATGAGCCGTGCCTTGAGCGAATACATGATCACCGGCATCAAGACGACCATCTCCTTCCAGCAGGCAATCCTACAGGACCCGAATTTCCGGAGGGGCGTCTATTCCACGGCGTTCGTGGAGCAACTCCTCAGCGGCGCTCGGCGGGAGTTGATCGAAGTGAAGGCTTAACCGGGAAAGGAACAATGAAGGTGACTTACTATGGCCATGCGTGCTTTACTGCACAAGTCGCCGGCAAGACTCTCTTGTTCGATCCGTTCATAACCGGCAACGAACTGGCGAAAGCCATTGACGTGCAGAAGGTTCCGGCGGACTACATCCTCATTTCGCACGGCCACGAGGATCACATGGCCGACGCCGTGGCCATCGCCAAACGCACCGGTGCGACCATCGTCTCCAACTACGAGGTGGCTGTGTGGTTCAACCAGCAGGGCTTGCCGAAAACCCATGCCTTGAACCATGGCGGTGCCTGGAATTTCGATTTCGGCCGCGTGAAGTTCGTGAACGCGGTGCATAGCAGCAGCTTGCCGGACGGGACATATGGAGGAAACCCCGGCGGATTCGTCGTCGAAAGCGCTGACGGGAATTTCTATTACTCGGGGGATACGGCGCTAACGATGGATATGAAGCTGATCGGTGAGTCCACCAGGCTGAACTTCGCCGCCCTGTGCATCGGGGACAACTTCACGATGGGCATTGACGACGCCATCAAGGCAGCGGAGTTTGTCCATTGCCGCGATATCCTCGGCCTGCATTACAACACCTTCCCGCCCATTCAAATTGATCCCCCAGCGGCGATCGAGAAATTCAAAGCCGCACAGCAGCGCTTGCACTTGTTGCTGCCAGGCGAAACCCACGATTTCTAGGACGGTTCCTGTCGCACGGTTAGCTTGGCGCTCGCAACGCACCTCGCCGTCTTTTCTCTCTTCTCCCTCAACACCCCCAATCCCACTGCTGTATAGAACGGATGATTCATCGGAATTGCACCTTAACGGTCAGGGGCGCGAACGGCTTGACCGGCACAGTGATCGTCTTACCGTGAGACACCTGCTTTACCCCGTGCGCCTCGACCAGGTCGCAGTCGTAGGTTTCACGGACCGACCGAGGCAACGTCAGCTTCAGCTTTCCGCCCGAGCCTGAGAAGTCGCACAGGCGCAACACGAATCCGTCCCCGTCTTCCGCTTGCTTAAATGCCATCAGAGGCAAGCCCGTCGGTTCAACACCAATTAGGCTTTCCGCGGGTGATGAAAGCACCGGCTTGATGGGACCTCCGCCGCTTTGCGTTACCGGCGACGAGAACATCTCCCAGCCTCGCGCGACAGCGTCGCGTTTGGAAAAGCCGCCCTGGGCAGAGGTCAGCGAGAAACGGAACACCTGCCGACCGCCCTGAGTCGCCTTGTAATTCGTGTGCCAGTAATTGTTCATCACGTAGGCGAAGACGTGGGCGCGCTTCAGCGAGAGCTGGCTCGGCCAGGTGGACGCCGTCATCCCCCCCAGGGTAACGAGTGGCGAGTCGAGAGGCGACAGCACCACGGTTGCCTTGCCGTCCGAGGCTGCAATCCAGCGCTGCACCGCATACCAGTCGCGGCAGGCGGAGCTGTGCTGATCCTTGAGAGGTTCCGTCACAGCATCGGGATACTCCAGCCACAATCCTCCGCTCGCGGGGTCGAACGCGAAAGGAAACGCAATATAGACGGCTTCCTTGGCGGTCGTCTCTTCCTTTTCCAGCTCGCACCGAAGGTCTATACGCTTGAGACCCTTGTACAACCGCACACGAAGGGTGATCTTGGGAAATATGTCAGCCGTTGCCTCGCTGGCCAACTCCCCAAAGACCGGCCCGTTCACCTGCGTCATCCGTGCGGCCTTCTGCCGGTGATAAGTGAACTTCGGTGGCGGCAGGCCTCCCAGGTCCGAGTGCACGGCGTAACTCCCTTCGCCGCCGCTCACGTAGATGAGTTCGCCGAGACGATACTCGCTGTCCGGGTCAATCAGCTCGCGCCCCGTTTCCTTGTCCAGGATTGACTTAAGCGCGCCGTTGGTTGCGTCCAGGCTTACGCGGTAGAACTCGTTCTCCATTTGGCTAGCGGCGAAAAAGACAGCGTTCCCGAAAGGCTCGGTCTGCGCCAACCTGCGGTAGGACCGATAGCCAACCGACGGCAGCTCAGGTGCGATAAAGCAACTGCCGCCCTCAGGCAGGACCTGGCAGGCAAGATGGCGCCTCGTCTTCACGTCCTGCACGGCACCAGCCTGCTCCGTAGTCACCAAATCCTTGCGAGACCATGCGAGGGGATTGAATACGAGCAGGTCGGCTGCCGGAACCATGGTCGCCAATTTGGCCATGCCCGCTTCCAGCAACTGACGCGACGCCGTATCCGCCTGGCGCGCAAAGGAGCTTTTTACTTCCCACTGCTTAACCGTCTGTTCGGACCTTGGCTCGGATATGCTGCCTGCCGCGCCCCAGGTGTGCTCGTCATAGAGCAGGATGTTGCGCCACAACTCGCCAAATTCCCATTTCGGGTAAGGCTGTTTCCCCAAGACCGCTGCGAGGGAGTGCAGCATTTCTGCCGTGACCGCCCGCTCCTCCGCCCGCCGGCACAGCGCGGTTTCGCGGGCGCTCGATCCGGCGCCATCTTCCCACCACGCACCGAAGTCCCCCCGCAGGACCGGAATCTTCGCGGCGAAGTTCTGCTCGATGTAGCGGAAGAATTCCTCCGGGCGTCCGAGGATGATCTTGGGGTATTCCCATTGCGCGTTCCACTTCTCGACCACTTTCGGCAACCAAGAAGCCACGCCCTGGTTGTCACTGAAGGCGCCATTGACGAGCACCGCGTCGTAAGGGTAATTGGCGTTCTCGTAGCCTGCCAGCAAGGCTGGCAACTGGGCGCTGGCCTGGTCCAGCGAAGAGATCAAGCCTCCCGCCATGGCATAACCCCCGGCGATATGGCTCAACACGCGGGAGCCGTCCGGACCTTCCCAGTAAAACGGATTGTGCAAGCCCTGCGTGGCGTGCGGGGCCCGGTCGGTGTTGACGCCCTCGATGAAATACTTAATGCCCGAATTGGCCAGGATGGTCGGCAGGCTGCCGACGGCACTGGGCACGTCATCGAGAATCACCGACGTGAAATCGAATCCACCCCGGTTGGCGAGGTCACGGGAAAAAAGCGTCGCGCGATTCAATGCCTCGTGCGAGCACAGCCCGGTGAGCATGTTCCCAAAGAACGCCGACAATCCCATCCGGCCCTCGCGCAACCGGCGGAAGGTCTCCTCGGCCTTCTCCGGATGTGCCCGCAGGAAGCAGTCGAGCTGCCAGTAGGTCTCGCAATCCCAATTGAACAAGGGATGCTGATTAAGCATCGCCAGCGCCTGCATCGTGTTCGTGGCATGGAGCGCCATGACTCGCTCTTGCAGGTCGGTGTAACCAATATCCGTGTGCACGGTGGGGACGATGTACACCCGCCACTTCCGCGTCGGCCTTAGCTCAGTCAGGGCCTTCGACTTTCTGTCGCCCGCCTGCAGCGCTAGCTCGACTGTCGTGTTTCGGTCCACTTCGGGGACTGGGACAAACAACTCGTTGTGGCCAAAATGAAGGTCTAGCTTCTGTTCGCCGGAGTGACTGCCGGCCTTCCAGCCGAGTGACGCCTGCTCGCGCACCGCGGCCAGGTTCTCGATCCAGACCCGAACCTCGCGCTGTAGGCCTTTCCCTGAACGCCTCAGCCACGGCAACGCCTCGGCCTGCAAGTGCAGCGTTTCGATCGGCGCCGCCGCCCCGCTCTCCAGCCGCACATCGTCATAGAGCGCCCAACTCCCCTGACTGTTCTCCAACGTGATCGTGTTCTTGCCTGCCTGCAACAGCGCCGCCGGGAAGACCTGCTGCCAGGAGTAGTTCTTGCCCACCTTGGCATTGTTCAAGGATTCATCGCCGTGGCCCGGCGGCAGCTTGAACTTCAGTGAAGTGCCGTTTATGCCCACGGTGAATCCGGGCGGAAGGCCGCCTTGCGTATCCACGAAATCGAGCACCAATCGGTAATAACCGGCGGCGACCTCAGGCAGGTCGAACGTGATCCGAAACGTGTGCGTCCGGCTGCCAGCCCACGCGTCAGAAGGGCCGGGATGAATCCACGGCCAGTCTGCTTTGGGATCGCTCTTTCCGACGACGAAGTCGACATCGTGCGGAAACCGCTGTCCATAAGCCTGGTAGTCCCCCGCTAGCGCGAACTCGTGGTAGTCCCCGTCCGCCGCACCGATTTGGAATATCGTGCCTGTGGACGCTGCCGCCTTTTCATCGGCCCGAACGCAGCAAGTCCAGCCGAGGCAAACCAAACCAATGAAGATCAGTTTTCTCATACGTTGCCTGTCTTTGTGCCAGCGATGGCCATCTTCCGCAAGCCGGGGTACTCCCAAATTCAAGCAAACGGCCCACGAAACGGAAACCGAACAGACAAACGACGCCTCAAACCGCCCACCGACTGTAGCGTTAACGACACATCCTCCAGGCTTTTGGATGGCTTTGGGGTGGCTTGTGGGTCGCGATCCCCTCCCAACTACATGGCTACTATGTGGCTCCGTACACCATACGTACACGATAGGTACAAGATACGTACACGATACGTACACCATATCAATATGCTTTACGGTGGCTTGTGGGTCGCATGTAGATCGCATGAGGGTGCCTCCTGGATCGCGATCCCCTGGCCACCAACACTCTTTGGGGTGGTCTTACCGTGGCTTTGGGTGGCTTTGCCTCCCCGCGAGCATTCTGAATTACAGCTCCCAAGAGCGAAAGCGGCCGCGTTTGTCAGTTGACCGGTTCGTGAAATCCAGACACCATCATCTCAGGCCACGTCTGACTCCAGCGGCTGTGCCGGAGTTCGAGTGTCAGGCGTCATGGCCAGAAAGATGTCACTAATGGAAGCTACTTGTATTCGACAGAGGGTCATGATCGAGGCCGTTTGGCCCAAGGCGGGCATCGCTCGCGAAGGCGCCCTCATCCTGGGGAGCAGCCTTTTCATTGCTCTTGCGGCTCAGCTTCGAATCCCATTGCCCTTCTCACCTGTGCCCGTTACAGGCCAGACCTTCGCGGTCTTGCTCCTGGCCGCTATCTACGGCAGCAAGCGCGGTCCGGCTGCCGTCATGACCTACCTCATTCTAGGTTTCAGCGGGCTCCCTGTGTTCGCCGGGGGCGCATTCGGCGCAGCGGTCCTTCTCGGGCCAACTGCCGGTTACCTGGCTGGCTTTCTCGGCGCAGCCTACATCGTCGGGGCACTTAGCGAAAGAGGATGGGACCGTCGAGCTTGGAGCACTGCCGCCAGCATGATCATTGGGAACCTCGTGATATACATCGCAGGGACTGCCTGGCTGTCCAAGCTGATCGGTTGGAATTCAGCCCTGACTGTCGGAGTCCTACCGTTCCTTGTGGGCGATGCCGTCAAGATTACCCTCGCCACCTTCCTTCTTCCGGTTGGCTGGAAACTCATTGGCCGCTCCCTTCGGTAGGAATCCACGCCAGCGACAGGGAACGCGCCGGGGCTCGCGGATTCTCCTTCCGTTCGCGTAGAAACCTCTCCAGCCGTTGCTGGCACACCCACGCCTCCACGTCATTCCAAGACACCTGGTCTTTGGCCATACCACGCCGCTGCGGACGGAACCGCCACCGGTCCAGATCCTTCACGCGATTCAGCGCGCCAAGGATGCGCAGTGATTCGAAGGCGGCAATCGTATCGCGCGCGTCGCCTTCGATGTGGTATTCGTTGTAGCCACCGGAATCGGGCGAAGTGAAATAGCCCTTGCCCTGATGCAGCCTCAGAATGCCGCGAATGCATTGCTCGCGATCGATCTTGTCTAATCCCTATGGCGCTCAGCTGAACTGACCCACCTCTGCTCAACTAAACTGACCCAGTGGTTCAAAGCAGGGGGCGGTGCTTTTTCTTTCCAAGTAGTGGAAAGTGTTGCTATTTGAGAAGCCGTGG
>Ga0118677_10009728_pt1 | contig 14908 bp, 11 predicted proteins | sample AliMusrvi5mmetaG_FD_86154 | JGI IMG/M metagenome (GOLD analysis project Ga0118677, IMG submission 86154)
CCAATGCCAGATTCAATGCCGCCGGCGGAATTTCGAGGCCAAGGCCCGGGCGCTGCCGTGCTGTGGCGACAATCGTCTTATCAAGCCCTTCCTGGCCCGGCTCGGCTTCAGGCTGACTCAGGCACAAACCAAGGTCCTGCGCGAGTTGCGCCAGGACTTGTCCGGTGCGCACCCAATGCGACGGCTCTTACAGGGCGACGTCGGTTCCGGAAAGACCGTGGTGGCGGCGTGCTGTGCATTGATGGCTTTGGAAAGCGGCTACCACGTTGCGCTCATGGCCCCGACCGAAGTGCTGGCGGAACAGCACTTCGGGAACTTCACGAGCTGGCTGGGACCCCTGGGCGTCGCCGTGGAACTCCGCACGGGCAGCCGGAAGACGGGGGAAGCGGGAAGTCCAAAGTCCGAAGTCCGAAGTCCGAAGTCCGAAGACAGCCCTCAGAATCCGGCAACCGGTGCCCAGCCGCGTCCGACCCTCACCATCGGCACGCACGCGCTCATCGAGGCAGGTTTTACGCCGGACAATCTCGGGCTGGTGATTATTGACGAGCAACACAAGTTCGGCGTAGCCCAGCGCGAGCAACTGGTGCGGAAGGGCCATTTTCCGCACTTGTTGGTAATGACCGCCACGCCCATTCCACGCACGCTCGGGTTAACTCTATACGGCGAGCTGGACGTGTCCGTGATAGACGAACTGCCCCCCGGGCGCGGAAGCATCAAGACCTTTGTCCGGGGGGCCGATCGGCTACCCCAGGTGTGGGCGTTCATCCGCGGCAAACTGGCAGAGGGCCGGCAAGCGTACGTGGTCTATCCGAGGGTTGATGAAACCGGCCCCGATGGGGTTAAGGCCGTCACAAGGGAATTGGAGAACCTCCAGAAGACGCTGGCGCCGTTCCGCATTGGCCTGCTGCATGGGCGGCTCCGATCCAAAGAGAAGGAGGAGGCGATGGGCGCGTTCCGCGCCCGTGAGGTCCAGGTGCTGCTCGCCACTTCATTGATCGAGGTGGGTGTGGATGTGCCGAATGCGACGATCATGCTGATCGAGAACGCTGAGCTGTTCGGGCTGGCTCAGCTTCACCAACTGCGGGGGCGGATCGGTCGGGGCGCACACGACTCGTACTGCATTCTGGTCGCTGCCGCGAAGAGCAGGGAGGCGCGCACGCGTTTGCGGGTGCTGGAGGAGACGACCGATGGCTTTCGTATCGCCGAGGCGGACCTGAAGCTGCGGGGCCCCGGCGAGCTGCTCGGCCAGCAGCAAAGCGGGATGCCCAGGTTTCGGTTTGGAGACTTGGCCACCGACCTGGAACTGATCCAACAGGCACGGGAATTGGTGAAAATAGTTGTTGTCAAATAGGGAGAATTCCCCTAATTATTGGCCGAAATGCACCGGTTTTGGTGCGAGGATAGACCGGTTCTACCCTCTATATGCATAGTTATTGACAAGTTACAGTACAGATTAAACATAATAATCGCAACATCGGAGGAACGAATGAAGTTTAATAAATGGACAGTAGCTCTGGCCACCCTCGGAGTGGTCAGTTTCGCATCCGCTGCCAAAGCCGAGGAAAAGGCCAGCCCGGTCATGACCGCGCTCGCCGCCACGACGATCAGCGGGTACGTTGATACGTCGGCCGAGTGGAACCCTAATGGAAATGCAGGCAACCAGAATTTGCCACCTTATAGGTTCAACTCGCCCAGCAAAGCAGACGGATTCAACCTGGACGTCATCCAGCTCAGGATCGACAAGCCGTTGGATGAGGCTGACTGGGCCGCCGGTTATCGTGCGGACCTGTGGTTCGGGCCAGACGCCAATACGTTGAACACCACTTCGAGCGGCGTAAACAGCAGTGACTTCGCCATCAGGCAGGCCTATGTCGCGCTGCGCGCCCCGGTGGGAACGGGTCTGGACTTCAAGATGGGTGTCTTCGACAGCATCATCGGGTATGAGTCCCTTGAAGCGGGCAACAACCCCAACTTCACCCGGTCGTACGGCAATTCCATGGAGCCGACAACCCAGACTGGGTTGCTGGCCAGCTACCGCTTCTGCGACGCGTTCAGCGCCTCAGCCGGCGTAGCTAACACAGCCTACTCCGCCATCAACTCCCGTGCCCAGCTCGGATCTACGGGGATGCCTTCCAATCCAATGTGGAATAACCTGTACACGACACTCGGCGTGACGACTGACCAGGTGCAGGGAACGGATGCCAAAGCCGAGTCGTTCAAGACTTACATGGGGTCGATTGCTCTGACGGCACCCGACAGCATGGGATTTCTGACTGGCTCAACCCTCTATGCCGGCGTCGTAAGCGGATACAATAACTCAATCTGGGGTTCTGGCCTCGGTGCCAACCAGAGCAGTTATTACGTCGGAGCCACGGTAGCCACGCCGGTGACAGGTCTGCGTCTGGGCGCAGCGTTTGACTACCTTGCTTACCAGGATCTGGGTCGTTCCACTGGGCTTGGGGATTTCTCGGCCAATCCATACTCATGGGCAACGGCCGGTTATGTCTCTTACCAGGCCACAGAGAAACTCAGTTTCCACGCCCGGGCGGAATACGCGGAACAAAAGTACGGCTTCCAACTTGGTAATGACTCGTTCGGGCCTCCGAAGGCCAGAGTTTTCGCCGCGACCTTCACCACGCAGTATGACCTGTGGAAGAACGTCATCAGCCGTCTGGAATTCCGTTGGGACCGCTCCGTGAACGGGAATGAAGAGTTCCAGGGCACTGAAGCTGGCGTACCGGTCCGGTTTAATGCCTTCCTGCTGGCAGCCAACGTCATCTACAAGTTCTAAGCGGGCTTAGAACCACAACATTGAGGCCCCTTCCGAGAGAATCGGAAGGGGTTTTTTTGTTTATCCGCGAGGTCTGAGTCTGAAGTCCCCTCACAGGGAAGTACACCAGTGGCAATACAGCATTTCTCAATTGTGTCAGGTTGGTAGGGCGCGTCACTCCGTGCGCGCCGGTCCTGGAGCGCCTGTGAGCGAACGGCGCGAACGGAGTGACTCGGCCTACCTTGCGCCCCATCTCCGTAATGAGCATTGCGTTGACGATTAGGGCTTGGTCTCGTTCGTGCTTGCTGACCATGCTGGCGAGTTTTGATCACGCAGCGCAATAAGCGGCGCGGTATTCTCGCATCAAAGAGGGCATATTACGTCGTAAATGTCATATTAATAGCTGCTTATATTCCAATCATTCAAGTGGCATGACTAGTGCTTAGGCCGTGAGCAATACTCCTGGCGTGGGTGCTGACCCGATAACTAGCGAGCACTGCGTATGGGAAAAGAAAAACTGAAAATCATGAAGTATAACGCATGGACCTTGACTTTAATTGGCGCCGGACTCGTTAGCCTCCCGGCGGTGATACACGCCGAGGAAAGCACGAACTCCGTCATAACCGCCCTGGCGAGCACGACGATCAGTGGCTACGTGGACACCTCAGCGCATTGGAACCCCGGCACTGGCAACGTCAACCTGCCAGTCTATACGCCCAACGGTGTGTCTGGGAGCTCGAAGGCGGACGGGTTCAACCTGGACGTGATCGCCCTGACTCTCAACAAGCCACCTGGGGAAGGGGATTGGGGGGCGGGCTACAATGCCACCCTCCTTTTCGGACCTGATGCCGTCGGCTACAATAATTCCCCCGGGGCTTCCAAGAGCGACTTCAGCCTCAAGGATGCCTACGTGGAGCTTCGCGCCCCGGTAGGCAATGGGCTGGATTTCAAGCTGGGAACGTTCACCGAAATCCTGGGTTACGAAGTGTACGAGACGGGAAATAATCCTAACTACACCCGGTCTTACGGCTATGAGATTGAGCCAACGGCGTTGACGGGAATGCTCGTGACTTACCAGTTCTCCCCAGTCATTACGGCGCAAGCGGGCATTGCGGACACATGGAGCCCGGGTATTGACTCGCGCAGCAATCCGCCCAAAGCCGAGTCCTTCAAGACCTACCTGGGCGGGGTGACTTTGACGGCCCCGGAAAGCCTGGGCTTTCTGGCGGGTTCGACCCTGTCGGGGGGCGTCATCAATGGCTATGATGCGGTGACGACGCAGGCCATCAAGACGAGCTTTTACGCGGGGGGATTATTTAAGACGCCGCTCAAGAGCCTGTCGGTGGGGGTGGCCTACGACTACTGCGCTTTGGGCAACAACACCACGACGGATTCGGCAACCGGTGACCTGGTGCCGCACTCCTCGGGATACCAAAACGCGGGTGCAGGTTATTTGCTGTGGCAGGCGACCGACAAACTAAGCTTCAACACCCGGGCGGAGTATTTTTCGCAGAGCGACTATCTGGCGGGCTCCGGGATGCCGCCGAGGGTGTTCGCGCTGACCGAAACGATCCAATATTCGCTGTGGAAGAATGTGATCAGCCGGCTGGAAATCCGCTGGGACCATTCTTTGAACGGTTCAGATGCCTACGGCGGCACCTCGGCCAATTCGGCGCCGAGTCTCGAAAATGCCTGGCTGGTGGCTGCCAATGTGATCTACAAGTTTTGATGGAGAATGCGAAGGAATGGAAGAAAGTAGTGGTCAAGGAATAGCTATCGAGAGAATCGTCTGATTCCGTCGCGAATTCTGGTTCCCCGTCACAGCCCGGTGGCGCACCAAATCCACCGGGCTGCCGAGCGCCATGGACAGCTTTTGCTGCAAGGCGGTCCAAAAATGACGGCTTCCCATATTTGGGCAAGGGAACTATAAGAAGCGAGATGGCATTCCAGGACTTTCCGGAACAAGCACAGGGCGTCGAGTTGCTGCAGCGTTCGCTGGAACGCGGGCGGCTGGCGCATGGCTACCTCTTTACCGGGCACCAGCTCGGCACATTGGAAGGGTTGGCCCGCACTCTGGCCAAGACGCTCAACTGTCTCCAGCCGCTTAAGAAGGGCGGTGTGGCCGTTGATTGCTGCGACCGCTGCCTCAGTTGCCGGAAGGTAGAGCACGATAACCACGCCGACGTGTTCTGGGTCCGGCCGGAATCCAAGTCGCGCCAAATCAAGATCGGCCAGATTGTACGCCGCGAGGACAGCCCGCCGCGGGTGTTGCTGGACTCGGTCAACCTCAAACCCACCGAAAGCGAATACAAGTTCGGCATTATCGTCGCCGCCGACCGCATGAATGATCAGGCTGCCAATGCCTTTCTCAAGACCCTCGAGGAGCCGCCGCCGCGCTCCGTTCTGATTCTGCTGACGACCGAGCCGCAGCGGATGCTGGAGACAATTCTCTCGCGCTGTTTGCGGTTGAATTTCGCTGGTGAGGGACCCCACCAGTTGGCGCCAGCGCAAATGGAGTGGCTGGCAGCTTTCAGCGAGATGGCGGCAGCCGACCAGAAGAGTCTGATGGGACGTTATCGCCTGATGGATGTGCTCTTGCGGAAATTGACTGAAGTAAGGACGAGCATCGACGAGACCCTTTCGGCGCGTTCGCCCTTGGAGAAATACGAAGACGCGGAAGAAGCGCTGCGCGACAAATGGACCGAGGAGCTGAAAGCCGCCGTAGAGGCGGAATATCGCAGGCAGCGAGCGGATTTCCTGCTGGCGCTGCAATGGTGGCTGCGCGACGTCTGGTTGCAGACGCTAGGTCCAGGAGAAGTCCGAAGTCCGAAGTCCGAAGTCCGAAGTGGGGAGTCTAAAGCCCAGAGCCGGAGGTTCGAGTCTGAGTCGGGGACTCCAGACCACCAACCATCGACTATTCACTCGCTGGAGGCGCTGTTGGCTTTTCCGAAGTTAGCGGGGACGAAGCGCGTGGCGGAGAGGATCACACCGCAGGCGGCGATGGAGAATCTACGGGTCATGGAGCAGCTCCAGCGCTGGCTGCACACAAACGCCCAGGAAGGGTTGGCCCTGGAGGTCGGCCTGCTGAAATTGCATTTGTAACCCAACTCGAGTTGGAGCCCCCAACGTCACTAGTGAATTCCGAACCTCATCCCGTGGGACGTCCAGGCAATGACTTGTTACCGCGCATCTTCGCAGGCCTGTTTGGAGCTTTCCTTGGGTTGTCCCTCTTGAAGTTCGGGAATCCGTTCGTCACCGAGAAATGGGTCGAGGCGCCCGAGGGCGGTTGGCAATTCCTGCTGGGGTACCCGTGGCCTATTGCCTGGGCGTATTGGCTGCTGGCTGGGGTCGGGGTGGTTGGAATGGCCGTGGCGCGGCGGAGGATGGCTGCCCCCTGGTGGTTAGTCGCGCTCCCGGCGTTCTGGCTAGTTTGGCAATTTGTGGCCGCCACGCAAACGATCGATCCCGGGCTGACCCGGCTCACCCTGAAGCATTTTGCCGCGTGCGTCCTTTGTTTCTATCTGGGCTATTTCTCGCTGAGCCGGGTAGAGCGAATCGGGCCGTTCTGGCTGGCTCTGGGGTGCGGGTTTCTGCTGGTCCTCGCCGTTGGCTGGGAACAACAGTGCGGCGGCCTGAAGGAAACGCGCGATTACTTTTTCCGCGAAATCTATCCCCAAATGACGGTAGTACCGCCCGAGTATCTGAAGCGGATGTCAAGCAGCCGTATTTTCTCGACGGTCCTTTATCCAAACGTCCTGGCGGGTGCGCTGTTGCTGCTGTTGCCCGCCATCCTGGCGGCACTGTGGCAATTGCGCGAGTTGTTGACGCCGGCCGCCAGGTGGTTCCTGATTAGTCTGGTTGGGATCGCAGGTCTGGCGTGCCTTTATTGGTCGGGATCGAAAGGCGGTTGGCTGTTGATGCTGTTGCTCGGCCTGCTCGCGTTGTTGCGGGTGCCCTTCAGCTCAAGGCTGAAGGTTGTGCTGGTGGTGGGGATTTTGGTCGCGGGGCTGGCAGGCTTTTTTCTGAGGCACGCGATGTTCTTCAAGAAAGGGGCGACCAGCGTTAGCGCACGGTTCGATTACTGGCGGGCTGCGGTGCAGACGGCCAAGGCCAAGCCGATGCTCGGCAGCGGTCCCGGGACTTTTGCCATTGCCTACGAGAAGATCAAACGGCCGGAATCCGAGATGGCGCGCCTGACGCACAATGACTATCTGCAGCAGGCGTCCGACTCGGGGTTGGCGGGGTTGCTGGCGTACGCTCTTTTCATCGCGGGCGCCTTGGGCAGGAGCTTCCCACGGCCAGGGAAGGCTGCGACGGCTCAGCCAGACGATTGGCTGACATTCGCGGTTTGGCTTGGGGTGCTGGGGTGGAGCTTGCAGAGCTTCATCGAGTTTGGGCTTTATATTCCGGCCCTGGCCTGGTCGGCCTTCGCATTGCTTGGGTGGCTGTTGGGCCGGCGGGACCAAACCCCTTCGAGCATCCCGCCACCTGTCCCAAGGCGCTAATTGCCGATCGAAGTGTCGCTGCGGCGTGGTGAGCGGAATTGCATTCGACAACACCCCGAAGGTTCTTTAGTCTCAGCTCACGGAATGAAGATTCTGTTCCTAAATGGCCCGAACTTGAACCTGCTTGGCCAGCGTGAGCCGGAAGTTTATGGGCGCACGACTCTGGCCGACATCGAGGCCAATGTGCGCAGCCGGGCGAAGGAACTGAAGGTGGCCGTGGAGTTTCGCCAGTCCAACATGGAAGGCGAATTGGTCACCTGGATCCAGCAGGCCAAGGGCAAGTTCGATGTTGTCGTGCTGAATGCCGCTGCCTACACGCATACGAGTGTGGCTCTGCGCGACGCGATTGCGGCGGTAGGCGTGCCTACCATCGAAATCCACCTGTCGAATATCCATGCGCGCGAGGAATTCCGGCACAAGTCATTGATCGCCCCAGCGTGCCGTGGCCAAATAACTGGATTTGGGGCGAATTCATATGTCCTGGCGGTCGAAGCGGCGACCGGTCTTAACCCGTGAGTCAATCCGGATACCGAGCGGCTATCGTTGATTACATCCGCGCCCAGGCGAAGCCGCCGGACAAGTTCAGTCACCAGCTCCGGCTTTACCAGCTCGCGAAGCGGCTCGCCGACGGTCAGTCCTATGATGACGATGTGCTCCATGCCGCGGCGTGGCTGCATGACCTCGGGGTTTTCATCGGCCATCGTCCGGAAGACCCAACCGCACTGACGGCTTGGGACAACGTGGCTTATGCCTGCCGCCAGGCGCCGCAGATTCTGAGCCAATTGGGCTTTCCTGAAGCTAAGGTCCCCGCGGTCGTGGACGCCATCCGGGCGCATCTCCCTTCAGCCAGACCAACATCGTTTGAGGGTACGTTATTGCGCGACGCCGACATCCTCGAACAACTCGGGGCTATCGCTGTCCTCCGAACCGTCAGCAAGGTGGGGCGTGACACACGGTTTGTCCGGTACTCGGATGCGGTGCGTGTCCTGCGCCAGAATGTTGAGCAACTGCCTCCTCAACTGCACCTTGCCTCGGGGCGCCGCCTGGCCGGACCAAGAGTCGTAATCCTGAAGGCCTTCCTCGCGGCAGCCGAAACAGAGTCAGACGAGAACGACTTGTAGCCAAGTGCCATTGCCCGACCAGATGTTAACCTGGAAGCCTCAAAGCACGGAGGCCGGCACTCCGGCTTGTCGGCGATCCGCGCGCTGGAGTTGTTCGGGTTGATTATCCAGGCCTTACCATGAAGCCGATGGCTTTCGATTTGTTGGAGAGAGTTCGCCACCAACAGCCGGTGGTGCATCACCTGACGAACTGGGTGACGATTTACGACTGCGCGCAGGTGGTCAAGAGCCTCGGCGCCTCGCCGGTCATGGCCCACGCCCTCGAGGAAGCGGCGGATATGAGCCGAATTGCTTCCGCCCTGGTGCTGAATATTGGGACCCTGACGTTTGAGTTTGTCGAAGCTATGAAGCTCGCCGCCCGAAGCGCCAACCAGAAGGGCATCCCCGTGGTTCTGGATGTCTGTGGGGCAGGCGCAACTGCTTTGCGCGACCGGAAATGCCTGGAGCTGATCAATGAAGTTCGAATTGATGTGATCAAGGGAAATGCCTCTGAAGTGGCGAGGGTCAGTGGTGAAAACGTCAAGACACGGGGAGTTGACGCGACAGAGGTTGGCGGAGACCTGGCCCTCCTGGCGCAAGAACTGGCTGATCAGCGCAAGGCCACCGTGGTGATTACGGGCAAGGTGGATATTGCCACCGACGGCAAGCAGACCTACCTCGTACATAATGGCCATGCCATGATGACCCACGTCGTTGGGACCGGATGCATGGCCGCCTCCGTGATTGGCGCTTTTGCCGCCGTTGAACGCGATCTGGCCCTGGCCGCCGCGTGCGCCCTGGCTTGTTATGGGATTGCCGCGGAGCTTGCCGCTGAGAATTCACCCGGCCCGATGTCCTTCAAAGAGCGGCTGCTCGACCGCCTCTACAGCCTGGACCGGGACGCTGTGGCCAAGTTGCAGAGGATTGAGGGATGAGGGGATTCCCTTTTATTGGCATCAATGTATGGTTGGAATCCACTTTGACTCCGGGGCAAGTCTGGACGATGTTCCGCCCCAACAATTAAAGATTCTATGTTCAAGAACCTAACTATCGTGTGTGCCTCAGCGGCATTATCTCTATCCGTTCTCAGCGGGCAAGCGGCTGAGAAGAAGCCGGTGGACCTCTTGAAGATCCCGCCGGCCTCAAACAAAACCGGTGTCACCTTCGCCACGGACATCAAGCCCATCTTCGAAAAGTCGTGCAACAGGTGTCACGACGGGGAGAAACCGAAGGCCAAACTGCGTCTGGACAGTCTCGAAGGTGTGCTCAAAGGAGGCGAGGACGGCAAGATGGTCGCGCCGGGCAATAGCGCCGGGAGCGTCCTGGTCCACAACGTAGCCCATGCGGGCGATCCGGATGGCTACATGCCGCCGCCGAAGAACAAAGCCAATATCCCGCCTTTGACCAAAGAGCAGATCGGGCTCATCCGCGCTTGGATTGATCAAGGGGCGAAGTAGGCGGGGCGTGATGCGTGATGCGTGATGCGTGACGCAGTCCGGAGGCTCGCGGAGTGGCGTGCAGTATCTGGGGCACGGGACTTTACGCGCTATTCCCGATCGGCTTGCGCTTGAGCTGTCGCAAATCCTGCTGCTGGTGCAACAGGTCCAGTCGTTCCGCCTCGCTGCATTCCGGCTGGTTTGCGCGTTGCATCAGGGCGGCCAATTGGCGGTCAATGAACTGATTCCGCAAACGCAGAGTCACGTCTGGTAGTTGCTGTGACGGATTGGGGACCGGGCGCGGCTCAGCGGTGGCTTCTGTAATCAGGCTTCGCATTTCAGGCGTCTCACATTCGTCGAGGAAAGCCGCCAGGCTCGTCCACGTCTGATTTGCATGAGCCGCGAGCCGCTGGGCAACGATCTGCCTCGCCGAAGGATGCTGCATCCAGCCCGGGTCCAGATGCGCGGCGGCCCAGGCCACCAGGTCATCGTGCAACAGGAGCAGTTTCAGCAGCCAGTATTCGTGATTGGATGGCCTTTGCGGGGCGGCGCTTTCTTCGACCGGTGGCTCCGCGGCTTCGGGTGTCGGCGCCTTGGCCCGCGACAGTCTTCGGAATTCGGCGCGCACAGCGTCCGGTGTGACACCCAGGCGCAGCGCTGTCTTTTGCGCGTACTTGTCGATCAGGACGCCATTGCCAGTTTTGTGCACGGCCTCGGCCATGCCGCGCAGCACCGCGATTCGTCCCTTGTCCGTCGTCACCTCGTTGGTGGCGCAAAGGCGATTGAGGTAATAATCGAAAAAGCCCTCCGCCCGCTCGATGAGCTGCTTGAAGGCACCGCCGCCCGAAGCCTTGATGAAACTGTCTGGGTCATGCGGCGCGGGAACCATGGCCACTCGTACCGCTAAACCGGACGCTAGCAGACTATCGAGCGAACGGACGGTTGCGTTTTGTCCCGCCTCGTCCGAGTCGAAGCAGAGCACGACTTCCTCCACGTAACGCCGAAGGATACGCGCGTGGTCGGCCGTAAAAGCGGTGCCCTGAGGAGCGACCACGTTCTGCACGCCAGCCATGAAGCAGGCGATCAGGTCGAGCTGCCCCTCACACACAATCGCATAACCTGCCTCCAGCACTGCGCGTTTGGATTTGTCCAGCCCGAAAAAGACTTTGCTCTTGGTAAAGACCGGCGTTTCGGGTGAGTTGACGTACTTGGCGGTCTTCTCATCGCCGGACAAGACCCGCCCGCTAAAGCCAATGATCCGTCCCTGCTCGTCGCAGATAGGGAACATCAGCCGTCCGCGGAACCGGTCGTAGAAGCCGTCCCCGTCCTGCCTTCGCAAGATGAGGCCTGCTTGCTCCACGAGCGGGAGTTCGTGGCCTTTGCTTTTCGCCCAATTCACCGTGTCGTCCCACAGGTCCGGCGCGGAGCCCAGGCGGAACAGTTTTATCGCTTCGTCGGGCACGCCGCGTTTGGCCAGGTAATCGCGGGCGATCTGACCGCTGGCTTCATTGGCGAGGGCGTTTTGCCAGCGCTGGGCAATCTGCTCCTGGATTTGCAGCAAGCGTTCCTTGAGATGACGCGATTGCTGCTCACCGGGGTTCTTGTCATACTCCAGCGGAATCTTGGCCCGGTCCGCCAGCCGCCTCACCGCCTCCGGAAAATCGATGTTCTCGTGTTCCTTGACGAAGGCGAACACGTCGCCGCCCTTGTGACAGCCGAAGCAATGGAAGATCTGGCGATGTGGATTGACGTTGAAGCTCGGGGACTTCTCTTTGTGAAACGGGCAGAGCGCAACGAAATTGGCCCCGGCGCGCTTCAGCGGCAAGTACGACCCGATCACCTCCACGATGTCGCTGGCAGCGCGGATTTGTTCAAGGGTCGCCGAGGAAAACAGGCCGGCCATAGGCTCACGAGGGTAGGCGCCGACACAGAAAAGACAAGCCTTGGGCCAGCGACTTTCCCCCCCCCACCTCTACCTATCCCCTGACGCTTGCGACGCGTTATAGGTCAATTGCGCGCGAGGTTTTCGAGCGGTGAGGGTGTGAATGGCGCAACCTAAAGCTAGACCCGCTTTCTTATATTCGGGGGAGGCTTTACAATTGGAAGTGGAGTTGGCCAGTTTATGAGGCAGCCCAAATCCTCAGCATGGCCTTATTTTATTGGGGTTTTGTGAAGGTTGGCGGAGAGACTGGGATTCGAACCCAGGGTGGGGTATAAGCCCACTCACGCTTTCCAGGCGTGTGCTTTAAACCACTCAGCCATCTCTCCAATGGTTTACGAATACGATCTCCCGCCCGGTTGGCCAAGCTGATCCCGCGTTCGCAAATCGCAATCGGACCACATCAGATAGTCCCTGGCAGAAAACGCCAGAACTGGACTTGGTTCGTTACGTACCATCGGGAGTGTTATTCGCACGGATGCGCGTGAAGGGCAAGCTCATTCGGCGGTCTCCCCAGCCCGGATCCGTACAGCAAAAGGGCCGGCAGCCCAGCCGGCCCTTGTTTCACGTTTCTGCTTTCAGCTTTCAGCTTTTCTTCCGCGCCTTTTCCACCAGTTTCTCTTCCTCCGGCAACAGCTTCGCCTTTGAAGCCAAATCCAAGTAGTTCTTCGCCTTATCTCCATGGCCTGACGCGGTCAGGATGATGCCGTAATAAGCCGCAATGCTCGGCTCCGCGAGTTGCTCGGGTTTGAGCCGCTCGATGGTTTTTAGCGCTGCCTCCGGCTTCTTTTGCACGAGCAGGGAATAGGCGTAAGTCGAGGCAAATGAAGCATTGGTAGGGCTCTTCGCATAAGCCGCCTGGGCTAGCTCATGAGGTTTCTTTTCCCAGGCTTCGAGCAAGAGCGCCGTTATCGCGAGATTGTTCAATGCTGCCATGTTCGTGCTGTCGTTTTGAACTGTCTGTCCAAAGAGGGTCAACAGCGAACGTGTCCGCTTCTCCTCAAACAGCCACGCGGTAAGGGCCTGCACCGCCCACTGTTCCTTCGGAAACCGGTTGACGATCGCCCAGAGCACATCCTCCCGTTCCGGTGCCCATCTCCACCCGGTCGTAGTGTTGTAGAGCTGCACGAGCAGTTCTCGGCGGGTTTGGGCCGCTTTCATTGCTGCCAGCCACTCTGCTTTTTCGGACCCCGCCTGCCCCTGCTCCTTATAAGCGCGCGCCCGGCAGGTCAGCCGCATGCAATCCAGGTCCCCCCAGATTTGGCTGGCTGAGCTGGTCAGCAGTCCGGCCCAGTCCTTGAGAGCCATGTAGCAGTCGGCCTCTGCCAGCGGAACGGGCAGGTTGGTGCGCGTGGCGGCTGGGAGCGATTTGATCCAGGCCAGTGTCGTTCCAGCCCGCGTAGCCGCGAGCATCCATTTGGCAACTTCATAGGCTTTCGCGGGATTGCCGGCGGATTCAAACTGCAGCCTGGCGAGGAAGGTCCCCTGGCCTATATTCGTCGCAGCACGCAGGATATCCAGGTGCAGCATGCGGTCGGTGAATACAGAATTGGTTTCTTTGAGCAAATTGTCCGAGAAGACCAGGGCGATGGCAGTATTCGTGTTGCGGAGAGCATCAATGGTCAACTGGCGCAGAGCCTCGCAACGGACCGTGGGGTTGGCTGCCAGGGTATTCATTGTGGCCCGCGCCTGCGCCCGCGCCAGGGGATCTTCCTTCCGTAAGCGGAGCGTAGCCAGATCGAGCTGGCAGGCGGCATTGGTGGGCTCGAGCCGCGCCGCTTCCGAGATATGCTGTTCTGCCTCTGAGAACCGATGAGCGGACAGATCGATCGCGCCCGCCATCAATTGATACACGGCGGTCTTCTGTTGGGATTCTTTCATCCCAGTCAGTGCCTTTTGGGCCGTCACTGCGTCGCCGGCAGCCAGTGCAGTGCGTGCGAGTGCGAGACGATCTGGAAGTGAATCCGGCCGTAGCTCAACCAGGCGGCTACGCCAAATCACGGCTTGGGGCGAACGGGCCGCTTCGGCGAAACTGGCCATCAACCGGCAGGCCTCCAGATTATTGGGATTCGATTGCAGGGCCTGGCGGAGGCAGAGGAGCGCGTTTGGGGCGTCGGACCTGGCAATGAAGGCCTGCGCCATTTTGACGAGATGTTTCTGCTTCCAGATCTTGTATCCGCGGTAACCGGCGAACCCAGCTACGAAAACCAAGGCCAGGCACAAGAAACCGGTTAATAGTCTACGCATAGTTGTGAGTAATCAGTAATCGTTGGTACGCAGTCCTTGGTCAGTGGTCGGTACGGAGGGATGTCAGATGGCAGAGGACGGAGGACGGAGGACGGATGGTCAGCCCTAGCTTCGACAGAATGTTCCGGGTTTATTCATCATGCTACCGAGCTTCCTTCGTCCGTCTTCCGCCTCACCTTCGGACCGCCCCCTCCGGCACGATCATCTCGCCGAGCCGCTGCTGAAACAGGCCGAAGGCGTCGTCCGCACTGGCTGGCCCGGTGATCGAGATTTCCAACTTCTTCAAACCCTGGTGACGCTTCCCTTGCATGGCGGCCTTCAGTCTTCGGATCAATCCATAGGCAAAAGGTGTTTCCTGACGGCCACCCGGGGAACGCTCGTCCCACAGCGTGAGAAACGCGTGCGCTGTCAGGCCGCCGACATTGAATACGTATCGCCGGAAAGGCAGTTCGATGCCGTTCAGATTCACCCGGACTGGCGCCGGCTCAGACACAAGTTTCCACCCTGCACCTGCGAAGCAGAGGTCGGGGGTATGACCGCGGCCGATGAAGGAGTTCTTGTTATCCGGCCCCCACCGCAGTGCGAGGAAACCCCAGCGGTTTCCGCTTTCGTCGAGCCAGGAAACGCTTTTCGCCGCGTCGTACCGTAGCATGTCTAACTCTATCTTCGAGAGCGGGACCTCCCGATAACCCGACGCCGATGTCGGCCACTTGATGGACCAAGCTCGGTTGGTTTCAGCTCGTTTATCCCCAATACGGAACCACATCGCCGTCCCCGCCTCGATGCAGAAGAGCCAGGCGAGGGAGGCAAGCAGACAAGAGTTGAGAGTTAATAGTTGATAGTTGAGGGGGGGGGGCGGTGGGGCAGGGGAGTTGGGAGTGGATGGTTGATGGTTGAGAAATGCGGATTGG
>Ga0118677_10009729_pt1 | contig 14907 bp, 11 predicted proteins | sample AliMusrvi5mmetaG_FD_86154 | JGI IMG/M metagenome (GOLD analysis project Ga0118677, IMG submission 86154)
ACCACTTTTTGCTCATTAGCTAAGGTACATGCAAATAAATAAACTTCGCCACCTTCTTTAATTTTCAGTTTTTTTCGCAGTTCGTCCACCGACACAGGATAATTGCGGGTAGTAATGTTGGCTTTGGGTAGAAGGAGTGCTAATTCTTTCAATTCTTTTTTGGAATTTCCCCACACTTTCTTTACTTCAAATATCCTTCCCGGAAATTGAAGCTTTAATTCAGTAGCTGTATATAAGTGTGTATTAATGTGTAACTTATTCAAATAAAAATGTGTTCCAATTATTTTAAACCCACCGCTTTTCATAATCGAAGCATTTGGTTCATAGAGATACTTTTCAATTACTGATGTACAAGCTACTTCAGCTGTTGATTCTTCATGCAACACGTATTCAAAAAACTGATTTTCGTTGATTTTTGTCAGGTTTATGGTTTTGATACTGATTTGTTGAGGAATAGTTTGATAAAGTATCAGCAAAACTTCTTTACATTCGTTATCAATACTCAGAATATGTACTTCGGTAGTGGTGGGTAATTCATTAATAGCAGCCCGAACATCCATCATAGGCGAAAGTTTAATCATTATATGATTTGCTTTTTCGAGTAATTTAGCCGAGAGTGCCAAAACATTAGGCTCACAATCGGACAGTAACACCACTTTTCGACCACCTGAGCCTCGCCGTGCAGGATCAATAAAAATCCAGTCAACTGTTGGCATTTGGGAAATATATTGTTCGGTTTGTGCGTTAACTACCCGGATATGATTACAGTTCAATGCTTTGAAATTATGCTCTGCGAGTTTGCAAAGTTCCTGATTACGTTCTACATATACAGCTTCCTTAAAATGCTGAGATATAAAATAGCAATCCACTCCGAATCCGCCAGTAAGGTCAATAAATATATTGCCTTCGCATAGATTAGATTTATATTTAGCCGTTGATTCTGAGGAAGATTGCTCTAATGAGAGTTGAACCGGATAAAGCAGGTCTTCGGTATTGAAAAACAACGGAACTTTGTTCTTTATTTTTTGTTTTCCATTGATTTGACGGATGGCCAAAGGCATATCAACTAATGGAAAACGGGTAGATTGAAGGGCTAATTGATGAATATCAGCATTGATATTTTCAAAAATATATTGTTTTGTTTCCTTGTTCATAATCATTGAATTTCACCTCAAAAGTACACTAATTTAGTGTATGGTAAACAAAAACATATAAAAGAAATTACCATAATCTGCGCTTTCATATTTATTTGTGCAATCGATATTACATTTATTTTTTACTCAGGTGACCAATCAAATGGTTGCCACAACACTCATTTTTACACATGTATTGATAATATTGAATTTAAACAAACTATCTCAAGAAATTAAGTATGAATCCTCAGAGCTAACGCATTAAAAATAAATGGCTAAAAAACACATTATGCATTAAATATCAGTGGCTTTGCCCTTAAAAACCCCACTTGCTTTTTTTTCCTTGAAACAAAAAAGTAAGCAAAAAAATCAAGACTCCGCCCACTTCACTCGAAAAACTTACGCACGGCAAGCTTAAATCGTCCAAACTCACTTCGACGGAATACGTCGAAGCTCAAACAGGACTATTTTTACCGCTTACCTTACTTGTTTTTCGGTTCACTGGACGAGGTCGCTCATTAGCGAGCATTAGTGAGATTGATTGGGGCGTATGAAATTTTAATGCGTCAGCCTTGTATGAATTCTTACCTTTATTTGCCATAATATTCGCATTTCAAACTTCAAACAGGGACTTTTATAGTTCCGTTTATTTAAAATTTACAAAATATTTTCAACCAATAGATTGCTGAAAATGAATAGGGTAGTGTGTTTCAGAAAAATAAATTTCAGAAATAATTTGCGAATTCAACAAAAAGTACTACTTTTGGTGTCGGATAAGTCCTACACGACCAGCTCCCTTTGAACTCCCCCAGGGCTTGACCGCAGCAAGGGTATTTGGTTGTAGCGGTGCGATGTAGGGGGCTTATCCACTTGCCTCTTTAGCTCAGTTGGCCAGAGCACGTGATTTGTAATCTCGGGGTCGTTGGTTCGAATCCGACAAGAGGCTCAAAAAAAAAGCCGCTTCCAACTGAATGGAAGCGGCTTTTTTATATATCTTTTACCAGTAATTCAGCGTTTTGTGCTTCCGACTGCTTCTTTATTTCCAGCGTCTTTTGCCAGAACGAATCCAGCATTTCATTTTTACGGCTTAAAAACATTTCCGAACCATGATTATCCAGCTTTGTAAGAAGCATATTTACAGTCAATTGATTAATGTCAATAGCTGGTTGATAGGTTTTGTTTTTTGAATTATCAGGATTGATTTCAATCAATATTGAAACTTCTACGAGTTTCATAATTAACTCATTTACAATTCGGATGGGCAATTGATAATTTGAAGCAATTTTCTCTGCTGAAAGTGGTGGCAATTGATTTTCAAACTGTTTGACAATTATATGTGTTATGAATAATGTCAGGAAGTTTTTATAGCGGGTACTTATGTTTTTTACATCCCGCTCGTATTCGAAATTTTGTATGTTTTGCGAAACGTACGAAATTTCAGCACCGAGAAGTACTATAAGGCATGATATCTGAATCCACAACAAAAGTAACGGTATTGCAGCAAAACTACCGTAAACGATGTTAAAACGTGACAAATATACCTGGCCATTAATATATAGCATTTGGAATGCCTGAAAAGCACTACCGGCAATAATTCCTGCAATCAAGGCATTTTTGAAACGGACACGTGTATTTGGAATTACGATATATAAAATTGTAAATACAATCCAATTGATAAAATAAGGAATAAACTTCACTCCAAACCTCAATACAGGACTCAAAACATGGTAAATATAGGTTTGTGATACCGCAGAACTTACATAGATAGAAAGACCACTTGAAAAAACAATTAATAATGGAATTATTAGTAAGGATGAAAAATAGGTTGTAAACTGACTTATTGGAGAACGTAATTTTTTAACCTGCCAAATAGAGTTGAATGCACTTTCAACCTGCAAGAAGAAGTTCAATACCGACCAGAATAAAATTGCAATACCAATCCCGATAAAGATTCCACGTTGAGTTGTTTCAAGATAACGCTCCACAAACCCCATAACGATTGGCGTCATATTCGATTGCCCGATAAAAGTGTTTTGAAGCGAATCTTCAATCATTTTTTCTACACCAAAGCCTTTGCCAATGGCAATAATGAGCGCAAATAACGGTATTATTGCAAATAAAATGGAATAGGTAAGTGCTGATGCCCTGATATTTAGTTTTTCTGCAATAAAACCCCTGATAGCAAGAATGATTGTTTTTACTAACCGATAGCCTAAACGCCGGGTGCGTGATAATTCATGCTCGGTAATTCGCCAAATGTCGTTCCGAACAAAATTATAAATCCGGGTAAAAAAATCAATTGGTTTCGACATAATGCAAGGTAAATATTGCTATAAGTGAATGATTTATAAAAAAAAATAGCAGGTCTGTAAGCCGGGTTCTGTACTCTGCTTGCGCAAAGTGTCTGTCATTTATCTCGAGCAAATGTCACCATTTGCCTTAAGCGATCTACCCCCCGACATCGGGCGAGCAACCCTACATGCGTCGGTATACGTGATCTTGCAACCCATAAGACGTACGGCATTTCGTGTTACCACGAAACCCGGTGAGCTCTTACCTCACCTTTTCACCCTTACTCCGACACCTCACCCGTCTCGCTAAAAGCGAGACACTCTCTCCAAATGGAGAGGGAATAAGGAAAAGTGTATATCGGAGCGGTTTTTCTCTGTTACGCTACTCTGCTCTCACAAACAGCTTCCCGTTAGGAAATATGGTGCTCTGCGTTGCCCGGACTTTCCTCCATTCCGCAAGGGAAAAGCGACAAACCGACCTACTATTTAATTGCAAAGATAATTATAATATTTCGAAAATATTTATTTCTTTTATATTGCAGTTAATCAGTTATTTGCATTTAATTAAAGATTTAATTAAAGATTTAATTAAAGAAAAATTTCTTTATTACTCAACATTTGTTTACTTTTGTTGTTAGAACATATTGTATGTCAAAATAGAAAAATCAACATAAAAATGAGTAATTTAGGTTTTAAAACAGGCGATAAAGTTGTTATTATTGGTGGTGGTTTTGCAGGGTTGCAGTTAGCCAAAAGGTTAATGAAAGCTGATTTAAAGGTTGTTTTGGTAGATAAACAAAATCATCATCAGTTTCAACCCTTGTTTTATCAGGTAGCTAGCGGTCGTCTCGAACCATCAAGTATTTCTTTCCCGTTTCGGAAAATTTTTCAGAAAAGCAAGAATGTTGACTTTCGGATGGCAGAAATTACGAAGATATATCCAACTGAAAAGAAAATAATGACAACGTATGACCGAAGCATAACATACGATCATTTGATAATTGCCACTGGATGTAAGACTAATTTTTTTGGGAAAAAAGAAATGAGCGAAAATGCTTTTTCAATGAAAACCACAGGGGAGTCTATCGATATTCGCAATAAAATCTTGTTTAGCTTTGAAAAAGAGATATTTGCGCGTCCTGAAGATAAGCAAGCCTGGATGAATATTGTCATTGTTGGAGGCGGACCTACCGGAGTTGAACTGTCAGGGGCATTTGCTGAGTTGAAAAAAGATGTATTGCCTAAAGATTATCACAATATTGATTTTTCAAAGTTTAATATCATTTTGTTGGAAGGAAGTAAAAATACCTTGAATAATATGAGCGAAGAATCGAAAATTGCTTCCAGAAAGTATCTTGAACAATTGACTGTTATTGTAAAAACCGAAACCTTACTTGTATCTTACGATGGTAATGAAGCCGTGTTGAATACAGGCGAACGAATTCCTACTAAGAATGTTATTTGGGCTGCTGGTGTTACAGGTAACATTATTGATGGTTTGGAGCCGGAAGATGTTTTTAAAAACAGATATATTGTGAATCGTTACAATAAACTAAAACGTTTCGATAATATTTATGCATTAGGAGATGTGGCATATATGGAAACACCAAAATACCCGCAAGGTCATCCGCAAGTTGCGAATGTAGCTATTAATCAGGCAAAAACCTTAGGTCAGAATATTGTCAAATCATTAATGAAAAAAAATTACAAACTACAGGAATACGAGTATTATGACTTAGGTATGATGGCTACCATTGGCAAGCATAAGGCTGTAGTGGAATTTCCTTTTCTCAAATTCAAGGGTCCAATTGCTTGGTACATTTGGATGTTTTTACACTTAATGCTAATTTTAAGTGTCCGTAATAAAATCGTGATATTTTTCAACTGGGCCTGGAGTTATTGGACAAAAGACACATCTTTACGTTTGATTACCAATATTGATTACAAGAAAGAGAAAGTAACAGACTTTTAATCAATTAAAAAAGGCTTCGAATTTAATTTCGAAGCCTTTTTTTCCATTAGTCGGGGTGCGACTTTAAGTCTCACTCAAACTACTAATATGATTAGCAAATGCCGTTATCTTATTGAACCAAATTTGCAATTTTACTGATATTAGCTGCAATATCTGCATCTGACAATGAATAGTTTACCAAATCATCTGCCAGATATTGGTCATAGGCAGCCATATCAACTAATCCATGACCTGAAAGATTGAAAAGAATAGTTTTAGTAGTACCTTCTTCCTTACATTTCAAAGCTTCGTTGATAGCAGCAGCAATGGCATGAGCCGATTCAGGTGCTGGAACAATACCTTCGGTTTGAGCAAACAAAACTCCAGCTTTAAATGAATCTAATTGCTCAATATCAACAGCTTCCATCATGTTGTCTTTCATCAATTGGCTCACGATAGTTCCGGCACCGTGGTAACGAAGTCCACCGGCATGAATATGAGCAGGAGCAAAGTTATGTCCGAGCGTGAACATTGGCAGAAGAGGAGTATAGCCAGCTTCATCACCAAAGTCGTACTGGAACACACCACGTGTCAGTTTAGGACATGAAGAAGGTTCAGCAGCAATAAAGCGGGTTGTTTTTCCTTCTTTAATATTATGACGCATAAACGGAAAAGCAATTCCTGAGAAATTAGAACCACCACCAAAACATCCAATCACAACGTCAGGATATTCACCCGCCATTTCCATTTGTTTCTCAGCCTCTAATCCAATAACGGTTTGGTGCAGTGAAACGTGATTCAAAACGCTACCCAATGTATATTTACAATTTGGTGTTTGCATGGCCAGCTCAATAGCTTCCGAAATGGCTGTACCCAAACTCCCTTGATAATTAGGATGTTCTGTAATAATAGCGCGTCCAGCTTTGGTAGACATACTGGGTGACGCAATTACCTGTGCACCCCAGGTTTGCATCAACGAGCGACGATACGGCTTTTGTTCATAACTGATTTTTACCATATATACGGCCAGTTCCAAACCGAAAATCTTTGCAGCAAGCGATAACGCAGTTCCCCATTGTCCAGCACCAGTTTCAGTAGTAATATTTGTAGTTCCTTCTTTCTTACAATAATATGCTTGAGCTAATGCAGAATTCAGTTTATGTGAACCTACTGGACTTACACTTTCGTTTTTGAAATAAATATGGGCAGGAGTATCTAGTGCTTTTTCCAGATTATATGCGCGAACTAATGGAGTAGGGCGGTATATTTTTAATTTCTCGCGTACTTCTTCCGGTATGTCAATCCATACATCTGTCTGATTTAGTTCCTGTTCTGCTAAATCTTTGGCAAATAATGGAGTTAAATCGTCAATTGTCAATGGTTGTTTGGTTCCCGGATGCAACATAGGCATTGGCTTGGTAGTCATTTCGGCTACGATGTTGTACCATTTAGTTGGTAACTCTTTTTCTTCCAACAGGAATTTCTTAGTTTTTTCCATGATCTTGTAATTTTTTTAATCTTTATGTATTGTATATTTATAAATTCGATAAAAAGAAAGCCTGTCGTTAGTGCTAAACAACAGGCTGTTATGCTAGATTATTCTTTCTTCCATTGTAATACTACACCAAACATCTATTATTCAAAACGATAGTTTAGCTGACGCCAATAAAAGAATGAATTAGCGATGCTCATATTTCTTTATTTATAAAGGCAAAGATAAGAACTATTTTGAAAAATTGAAATTTTAGTATTGCTTTTTTATGACAAAGCAGACATTTTAGAAATAAATTGACAGAGTCATGAGTTTAATCTGTTCTTTAAAATAAAAATAGTATTTTTGCATTTGAAAAAAATATATCACCAAATCAGCAATATAAAATGATACAATCAATGACGGGTTTCGGAAAAGCTACATGCGAATTCGGAAATAAAAAGATAGTTGTCGAAATTAAATCCCTAAACAGCAAACAATTAGATGTTTCAACCCGCATATCAGGGTTGTATCGAGAAAAAGATATCGAAATTCGAAATGAACTATCACAAAAACTTGAACGCGGTAAAATAGATTTATCCTTATATGTTGATAATTCCAGCAAAGAGTCAGTAACTCAGATTAATCAATCTGTTATTGAGTCATATTATCAGCAAATTAAAACATTAGCCGATAATATTGGCGTTGATATGCCTACCAATTGGTTCGATATTTTGCTTCGTTTGCCTGATACTATGAAGACGGAAACAGTAGAACTCGATGAAAATGAATGGCTTGAGATAAAGAAAACTATTGGAATGGGCATTGATCAATTGACTGAATTCCGTATTCAGGAAGGTAAATCGCTCGAAGCTGTATTTGCGAATAAGATAGCTCATATTGGTGAATTGCTTGAAGAAACAGCACCTTTTGAAGCAGAGCGTGTAGAGAAAATCAAAGCACGACTGGAAGAAAACCTAAAAGCGTTGTCTGATAAAATTGACTATGACAAGAATCGTCTGGAGCAGGAACTGATTTTTTATATCGAAAAACTCGATGTAAACGAAGAAAAAGTGCGCCTACGTAATCATCTGGATTACTTCATTGAAACCATGCAACACGAAAAATCACCAGGTAAAAAACTTGGTTTTATTGCGCAAGAAATTGGTAGGGAGATAAATACTCTTGGTTCCAAGGCTAATAATAGCGATATGCAAAAAATCGTAGTGCTTATGAAAGATGATCTTGAACAAATAAAAGAACAGGTGTTAAATGTATTATAAGTAGAAGTCAGTAGTTGGTAGAAAAATGTAAATACCTTATTACGGATATTATTCCTAACTTTTGATTTCCATCTAAAAAATTATATATATATATGCTATAACATGGTTGGCAAATTAATTATTTTTTCAGCACCTTCAGGGGCAGGTAAAAGTACACTTGTAAAACACTTATTAGGGTGTGGATTCAACATGGAGTTTTCTATATCTGCAACTAGTCGTGCACCAAGAGGCTCAGAAAAGAATGGAGTTGACTATTATTTCCTTACACCGGAAAAATTTCGTCAAAAGATTGAAAATAAGGAGTTTTTGGAATGCGAAGAAGTTTATCCTAATTGCTACTATGGTACACTTCGTAGTGAAATAGAGCGTATTACAAGCCAAGGAAAAAACATAATTTTTGATGTTGATGTGGTAGGTGGATTGAATATAAAAGAGAACTACGATGATAGAGCACTTGCCCTTTTTATTGCACCTCCAAGCATAGATGTTCTCCATGAACGCCTCCAAAAGCGAGGTACTGATTCTGCTGAAATGATTGAAAGGAGAATTGGCAAAGCTGATTTTGAGATGACTTTTGCTCCAAAATTTGATTTGGTAATTGTAAATGATAACCTTGAAAAAGCTAAAGAAGAGGCTGAGAAGGCAATCCGAGAATTTCTAAGTAAATAATCACATAAAATTCGATGAAATCGGAACTACAACCTATTAATCAGATAAAAAAAAGAGTTGGCATTTATTCCGGCTCTTTTAATCCCATTCATTTAGGGCATCAGAAACTAGCTGAATATCTCATTGAGAAACAATATGTTGATGAAGTGTGGTTTGTTGTTTCGCCTTGCAATCCATTGAAAAATCAATCGGAATTACTTGACGAGTATTTACGGCTGGATATGCTTATGCTGGCCATTCAAAACCACCCAAATTTCAAAGCATCTGATGTGGAGTTTACCATGCCTATTCCATCTTATTCCATTGATACTTTGCACGAACTCAAATCTCAATTTGCTGATAATCAATTTATATTAATTATTGGAAGTGATAATGCATTGGTTTTTGATCAGTGGAAAAACTATTTACAACTGCTAAACGATTTTCCGGTTTTAGTTTATCCCCGCCGAGGTTATGATTTTACTGAAGTTGCAGATAAATATCCTCAAATGCAATTACTTAACTCACCATTTTATGATATTTCATCTTCTCTCATTCGCAATTTCATTGCACAAAAAAAGGATGTTACCCAGTGGTTACATCCTTCTGTATATCAATTTATTATTGAGAATAATCTCTACCAATAGTTTATAGATAAGGATTAGTTTTTTTCTCATTTCCAATGGTTGTTATTGGTCCGTGTCCACAATAAACAACCGTGGAATCGGGCAGGGGAAGCAACTTTTTAGTAATTGATAAAATAAGGGTTGCATGATCACCTTTTACTAAATCCGTTCTTCCAATTGAACCCTGAAAAAGCACATCTCCCGCAAATAAAACACCATCTTTCTCAGAATAAAATGCCATGCTTCCAGGTGAATGTCCGGGTACATGAATTACTTTCAACGATGAATTTCCAAATTTTATCTCTTGATTTTCAATAATATATGAACTCAGCGGTTGAGTTTCTTCATTATATGGCAATCCAAATGAACGTGCCTGAGCAGCCACATTACCCAATAGAAATTCATCTTCCTGACCTGCTTCCGGCGCTACTCCAAACGTATCAAAAAGATATTTATTTCCAAATTGATGATCCAAATGTAAGTGGGTGTTTATAACCCGTTTAAGTGTAAGTTTATTTTCTTCAAAATAATGTGTTATTAAACGTTTTTCCCCATCATTTAAACAACCGGCATCAATAATAACGGCTTCGTTTGTATTGTCATGAAGAATAAATGTATTTTCCTGAAATGGATTGAATGTGAATGTTTTAATTACCATATTTTTAAATGTTATTAATAGTTATTGAAGTTAATCATTATAACACGAGGCTAATAAAGCCTCAGGCTAAAATCATTTAAAGAGGAACGTAAACTGCCTTTTTTGTTTTGAAGAACTCTTCTTTGAAAAAATTACTAACATCATACATTTCAGCTATATTCTTATATGGTTGCATTTCGTGCTGTAATTCACCACCTTTCAAGCAAATAAGCCCATTAGGAAGGGCATTAATATGCTTTTTGCTAACGTTCTTTTGTACCAACTTCACCAAATCGCCCAATGGCATAACTGCACGGCTAACCACAAAATCATATTTTCCTTTTTCTTCCTGAACGCGTGAATGCTTTAATGTAATGTTTTTTAAACCAATAGCAGCAGATACTTCTGTTCCGACTTTAATTTTTTTGCCGATGGAATCAATCAAAACGAATTTTGATTCGGGAAAAAGGATTGCCAATGGAATTCCGGGAAAACCACCGCCGGTTCCTACATCCAAAATAGTTGTTCCGGGTTGAAAATGTATGATTTCTGCAATTGCCAACGAATGAAGCACATGATGTTCGTAAAGATTTTCAATATCCTTACGCGAAATCACATTTATTTTCGAGTTCCATTCGTAATACAAATCATAAAGTGACTCAAATTGAGTCTTTTGAGTGCTTGTTAAGTTTGGAAAGTATTTCAGAAGTTGTTCCATGTCTCTTTTTAATTTATTCTTTTGCAAAATTACGAGAAAAAATCTGTATTCGAAAATCGTCGGTTTACTAATTCAAAATACCATATCTGTATAATTAGTATTAACTTTAATTTATTGATAATAAGTAGTATAATTACTAGAATATACAATTTCAAATTACAGATTATGTAGTATGCATTAAAAATATTATCTTTGCGCTTGGTTTAAAATAAATCAACTGTTATTGTTGCATAGTTATTTTATTATCAGCAACATATTAATTTTTTTTGAAAAATAACGATTATTACTAAATATAAATTTATATGAAAGCTTACGTTTTTCCCGGTCAGGGTGCTCAATTTGTAGGAATGGGCAAAGACTTGTACGATCAATCGCCTTTAGCTAAGGAATATTTCGAAAAAGCAAACGAAATTCTAGGATTCCGCATTACAGATTTAATGTTCGAAGGAACTCCTGAAGATTTGAAACAAACCAAAGTAACTCAACCAGCTGTGTTTCTTCACTCTGTAATTTCAGCATTGGTGTTGGGCGAAGATTTTAAACCTGAAATGGTTGCAGGTCATTCATTAGGTGAATTCTCTGCGTTGGTTGCCGGAGGTGCATTGTCATTTGAAGATGGCTTGAAGCTCGTTTATGCACGTGCAATGGCTATGCAGAAAGCATGTGAAGTTGAACCATCAACCATGGCTGCAGTACTTGGTTTGAGCGACGAAGCAGTTGAAGAAGTTTGTGATAGCATTTCGGAATTAGTGGTAGTTCCTGCAAACTATAACTGTCCTGGACAATTGGTAATTTCAGGCTCAATTGAAGGAATCGACAAAGCTTGTGAATTGTTGAAAGAAAAAGGAGCAAAACGCGCATTAAAACTTCCTGTTGGGGGTGCATTTCACTCTCCATTGATGCAGCCTGCCAGCGAAGAATTACAGGCTGCTATCAATGCAACAACTTTTAATACTCCGATATGTCCTGTTTATCAGAATGTTAATGCATATCCTCAAACCGAAGCTGTAGCTATCAAACAAAATCTGATTGCTCAGCTTACAGCTCCGGTACGTTGGACTCAAACCGTTAAAAATATGGTTACCGACGGTGCAACTGAATTTTTCGAATTAGGCCCTGGTGATGTTTTGAAAGGTCTCGTGAAGAAAATTAGTCCTGATGTGACCGTAGGTTAATAAATCCAATAGAATACCTTAAGATGCAGAGATTCGTTTCTTTGCATCTTTTTTTTTAAGTGGTTTATGAATAGAGTTTTTTTTTGTACTTTTGTCTTCCTTTGATATTTTGAAATTAAAGAATTGGAAATTATTTAATTATGTATAGAACACACACTTGCGGCGAACTTCGCCAATCTAACGTAGGACAACAAATAACTTTATCCGGTTGGGTACAACGCACTCGTAAAATGGGTGGAATGACTTTTATTGATATTCGGGACCGTTATGGTATCACTCAGTTAGTTTTCAATCAAGATGTCAATGCTGAACTTTGCGATTTAGCCAATAAGCTTGGACGAGAATTTGTTATTCAGGTTACAGGTACCGTGGCTGAACGAAGTAATAAGAATTCAAATATGGAAACAGGTGATGTTGAGATACTTGTAACTGAATTACAAATTCTAAACGAATCACAAACTCCACCGTTTACGATAGAAGATAATACCGATGGAGGCGATGATATCCGCATGAAATACCGTTACCTGGATTTACGTCGTACTACTGTGCGGGAAAATCTTGAACTGCGTCATCGTATCACTTTCGAGACGCGTCGTTATTTGGATCAGATGAACTTTTTGGAAGTGGAAACGCCTATTCTCATTGGTTCTACACCTGAAGGAGCACGTGATTTCGTGGTGCCATCACGTATGAATCCGGGACAATTTTATGCACTTCCACAATCGCCCCAGTTGTTCAAACAGTTGTTGATGGTATCCGGTTTCGACCGTTACTTCCAGATTGCCAAGTGTTTTCGTGATGAGGATTTACGAGCTGACCGTCAACCAGAGTTTACACAAATCGACTGCGAGATGTCGTTTGTTGATCAGGAAGATGTGCTGAACCTGTTCGAAGGAATGATTAAACATTTATTCAAATTCGTGAAAAACATGGATATGGTGGATGCATTTCCACGGATAACCTGGCATGATGCCATGAAATATTATGGTTCTGATAAACCTGATATACGCTTTGAAATGAAGTTTGTAGAGTTGAAAGAAGCTGTTTCCGGTCGCGATTTTGTAGTTTTCGACAGTGTACCTTATGTTGGTGGAATTTGCGCCAAAGGATGTGCCGGATATACACGTAAGCAACTTGATGAATTGACTGATTTTGTAAAACGTCCGCAAATAGGAGCAAAGGGGCTGGTTTATATTCGTTGTGAAGCTGACGGAACATTCAAATCGTCAGTTGATAAATTCTACACAAATGAAGATTTAAAAACCATTGCAGCATTGTTCAATGCTCAAGCCGGTGATTTAATTTTGATTTTGGCTGGAAATAATATCAAGACACAGAAAGCTTTGTGCGAATTGCGTCTGGAAATAGGAGCGAGGTTGGGTCTGCGCAACAAGAATGTGTTTGCTCCATTATGGGTTATCGACTTCCCATTGTTTGAATGGGATGAAGATACGCAGCGTTATTATGCTACACATCACCCATTTACGTCTCCAAATATTGATGATGTTCCATTATTGGATACAGATCCGGGGCAGGTACGTGCTACAGCTTACGACATGGTTATCAATGGAGTAGAACTTGGCGGTGGTTCAATCCGTATTCACGAAAGTGTACTTCAAAATCGTATGTTTGAACTGCTTGGATTTACACCCGAAAAGGCTCAGGCACAGTTTGGCTTCCTGATGAGTGCCTTCCAGTATGGTGCGCCACCTCATGGAGGATTGGCTTTCGGTTTAGACCGTTTGGTTTCATTATTTGCAGGATTAGATACCATTCGCGACTGTATGGCTTTTCCAAAAAACAACTCAGGACGTGACGTAATGATTGATGCACCGTCAGTAATTGACCAATCACAGTTAGATGAATTGAATCTGGTGATTGATATTAAAGAAAAATAATGGTTTTGATAACAAAGTTAAGCGTCTAAAAATATTTTCAGACGCTTAACTTTTTTTTAACTTCAGGTTGGTAGGTGTTTATTTTTTCAAAAAACAAGTTTTCAGGACAAAACTTGTTCTATCTATTTTGCAATCAACCTCTTCCGGATCTTCTGTCAAGCGAATACTTTTAACTTTTGTTCCACGTTTCAGTACGATTGAAGAACCTCTGACTTTCAAATCTTTAATTAAAGTAACACTATCACCATCAACTAATTCACTACCATTACTATCGCGAGGCGTATTATCAAATGATTCTTCTTCAATTATATTTTTATTAAACTCATGAAAGCAATCCGGACAAACGTAAAGTTCAATGGATGAATCGAAATAAGTGTTTTCTAAGCCGCACTTAGGGCATTTAGGATCATTGTTCATTAATATCTTTCTAATTGAGGAGGTAAAAGTAATGCATTAAAATCAATTAAACAAGTTCATACTTTGAAATCTCAATTTATATATTTTTCTTTTCAGTAGGTTAGAAAACACTTATAAATAATGATTCTCAAATTCATATTATACATAATATAAATTATAATATAAATATATTTATATTTACAGGACAATAATGTTTATATGTACTGTATAGAATATATTTATTTAGTGTAGAATTATAAAAAATTGTTTTTATGAAAATCCAAGTATCAATTCTACCCTGAAGTTTTTACGTAAAACACCTTGGGCCAGAACGAAAGTTGAAGAATTATATATCCACTACCTTAATCAATAAGTCCTAAATAGTATTTAACAGTTAAAAAGCTCCTGATATTAGTGTTTTATTTAAGAGAACTTTTTGGAAAGTAAGAAAATCCAGAATTTATTCGTTCAATCCGATATTTATCATTGAATAACATCTTAACGTTTTATACTGTATATTAACTCAATATATTCTTTCAGAATAGATAATGAATAGTCTCCGGCATGCTGATTTACAAAACCAATAGCTGAAATATGCGCTTCTTCATCAGCTGTATCGGAAATAACACGGACAACAATCAATGGCACGCCATAGTCGTCACAAACTTGTGCAACAGCAG
>Ga0118677_10009730_pt1 | contig 14907 bp, 12 predicted proteins | sample AliMusrvi5mmetaG_FD_86154 | JGI IMG/M metagenome (GOLD analysis project Ga0118677, IMG submission 86154)
GTGTTTCACCAGCACCATGGCGTGCGCCAGATCGACGGCAAGGCGATCCGGAAAAGTGGCCCAGTAGCTAGGCGTCAGGCAGGGCACTTTCAAAGGATCGCGTGTGGCCATTTCGAGATTGAAGGCGATGCCAGGATTGGCCTTCCGCAAGATGGCGATGAGGCGGGGCAGGTGCAGGAGTCCGGTGCCAAGGGGCGCTTCGCTGAGCAGGAAGCCGTCGGCGTACGGCTGCACCGCCATGTCCTTCAAGTGCACGCTGGCGGCAAAGGGGGCGAGTGCTTCGACGACGCCATGAGGCTCTTCAAGGAGGGCGATGTTGTTGCCCGTGTCCACGCACGCGCCGATCCACTCGCTGCTGAAATGGCCCAGCATCCCGATGAGCTCGGTGGTGACTTGATCCTTGTGATTTTCCACCGCCAGCCGCACGCCGTGTTTCTTGAGGACGGGTTCGGCCATGCGCAGCGTCTGCTCACTGTGCGATCTGAAGTTGCAGAAATCCTCCAGTGACTTGAAGCCTTCATAGCGCCGCAACCCGGTAAGAACCGTACGCGCGACCGTGCCGCCAGCTACACTGACAAGTCGCACTTCATTGTTAAAGGCATCGAGTTCGCCCGGCGTCTTCGGCAGCCGGACATCGCCTTCATACCAGCCGCCCGTTGCTTCCACTTTGGCCCGAATGGCTCTGGCCTGCTCGTCGCTGCGCACCGCCGTTTGCACGCCTTCGGCGCCCAGAGAACGCGCGTAATCGAAGAATCCGGGGGCGTCGTTGAACTGGGTGCCCGGCTGCCCGGCATGCACCGCCTGCCACTGTTGATGGCAGGAAAACGTGCACAGGTTGAGCCGGACTTTGAGTGGAAGGCTCATGGCTGGAATCCTTCGCGGATGACTCCGTCAACGGTCATCAAGGGCCGTGGATTGCTCACCCGGCCCATCTCGCGGCACCCGGGCCCAACCCCATCAAGGCCAAGATCGTCCTTCATCTTGTCAGCCAGCGCCTGCAACTGGCTCACGACATCCGCGTGAGCGGTGGAGACGTTTTTGGATTCCCCAATGTCATCCTTGAGGTTGTACAGCCGCGGGTAAGGCTCTCCCTGCGCCTGCGGCATTTTCTGCTTCTTTGCACCGGGCTTCGGCGTGTTTCCTCCTGCGATTTGCAGTTTCCAGTCGCCTGCCCGCACGGCTTCGAGCTTCAGGCCGAGGTAGAAATAGAACACCTCGTGCGGCCCCTTCGTCCCGCCTTTGCCGGAAAGCAGTGGCCAGAGGTTGAGCCCGTCAATCTTGCGCTCCGGCAGGGCGGCTCCGGCGAGGGAGGCAAAGGTGGGCAGCACATCCATCATGCTGGTGATCTCATCCGTGGCGGTGCCGGCGGCGATCTTGCCGGGCCACCAGGCAATGGTGGGCACGCGCATGCCGCCTTCCCATGTGCTGGCCTTGAAGCCGCGCAAAGGTGCGTTCACCGCACGGGGGGTGCCGCCATTGTCGGAGGTGAAGAGGATCAGAGTGTTCGCATCGAGCTTTAGTTCGCGCACCGTGTTGAGCACCTGGCCCACCATCCAATCGACTTCTTCGACCCAGTCGCCGTACAGTCCGTTCTTCGACTTGTTGTGAAACGCCTTGCCCGGATACAAGGGGAAATGCACGGCACTGGGCGGCAGGTACAGGAAGAAGCGCCTGTCCTTGTGGTCGCGGATGAACTTGATGGCCTCCTCGGTGTAGCGCTGGGTGATGGTCTGCTGCCCCTGGGCATCAAGCCGCTCCACCACTTTTTCATCGCGCAGCAAGGGCAGCGGTGGCTGGTTGTTGCCCGCGAGCCCGGTGTCCAGCACAGGGCCTGGTTGCGGCGCAGGCGGGTGAGGCAGAGGATCGCCCAGATTGCTCTTCGATCCCTCGGCGGCCAGTCCCATGTCATTCGAATACGGCAGACCAAAATAGTGATCGAAGCCCTGCCGGGTGGGCAGGAATTCCGGCTGGTCGCCCAGGTGCCACTTGCCGATGCACATGGTCGCATAACCCGCGCTTTTCAGCACTTCGGCGACGGTCTCCTCCTTGGGATTCAAGCCCAAGGCGGCCGAAGGAAACAGCACGGAGGGAATCGGCAGCACCCGCTTCGGGTAGCAGCCGGTCATGAGCGATGCCCGCGAGGGCGAGCACACGGGCGCGGCATAGTGGCACTTCAACTTCATCCCCTCGGCCGCCATGCGGTCGAGGTGAGGCGTGCGATTCAACGTGGAGCCAAACGGGCCGATGTCCGCATAGCCCAGGTCATCAATGTTGATGATGATGAAGTTGGGACGCGGAGCTTCGGCGTACGCCAGCGGAGAGAGCATGGCGGACAGAAGACAGGTGAATGCCAGGAGGGAGCGTGTCATGAGCGGGCCGTGGTAACGTGCTGGACCCGCTCTTCTTGCCTGATATGCTAGGCATGCCCAATCACCCCATGCCATTGAGTGGCGCCAATGTGATAGCAACAATCACAAATGAACTATAGCGTAAAATTCTCAATGAGGCGAGGCAGGCAACCCTCAGACCGTATTGACACATGAGCATCGAGCGCATTGGTGCTTTTTTAATCGACAGGGACGATCCTTTCCCAAGCATTGGGATCGAGTCTGGGCGGTTGAACGAGTGTCTTGAAGAGTTCCATCGCGGTAGCTTTCAAGGCGTCTTTGGGGCCCCTTATTTTGGGTTCCGCGAGAGCCATCTCGACTTCCTGCGGGAGATTCCAAATGCAGCGCGCATATGGTTCTGGGATTGCGCCTTTGAGTCAGTGGATGGCATCTACTCTCTCCAAAATCTCAGGCATTGTGGCGTCTTGGAAGCGCGACCGGGCATTGATTTTAGCCGTTTTCCGAGCCTTGAGACCTTGGTCGTCCACTGGAATAGCCGGGATGTTGGCTGGGCAAAAGCGGCAATCCGCAAGCTCTACCTATGGCACTACAACCCTCGGCAGAAGAAGTTTCTCGATCTGACACTCCCACCTCGACTTGAATATCTTCAACTGACATGGCTAAACCCTGCGTCCCTTGAAGGCATTCAGCCGCTCCCGCATCTGAGGGAACTTCAGATACACCGTGGTCGGAACCTCTCGGACTTGTCGATGTTGCCTGCGCTTGCGCCTCGCCTGGAGAAGCTCATTGTTACCACATGCAAGCGACTCAAGAACTATGAGGGAATTGCGAACCACCCAACCCTCGAACTCGCTATCGTCGACGGCACCCGAGTCCGGGGCTAGCCTTGCTCCACAACTAACAGGCGCTCACGCTACTTCGCCGCCGGTTTCAGCGCGGCCCTGTTCTTCGCCCATTCCGGATTTGGCAGGGCTTGCCAGACCTTGAAGTTGCGCACCTCGCTGACGCAGCCTGACACAAACATGATGCTGTGCTTGTCCTCGGCGATCAGGGGATGCCTGCCGGTGAGGCTTTGGCCATTCAGCGTGCCGACCATCTCATCGCCCAGGATCTCAAACACCACCTTCTGCCATTCGCCCAGCTTGATGGGGGACTTCAACTCGCCCAGCGGCACCGGCTTGTCCGGACCGGCGTGGTCGTTGTCGGACTTCTCAATCTTCATGCCGTCGGGGTTGACCATGACGCTGCACACATAGTCGTTTGTGTCGGTGGTGCGCACCTGGATGCGTCGGCCCGCCCGGCCTTCCAATGGCACGTCGAGCATGCGCACTTCGCACTGGATGACCACATCCTTGAAGTCGAAACCATACGAGGCGGTGGCGGGATGCTTGATTGCGGGATCGGTGAATTCTGAGCCGCGGAAAGCACCCTCGATGGCTTCCCAATGGCCACCACGTTTCTCCGTATTGAAGCGCCAGCCTTTGAAGCCGCTGGCAAAGCCGTGCGATTTGCCGTCAAACGGCGGCGGCTGCTGGGCGAAGTTTTGGTCCACGAGCAGCTTGCCCCGTGTGGTCATGAGAGTGGGCTGGAGGTCCTCCGCGTGAGCAGCGAAGAACGAAAGGCTGGCGGCGACAAGGAGAGTGGGAATGCGTTTCATGCAGGAGTCCGGAGATAACGACGAGGCACCGGCGATAATTCCAGGTCATTGGATCAAAGATAACGGATCCTGGCGAACCCGGGCCGGGAGCCGTTACCACAGATCGCGCGCCACCGGCCGCATGCTGCGCAGGGCTTCGGCATGCCGCGCACCACAGGCTAGGCCGCGGTAGCGGGCGAGCACGCTCTTGGTCTCCATCGCGCCATCTTTGGCCGGATCAAACGGACCGTTCTTGAGGAAGGCCATCAGGCCGCCCAGCCAGTCCATGGCGGATTGCCATTCATCACTCACGTCCACATAGGTGTCGGGCTGGAAATCGATGGAATGTCCAGGACCGTTGTCGAACCAGAACACTTGGCTCGGGCCGCGCACGTTGTCCCGGCCCAGCAGCCGCGCCGGTTGGGAAAGAGCGGCATGGGCAATGGCCGAAGCGGCTTCATGGTCGGCATGGCGGTCGTGCCGCCAGAGCAGGAAGGCCGTGTCGGGAGCGACTTCCGCCACGACCTCGGCCACGGCGCGCTTGGTTTCTAGCGTGGGCTCAAAGCCCATGCTGGCGTGCTTGAGAAAGCGCATCTCGATGCCGCGCTCCCTGGCGAGGCGCACACTCAGCTCAATCAGACCCTGCTCGCGGCCTTTCACTGGTGGCCAGTTGGTGTAATCACCAATCAGGTTCAAGACCACCACGCGATGATGCTGGCGCACGGCTTTCAACAAGGTGCCGGGAATCCCGAAGGGGCAATCATCATAGTGGGCGCCGATGGCGAGGATCGTTTTGGACATGGCGGGGACTACAACGGCGCAAGAGCTGCCGATCACGCAGGAATGCTGGTCCCTACGACTCGTCCATCTCGAAACGCCCGACCGCCTCAGCCATGGAGCGCCTGCCCTGGAGCCAGCCGGGAGCTGCGCCACGCGGGATAGAGCCCGCTGACAACGCCTACAAACAAGGAAATGGCGACGGACTGCAGCATCAGTTTGGGACTCACATCCGCCTCCAGCAATCCACGAATAGCGGGGGTCTTTTCCAGCAGCTTGACGCCCACCGAACCGATCACGACGCCGACAATACCGCCGCACAGGCCCAGCAGTGCTGATTCCCACAGCACCAGCCGGACGATACGGTTCCGTTTCCAGCCGAGGGCAAGGAGGATGCAGATTTCCTGGGTGCGCTCAAACACCGTCATGAGCATGGTGTTCATCACACCCAGAACGCCGACCAGCACGGCCAGCAACGAAGTTCCCCAGCTCATGGCCCGGATGAACTTGTACGCCTGACTGTTGCTAATGTTCTCGGCCGCCGGCACCGCATGCCCTTCGGGAATCAGGGCGTTGATGTCCTTGCAGAGCTGTTTGACTTCCGCTTCGGTCGTTCCGGGAGTCACGCGCAGGTCGATGATGTTGATTTTGCCTTGGTTGCCGGTGATGTCCTGCAGAATGGATTGGGACAAAATGACGGAGCCGTCTTCGACAATGGCGCCGCCCTCCACGATGCCCACTACCTTCAGTTCACGGGTCTCGACCTGGATGGGGTCGCCGATCTTTTTGTTCAGCACTTCCGCTGCGGTTTTGCCCAGGATGGCGACTGGCTCCATGGCATCTGTGGGCTTGCGGCCGGAGACCAGCTTCAAGTTGTCCCACGAAAAGCCGCCCCATTCGCGCGAGGATACAAACATCATCGAGGAACTCTCAATGCCCATCAGATCCACCAGCAGCGTGCAGGTGGCCGCCACATGGGGCAGATGGGCGATGCGGTCCCGCGCCTTCGCATCGAACGGCTTGGGGGTCAGGGAACTGCTCAGATTGCTCACCACCACATCGGTGCCGCGCGCCTTCATGCCGCCCTGCCAGCTCGACTCAAATCCGCGCGACATCCCCACCAGGGCCACCACGGCGGCGATGCCCACGGAAATGCCGAGCAGCGTGAGCCCGGTGCGGACGGGCCGCCGGATCAGCCCGCGTGCCACCACAGTGAAAAAGGTCATGTCAGGAGGCGGTGGGGTTGAGGGTTGAGGGACCGTCAGAGAGGATGCGGCCATCCTTCATCCGGAGAGTGCGCGAGGCGCTGCGGGCGATGCCCATGTCGTGGGTGATGAGGACCAACGTCATGTTTTGCTCCTGATGCAGGCGCACAATCAAGTCCATGATAAGGATCGCGTTGTCACTGTCGAGGTTGCCGGTGGGCTCGTCGGCCAGCAGCACGGAAGGGCCGTTGGCGAGACTGCGCGCGATGGCCACCCGCTGCCTTTCGCCACCTGAGAGCTTGGCAGGGAACTGGTCCAGCCTGTGCCCGAGGCCCACGGCTTCGAGCAGCTTGACGGCGCGCTCACGGCGCTCTGCGGCGGGCCACTTCATTTCGAACATCGGCATCTGCACGTTTTCCAGCGCCGTGTAGGTGGGCAGCAGGTGAAACGCCTGGAAGATGAAGCCAATCTCACGCGCCCGGTAATCGGCTGGATCAGCCAGGTCTGGCAGGGAGTTGCCACGGTAGCGCAACGAGCCTGAGCTTGGCTGAATGAGGGCGCCAAGAATTTGCAGCAGTGTGGTCTTGCCGCAGCCGCTGGGACCGGTGATTGCCACGAACTCTCCGGGCATGACCTGGAAATCCACTCCGCGCAGGGCTTGCACTTTGCCGTCGTCGAACTCCCTTTTTAGGTTTACCGCCTCGTACACTGCCGCTGGCGGTGAGCTGGACGCGGAGGCCGGGGATACTTGTTTCATGAGCGGGAAAGAAGGCCGGAAGCGCTACAATTTGGCAGCAGTACTGCCTTGGCTGGTCCGGGCTGGCCAGTGTGAGCCCACCCGCGGATCGCCCAGGTTGCGCACCAAGTCCATCGCGGCAAGCCTGTAATTAGGGAAGGGGCGGGTGTCGCCGGGTTCCTTGGGCGCGAGAGTGTGTGCGAGCGGCGGCAGGGCGGAATGAGGCAGCCCCACATGCCGGTGGTGAAGGGCGTGGAGCGGTTCATGCAGCAGGCTGAAAGCCACGAAACGGCCCATCCACCCCTCAGACAAGATGGTGCGGGTCGCGCTGGTGGCGGTGTCGCCAGTCATGCCCACATGCTCAACATACTTGCGCCAGCTCTGCAGGTTTCCAGCAATGATTCCTGGGATCAGGTGCATCCAGATCAAGTATTTCCAAAGATGCAGCCAGGCCACGATGGTGATGGCAACGGTCCAAAAAACTGCCAGCAAGACCAACTCGGCCCAAATGCGCTTGCGCACCTTTTTGCTGCGTATGGGCGACCCTTGCCTGAAGAAAGTGCGCAAGAACAGAGCCGGCGTGAACAGGAGGCCGATGTTCAATTCCGCCAGCGCGGCGAGCACTCGCGTCAGGCGTGACGCCTTGGGATTGACGAACGGCCACAACTCCTCATCCCGCTCCGTGGCCAGATGTGAATGATGCGTTTGATGGGCCGCACGATACAGGCTGAAGCTCATGAAACTCAGGAGGCCAATCAATACCCCATCAAATTCGTTAAAACGCCGGTTCTTGCGCAGCAGACCATGGGAGGCTTCGTGAAAACCAATCAGCATTCCGTGCATGAAATGGCTTGCCACAAGGGCCAGCGGCACCGCCAGCCAATAGTTGTCATGGTAGAGGGCTGCCGCCAGGGCCGCCTGACTCAAGGCCAGCAAGATGACAACGATTTGAAACGCCGAGCGGCTCACCCAGTGGGGCTCGTGTGCCCCGGCGAAGTCTTCTATGGAGGGTGCGGCATTCATAACAATCAGATCATGCGGTTCCGGCTTTCCGGGCTGTCACAAACCTTGGTTAATACGGTGAGGAACAAACGTTCGAGCGTGTCGATCTCTGGCTGGTCGAAAAGAGTTTGGCGGAACAACCACACGACTTCCAGCCCCGCACCTTCTTCAGTGACTTCGCATCCCAGGTCGAACCGGGCCGTACCGGTCGAGCGCATCCGCAGTTTCACTGACAGAGTTGGCAGGACCACGTCTGGGATGGGATGGTTTTGCAGCGCGAATCGAACACTATACACCGGATGATGCCCAGGTGCGGGATGATCGCCCAGCGCATGGATCAGCTCGGCGAAAGGCAGGGCGTTGGCGAAGGCATCGACCGTGGCGTCCTGAACCTCGCGGACAGTGCTCGCAAAGGGCTTGTCGTGATCCACCTGGCCGCGCAGCGGGATGTTGCCGGCAAATGAGCCCATTGTCTCCTTCACATTCTGCTTGGTCCGATTGGCCACTGGGGTTCCCACCGTGATGTCGTCCTTTCCCGTCCACTTGGAGAGGGTCCACTGGAATGCCGTCAGCAACGTGTTAAAAAACGTGGTGCCGGTGCTGCGTGCCAGTGCGCGCAGGGCTGTCGTCAGATCGCCGGGAACCTCCGATACGTGGCGTTGCAAAGGACCGGTGAAATGGGTTTCGGCGGAAGCTTCCCACAGGTGTTGCGATCCATCGAGCCGGGATTTCCAAAACCCGGCACGTTCCTCCACAAGTGCTGGCTGCCAGTAGACTCGTTCCGCCGCGCCCCAGGCGGTATAGGAAAGTGGCACTGGTGGCAGCGCTGGGTTGCCGCCCCCCTTGCCGAGAAGGTACGCTGCGACAAGATTCTCCACGAACAGACCCAAAGTCCAGCCGTCGGCAATGGCATGATGGGTGACAAAAACCATGACAAAATCGCCGGGGCCACGCTGAAGCATTTTGACCCGATAAAGGGGACCGCCGACCATGTCGAAAGGCTCGTGGAAGATGTCCCGCATGACTTCTTCCAGTGCCTCGGGATGACGCTGCGCTGGGGAAAGCTCCTGGTAGCCCATGGCGGAGGTGCCGGTGGAGCGGACGAGTTGCACGGGCTGCGTCTTGCCGGGCAGGATAGACAGGCGCAGGACCTCCTGGCGATCCACCACGCGTTGCAGCGCTGCCTCGCAGTCCTTGGCTGAAATGGAGCCCCTCACCTCGATGAAAGCGCAAATGTGATTGGCCACAGCCGCCGCCGGCACTGGCGACGCCTCCCACAACTCGCGCTGGGGAAGAGTGAGAGGTTGCAGGCGGGCTTCCCCGCTCGCCAGCCACTGCTTTAGACGTGCCCGATTGTCCATGGCCATCGAGATTGCGGGCTGCGACATCAAGCGCGGACCTCCGCCGCCGGTTGCCCGGCATCATCTCCCAGGAGTCGGTCAATGTCATCGTCTGACAAGGCTTCGATGTCCACTTCGTCAGTGGTCGCGGCGGGTGCCATTTCCACCGGTTTCGCGGCTGTGGCTGGGGTGCCACCACCGGATCCTCCTCCCATATGCTCGCCGATGAGGGCGCCGATCTGGCCGATCGTGCGCGCTCGCATCAGGCTGGTCGGCGGGAGGGCCACACCGATGACGCTCTCGAGCGAGTTCTCGATTTCCACGCCCATCAAGGAATCCAGCCCCAGGTCAGTTAAGGGCTGATCATCACGCAGGCTGCCGGGTTTGACGCGCAGCACAGAACCCACCACCTCGCGCACCGCCTGGCCGATGAGGCTCAGGCGCTCTTCGCCGGAGGCGGCTTCGATCTTGAGTTTCCAGTCGCTGCTTGCGCCGCCTCCGCCTTCCTGGGCCTCGACGCCGGAAGCAAAAATGCGTTCCATCAGAGGATTTTCCTGCAGACCGCGGAAGGACTGCCGCCACTTGGCCCAGTCCACCCGGATCGCCGCCACCTGCGTAGAACCGGCGGCAAGGAAGGATTCCATCAGGGAAACCACTTCTCCAGGCGACAGCGCCGAGGTGCCTTGTCTGGAGAGGAATTCGGCGACGCGCTCGTTGCGTGCCACGTAACCCTCGCCGCCCAGCACGCCCCAGTTGATCGTCAAGGCGGGCAGGCCCAGCGTGTGGCGGTGATGCGCCAGGGCATCCAGGAAGGCATTGGCGGCAGCATAGTTGCCCTGCGCCGGATTGCCAAAGATGCTGGAGACCGAGGAGAACATCACAAAGCAGTCCAGTTTCAAATTGCGGGTGCCTTCGTGCAGCAGCCAGGCCCCGTGGGCCTTGGGAGCCATGACGGTGCGCATGCGTTCCCGGGTGAGCACCGACATCGGGACATCATCAATCACCATGGCGAGGTGGAACACGCCGCGCAGCGGATGCTTGGAACCGGCGATGCCCTTGAGCACGCGCTTGATATCCGCATCCGATCCAGCATCCGCCTTCACCACCTTGACATCAATGCCCTTGCCCAGCAGATCCTTGACGAAGGCTTCGGCTTCTGGCGTGGAAGCCCCGCTGCGGCTGCTCATGACCAGGTGCCGCGCTCCGCACTCGACAAGCCAGGTGGCCAGCACCTTGCCAAAGCCGCCAAAGGCACCGGTGATAAGGTACGTGCCGTCCGGCTTGACGGTGAAGCCCTGCGGCTTCAGTTCGCCGCGCCGCGGTACGAAGGACGCTGGGAAGGCCACCACCACCTTGCCAGTGTGCTTGCCCTGCGCCATGAGGCGGAAGGCCGCATCGACACGGCTGGCCGGGAAAGAGCGGAAGGGCAGGGGACGCAGCGCACCCTGTTCCACCAGACCGGCGATTTCCGCCAGCAGGTTGCGAGTGAGCTTTTCATCGCCGGTGAAGACCGCATCCATTGCCACCACGTGGAAGGAAGCGTTCTTGCGCAGCGGCCAGAGCGGGATGCGCGAGTTCAGGTAGATGTCGCGCTTGCCAATCTCAATGAAGCGGCCGAATTCCGCCAGGCAGGACAGCCCCATGGGAATGGCCTCCGCAGCGAGGGAATTGAGAACCACGTCCACACCACGCCTGCCGGTGATCTCCATAACCGCACTGGCAAAATCGCCACGGCGGGAATCGACGACGTGTTTGACGCCCAAGGTTTCAAGCAGTGCGCGCTTGGCGGGACCGCCGGCGCTGGCAATCACCTCAACCCCCAGGTGCTGGGCAATCTGAATGGCCGCCATCCCCACGCCGCCGGCACCGGCATGAACGAGAAGGGTCTCGCCTGCCTGCATATGCGCCACGTTTTTCAGCGCATGCCAGGCGGTCATGAACACCACCGGGATGGTTGCGGCTTCCTCGAAGGACATGCCCTTGGGCAGTAGGCGCACATCGGCACCCCGTGCCAGGGAGTGAGTGGCGAGACCGAAGACGGCCAGACCAAATACCGGGTCACCAGGGGACACATGGGTCACACCGGCGCCCACGGCGCGCACAATGCCGCCGACTTCGTCGCCGAAGATGCGCGCATCCGCCGTTTCAGCGGGATACAGCGCCAGGGCCTTGAGCACATCGCGGAAGTTCATGCCTGCGGCCTTGACCTCAATGAGCACCTCGCCGGGGCCGCATGCGGGCGGCGTGAATGGCACCAGGCGCAGGCTGTCGAGCAGGCCGCGCTCGCGCGATTCCAGACGCATCGGCACACTCAACATCGAGATGCTGCTCGCGGGTGGGCAGGCCTCGCGTGAGACGCTGCACATAGCGGGCTTCGCCGCGGAAGGCGATCTCACGCTCCACATCCTTGCGCAGCAGTTCGCCCCAGAGCAGGCCCTTGTCGGCCGCAGAGGCCGCTGGCGGCAGGTCGATGCTGCGGCAGGCGAAGTTGGGATGCTCGCTGAGCACCACGCGGAACAAGCCGATGGCCGGAGCCTGGGCCACGGCGACCGCTTCCTTCTGGCCCTCCACCGCCTGGGCACCACGGGTAATGAGGTCGAGGCGCAGACGCGCCGCAGGCGTGGTGTTTTCAATGGCCTGCGTCAGATGCAGCAGGGCATCGGTGCCCATTAGCGAGGCGTCACCCAGCGGCTCATCGAGCGGCCAGAGGTACACCATGCGCTCAGGCGCGGCTTCGCCGTTGCAGATCTCCAGGAGCTGTTGCCAGTCTTCGGGGACCTCCGCACGGATGGTGAAGGCATCTTCGACCTGGGCAAACTTGTCGCCCCGATGAACCAAGCGACAACGCGTGCCCGCCTTGGCCAGAGTTGCAGCGACCTCGTCGCCGACGCCGGTATTGTCGGCAAAGACAAGCCAGGATGGTTCGCTGGGAGCCTCTGTTGGCATCAGGCCTTCGTTGGCTGCAGGCTCTTTCCACGACTTGCGCGCCAGCATTCCAATCTGGCCTTCGCCTTTCCCGCAGGCGAGGCCGGGCAGCGAGGTCGCTTCATCGAAGCCAGCTTCGCGCAATGCCTTTTCCCACTGAGGACGCTGCATCAAGGGCTGCTCGGGGCGCAGGTCGCGGTCGGTCAGATGCCACCAGCCGCTGGTTAGGCCGAACACGGATTCGGTCCACAACTGTGGCGTCGCCACGTCCATGAAGATGAGGCTGCCGCCCGGGGTCAGCAACTCGCGAATATGGCGCAGCGAGGCGCGCACATCCGCCACCGCATGCAGGACGTTGGTACCGACAATGATGTCGTACGCTTCGGCTTCAAGGCCCTGCTCCGTCCCTGGTTTTTCCAAATCAAAGATTTTGCATTCCACCTCCGGGAAGGCCGCGAGCTTGCCCAGCGCTGCGGGGAAGAAGCCTGCGGACACATCAGTAAAGCAACGGTGTCCAAAGTAGCGTCGTCATAACGTTGCGTAGAGTGCTGCCAGGATGGCACAGGCTTGTTTCCAGGGGATGTCCAGCCAGAGCTGGGTGGCTACCCAGCGCACAAGTTTGAGCGTGTGCTGCGTGAGTTTCTGCACGCTGCACACAGCTTTGGGCAGCACGGTGTTCTGGCTTACCGCCACTGCTTTGGCCTGCTCCAGGCGTTTGGCCCGCCTGGACTCTTCAGCTTTGTTGGTGATGCCCTCCCTGGTGGCCAGTTCATGCTCCAGCAGATGCAGCAGGTTCGCGCTCAGGCACATGAACTGCGCCTGCATGCTCTTGGCCGTGGCGCTTGTCGCCCACGCCTTCTTCTCGCCGAGCTTGTTCTTGAACTCGTCAAAGCTCTTCTCAATGTCCCAGCGCATCCGGTACACAAAGGCCAGCAGCCCGGGCGGCACGCTCGAGTCAGTGAGATTGGTGAGGAACTCAAAGATGCGTGCGCTCAGCACGTCGTGGAAAATGATGCGCCGCATGAGCACTCCGGCGGTGCCGCTGCCCACCAGTTCATCGGCCTGCACGCCGGCGTTGATTTCATCATCGCGGTCAAAGCGCAGGTCGCCGCACTTCATGAGCGCGAGGTTTTCCTTGCAGCGCGTGACCACATAGATGCCGCTGCCCTGCTTCCACTCGTGGAGCATCCGGAAGTCGATGATGGCGCGGTCGTAGGCCAGCAGCACTTTACGGCCCTTGGGTGCACCCTGGCGCAGGGCTTTGATCGTCGTGCGTTTGAGCGCGCGCACATCGTGCTCCTTTTTGCGTGCCGCTTGATCGCAAGCGGTGAGGTGGCTCATCATGCCGGTGCGCAGGTTGCGCATGAACAGGTGGCCCATGGCGTGCTTGCTGCCGTTGGCATCGGCAGGGTCGTGCACGGCGTGGGCATGGAAGTGGCCGTCGGCTGCATGAACGTCGAAGCCGTCGAGGGAGGCAAAAGCGCCAAGCGCGTCGGGCAGTTGCGTGCGGCCCAGGTCGCAGAGCCTGGTGTTGAGTTCGGCGCATAAATCGAGGCGTCGCCGGCTCTTGAGCGACTCGAAGAAGTGAGAGTTTGCCGGGCACAGTTCGGGATCCAGGGAGCCAAGGGCCTGGAGGAAGCCTCTGCCGCTGGGCTGGGACATGAGGCAGCGATGGACACCGACGCGCAGCCAGTCAGTGTCAGAGAGTTCATGGCAGACGCGTTGATGCTCGCAGGCCGGTATGAGGCTCAGAGCTGGAGCGAAGAAGCGGGCAGCAAGGGTGGGCGATGAGTCTATAATAACCATAATCAGCCGAACTCCAGCCCCTGTTGAAGTCAATTGTTATATTGCCTCTCTTGCCGTCCTGGCGCTGTCGTGATGGCCTAACAACCTGTCGATGCAACCCGCCACCCATGGCCGCGACGCCGTCTCCTCAGCGTGGCCCGCAATAGCTCGCACCGAGGCACAAGCGGCCCTTTTTTGGGCCTCCTTTGGACACCGTTGTAGGCCCGCAATAGCTCGCATCGTGGTACGAGCGGCCATTTTTGGCTGCCTGTTTTGGACACCGTTGTCCAATCGACCGCCCGTTGTCCGCCGCGTGATTCCCGCGGCAGCCCCGCGGCGAAGCCTGCGGCAGTTTTCGCCTAACGCCGTTAGGGGTCAGGCGTCCCCTCTCAAAAGCGCGGTTCAGTAACCGCAAGAACCACAGCTCCGCTCCCATTTCGAGAGCCTTATGGCGACGAATCAGCGCCACCCTATCCCGTCAATCCACTCCCGAAGATCGGCAACAAATGCGTCCTTGTTGAAGTCGGGGATTTTGTAGCCGGACAACACCTCGGGCACTTCATCATACAGCCGTTGCGCCACCACCCGCTTCCGCTCCTCGGGCGAGGCCGCTTTCATCGCTGGCAGATCGAGCATGATGTCCATGTAGAGCTTCGATTCATTCTTCGAGTGCCGGAGTCGTCGCTTGAGGTTCAGCGCAGGGTCTTGACACATCAAAACAATGCCAATTCCAAGCAATCCAGCTCCGTAGTTTTTGGGGGCGAAGTGCTGTCTGGTGGGGCCAGACAAATCAATAATTACAGGCCCGATTCCAGCTTCGGCGTCAGTGTCTCCGGTTACTCGCAAATGCATAAATTGATCATCTAATTCGGGTGGGAACGGGGGAGCGGGGGAACGGGGTCCAGGGAATGGGGTCAGGTGTTTTCTGTTGCATGATTTTATGCATTTAGTCGCCTCCTTCACAGGAATGGGGTCATCACAGGAATGGGGTCATCACAGGAATGGGGTCAGGTGTTTTCTGTTGCATGATTTTATGCATTTAGTCGCCTCCTTGATGAGGGTTCACGAGCGCAGGGGGGAGGGTGTTGAATCAGGCAGGGGAGTTGAATTCGGGGGTGCGTCATGGGGTTGTGAGTGGAGCGAGGGGTGGGCA
>Ga0118677_10009732_pt1 | contig 14906 bp, 9 predicted proteins | sample AliMusrvi5mmetaG_FD_86154 | JGI IMG/M metagenome (GOLD analysis project Ga0118677, IMG submission 86154)
CCTCCTGGCGGGGCTGGTTTCGATGACGGCCGCACGCGTCCGGACGTGGCGGGACGACCTCACCCTGGCGGCGGATGCGGTGATCACCTACCCGCACAACGCGATCATGCTGGCGAACCTGGGTGCCGCGCTGGCCTACGAGGTACAGGCGGGGCCGGCGGTCGAGGCCCTGCGGAGGGCCCTCGTGATTGCGCCCGCGAAGTGGGAGTTCCGGGTGACGCTGGCGAGGCTGCTGCATGATTCCGGGCTCCACCGGGACGAGGCCGACCTGCTGCTGGCCGGGCTGGCGTTCGGGCCCCGCTCGGACGACGAACTGGGGCTGGTCTGCGACGCCGTCCTCGAAGCCGAGCCTGGGATCGGACGCCAGGCGTGCCTGAAGCGCCTTCCTGCCCGGTAGGTGCGGGGGGTCTTCGGAACTTCCAGCAGGAGCGATTGTCCTTGCCCAGACTTTCCGTTACAATATTGCGGACGCGGGAGGAATAGGTATGAAGAAGGCTCTTCGGTGGACGATTCCCTTTGCGATGTTGGTGCTGGTTGCCTGCGGCAGCAGCAAGACCACGGCTACCGACGTGATCGCGTTCGATCCCGGCAAGGGATCCGACCTCGGGGTCCAGGACGTCCCGGTCATCCCCGACGACGTCGAGTCGGATGCCACGCGCGAACTGCTGGAGCCGGATGCCACCCTGGAAGACGTCCCTCCCGAGGACGTGCCTCCGCAGCCCGGCGAGTTCGGCTACCCCTGTACCGACAACGCGCAGTGCAACGCGGGCTTCTGCCTGGATTCGACGAAGGGGCGCATCTGCACGAAGACCTGCGTCGAGAACTGCCCCGTGGATTGGACCTGCAAGAGCATCAGCGTCACCGGTGAAACGGTGTCGATCTGCGTCCCGCTGTACCTGAACGTGTGCGACCCGTGCGGTACCACCAACGATTGCAACGGCGAACTGACGGGCGGCACGGCGATCTGCATCGACAAGGGCGCCGACGGCAAGTTCTGCGGCGCGGACTGCACGACGACCAACCAGTGCCCGACCGGCTTCGAGTGCACCGACACCGCCGATGGTGCCGGCGGCGTGGCCAGGCAATGCGTTCCGGCTGCCGGCGCCCAGTGCCAGTGCTCGGCCCGCGCCATCTCGATGGGCCTCCAGACGGAATGCTTCGTGGCCAACGACACCGGCACCTGCAAGGGAACGCGGCAGTGCCTGATCAACGGCCTGACGAAGTGCGACGCCCGCACCCCCCACGCCGAGCTGTGCAACGGCATCGACGACGACTGCAACGGCCTGACCGACGAGCTGCAGGGAAAGTTCCCGTGCGACAAGTCCAACTCCTTCGGCACCTGCAGCGGCACCGGGGACTGCATCAACGGCGCCGTGGCGAACTGTGACGCGCGGACCCCGGCTGCCGAGCAGTGCAACGGCATCGACGACAACTGCGACGGCCAGACCGACGAGGGGCTGTGCTACGACGGCAACCCCTGCACCAAGGACTTCTGCGACTCGGGTTCCGGCCAGTGCGTGTTCGAACTGTTCCAGGGCCCCTGCGACGACCTGAACCCCTGCACGGTCAACGACCACTGCGATTCGACCGGCCAGTGCGTCGGCGGCGCCCAGAAGAACTGCGACGACAGCAACCCCTGCACGGACGACGGCTGCGACACCGGTTCCGGCGGCTGCATCCACCTGAACAACACCGCGCCCTGCGATGACGGCAACGCCTGCACCGTGAGCGATTCCTGCCAGGCGGGCATCTGCCGCGGCGGCCCGACGAAGGACTGCAACGACAGCAACATCTGCACGATCAACAAGCGCTGCGATCCCAAGTCCGGCGCCTGCATTTCCGACCCGAACAACGGCATCCCGTGCGACGACGGAAACGGTTGCACCATCAACGACACCTGCTCGGGCGGCACATGCGTCGGCCCGGGAAACTGGTGCGACACCCAGTCGATCACGTGTGTGCCGCTTCCGCCGAAGACCATCTGTCTGTCGCCGAAGTGCACGGATCTTCCCTTCATAGGCCCGACCTGCGCCTGCCTCTGCATCTGACGGGTTCTCGGATGCCGACCCCTCCAGGCCTCGCGTCCATCGATTTTCGACGCGCCTTCACCTTCCCTGGAATAACCACCCGGGTGGTCCCGTTCTGACGGCGCCCCCGGCGGAGGTCACCGATGGCGCCCTGGTCGTTTGGACGGCGTGCCCGCGAAACGAATCGCTTCGAGATCGAGGCGATGCCCCACCTGGACGCGGCGTACCGCTTTGCGTTGTCGATGACCCGGGACGCGGCGGAGGCCGATGACCTGGTGCAGGAAACGTTCCTGAAGGCCCTGCGCTCGTTCGACACCTTCACCGAAGGCACCAATTGCAAGGCGTGGCTGTTCCGGATCCTTCGGAACACCTGGATCAACCGGCTGCGCAGCGGGTCGCGGGAGGTGACCTCGGACGAGGCGATGGAGGCCATCCAGGACGCCTCGCTGGCGGGGTGGGACGACCGGGCGTTCTACCGCACGCCCGACGAATCCGCGGTGCTGCGGGCGACCCGGGACGAAATCCAGTCGGCGCTGCAGTCGCTGCCGCCGGACTTCCGCCAGGCGGTGGTCCTGTCGGACGTGGAAGGCATGTCCTACAAGGAAATCGCGGACGTCATGGGCACCCCGATCGGGACCGTGATGTCCCGTCTGTACCGCGGGCGGCGGCTGATGCGGCGGCGGCTGGCTCGTGCACTGGGCCTCGAGGAGGCCGGCGGGGACGCTGACGCGGAGGCGGGCGGCGAGGTGGTGCCGTTGTTCGGGGTTCGGGCCAAGGGGGAGGCGGGCCATGGATTGTGACGTGTTGTCGCGGTACCTGGACCTGTACCTGGATGGCGAACTGGCCATCGAGGAGCGGTCCGAGGTCGAGGCCCACGTCCGCACCTGCGGCGCGTGCCGGGCGGTGGTGACCGCCGAGGCCCGGTTCCGTGCGGTTCTTCGACAGCAGTTGTTGTCGGTTCGGGCGCCGGGAAGCCTGCGGGAGCAGGTGAGGGAAAGGCTGGCCGCGCGGCGCCGGCCGGTCGCGATGGCGTGGATGCCTCCGCTGGCCTACGCGGCCGCGGTGGCCGCGGTCGCGGTGCTGGGGTACGTCGTGATCGCGACCTACCCGAAGGCCCCGGACCCGGTGGCCGGCGCGGTGGCCGCGCACGTGGCGGCGTCGGGTCCCGAGGTGTCGGGCGGCCGCGACCAGGTGGAATCGTTCCTTCGGACCCACGCGCCGTTCTCCTACCGGCTGCCCCTGCAGGACGGCGAGGGCATCCGGCTGGTCGGCGCCCGGGTGACGCGCCTGAACGGCGTTCCGGCGGTGGTGTACCAGTACGACGCGGGCGGCCGGCGTTTCACGGTGGCGCAGTACCAGCCGCCGGAGGGCGTGGACGAGGTGCCGCCGCACATGGATCACCAGGACGGGTACACGGTGGCCACGTACCCGGATCGGGGCCTGGTCCAGACTCTCGTCGGGGATCTTCCGGACGGCGAGGTATCGCGGATCGTCCCGGCGGTGTGGACTCGCTGATCGGTCGCAACTTCACTGGACGATCAAGGCATCCCCGACGAAGCGAAGGTCCACGGGCGCGGCAGGGTCCAGGCCGCCCAGCGCCTCTTCGACCTTGTCCAGCGCGCTGCCCAGGAACTCGCGAATCGCGGCCTCCCCGGGGGTCGGCGTGACGGTTGCCGTGGTCGCCGGGCGGCGCAGTGCGGGCCGAATGCGGGCGCCGTCGAATGCCACGGCACGCAGGGAGCGCAACTCCTCGCCCGACAGCGGCTCCAGCGACGGCGAACCGGACAGCACGCCCCGGGCCCAGGCCGTGGCCACCACCGACGCGAAGGACGGCCCGACGCCGGGGCTGGCGGCCGCCGTGTCGAACCCCAGCGCCTGGCGGGCGAACCCGACCACCGCTTCGGCGCCCAGCGACACGCGCTCTGCACGCGCCACGTCGGCCAGGCCGAGGGGATCCCGGGGCAGGAAGGGTTCGATTTCGTCGGCCACCTTCGGGGGGAAGGCGGCGAGGGCGTGGAGCATCGCCGCCGTGGGTTCGTCGAATCGTCGCAGGTTGGCCGAGCCGCCCGCCTCGGCGACGACCTTGCGGGCCCGGACATGGGCCGGGCGGAGGGCCTGGACGCCGGCCCGGAACAGTTCGACGGGCGAGGCCAGGCTGGCGATGCGAGCGGCCTCCTCCGGGTCGCCGGCCGACAGGGCCTCCAGTCCCACCGAAACCCAGCGCAGCACCTGCGCCGCCGATTCCGTCCATTCGTCGGCCTCGAACCAGTCCTCGGTCCGGACGCCCAGCACGCGGTTCACCAGGTACAGCAGGTCGGTGATGAAGACCGGCAGTCGTGGCGAATCGGCCAGCGCCTCGAGCGCGGTCCAGAAGAACAGGCCCCGATCGGTCCCCGACAGGGACAGGGCCAGCGGGAGCGCCCCCGACGGGCGCGAGGCGGACCTGCGTCCGTCGCGAAGCCTCTCCTTCAGGGGTTCCAGATCGAACGGCTCGAAGATCTCGAAACGCTCGGCTGCGCCCGGGAATCCCAGGTCCTGCAGGCGGGCATCGCGGAACCGGAACGCGTCCTCCTCGAGGGTCGCCGGGGTTTCGCGGCGAAGGGCGTGCAGGATGCGGTAGGTTTCGTCCTGGTCCCAGGCATACAGCAGGTCCAGCCAGCGCCGCATCACCTCGATGTCCTCGGGGTCAATGCAGATCAGCGCGAAGGTCCCGTCCGGGGTGGTGACGACGCCCTCGTCCGGCAGCCCGCGTGCCTCGACCTCGTCGGTGGTCAGCACCTCGACCGTGGCCGTCATCAACCGCAGGGCGATGACTTCCGGGTCCAGGTCGTTCAGCAGGCGCATGGCGAAATCCGAGGAGACCTCGCGGGCCACCTCCAGGATGCGGTCCAGGCGCCGGGGCTGGAAGCGCCATCCGGACCACGCATCGATGTCGACGTAGGCCTTGCGTTGCTCGGAGGTTCCGTACGGCAGCAGGTGATGGGCGTCTTCCAGGCCGATGCCGTTGATCAGCTGGTAGAACTCGTCCGGGCGCAACCGCCGGACCACCTTGGCCGGGTCGGGAAGGGCCAGCAGCGCGGCCAGCCGGGCCGTCGGCGTCCGCGTGGTGAAGTCGGGCGGCAGGTCCAGGGCGCGGGGAAGTTTTTCCAGCGCATCGCGCCGGGGGTTCTCGGAGGGCGGAACTGACATGGCCGTCTCGCTGTGGAGTGTGCTTGCAAATGGGCGCAACCCCCGGTACTCTACCGCAGTTTTCGACCGGGGACCAGCGGAGGATCATGGAGCGATTGAAGAGGAACGCGGGGTGGATCGTCCTCGTCACGGCGATCTTCCTGGTACCGTTGGGAATCTGGGGGCCGGGCCTGTGGGATCCATGGGAGATGAACCCGGCGTTCGTCGCGCGGCGCATGGCGGAAACGCCTGCCGTGCTGGTGGCCGAGTCCCGGTCCCGGTCCGACGCCGCCTCCCTTGCGGCCGCCCTGGCGACCGGGCTGGGGGATGACGCGAAGGTCGAGGCGACGTCGGACGCGGCGTCGACCGGCGCCCCGATCGAGGCGGCACGGACGCGCCTGGGCGACCGGGTGTTCCGCGTCGCGGTGCTGGATCTGGATGCGCGGGTCAAGTCCGACACGGACGCCGACGGCATCCGCGCCGTGTCCGACATCCTGGCGGCGGTGGCGCCCCTCAACCGTTCCACGACCTTCCTGCTGGTGTCGGCCTCGGGGAAGGTGAACGCCGCGTCCGTGCTGGAACGCGTGCTTCAGAGGGTGCAGGCGGCGGGTGGCGACGACGAGACCGTCGCGGCGCTGGTGCAGGCCGGGACGCATGCCGTGGCCTCGCCGGCGGCCGTGGAGGCGGCGGTTCGGGACGCGCTTCCGGGCGACGGCTTCCTGGCCCAGTTCAAGAACGGCGGGCGCACGACGTTCGTGCCTCCCCTGGAACCCTACCTGGTGTCCCTGTCGTTGCGTGCCCTCGGCATGAGCGAATTCGCGGCGCGGCTGCCATCGGCCTTGCTGACGATCCTGGTCCTGATCCTCGTGTTCTGGGGGGTGCGCCGGGGCTTCGGTGAACCGTCGGCGATCCTGGCGGTCGTGGTGATGGCCACCAGCCCGCTGATCCTGTTGTCGGGACGGTTCGTCGGCGACCACACCGCCATCGTCCTGTCGCTGACGATCGCCGGGGTGGCGTTCGCCGCCATCGCGCGCGGTGCGACGCGTCCCTGTGCCTTCGTGGCCCTGCTGGCCTCCTGCGTGCTGGCCTGGCTCTCGGGGGGGATGCTGGCGGTGGTCACCCTGGCCGGCGCCTGCGTGATGTTCCCGGTGGTCGCCCGCAGATGGGATCGCCCCCTCCTGATCGCGGTCGGCTCCGTGGCCGTGCTGGCGGGAATCCTCGCGGTGCTGACCTTCGTGCCCGCCGCCGCCTTCTTCCGCCAGTTCCGGTTCACCGCGGCGACGTTCTCCAGCGGGCTGAAGGACGACGCGCGGTCCTTCGACCTCGTGATCAAGGGACTGGGCTTCGGCCTGTTCCCCTGGGCCGCCCTGCTGCCCCTGGCCGTCAAGGCGGCCGCCGGCGGCGACCAGCGGTCCCGTTCGGATCGCCTCGTCATCCTGCTGTGGGCGGCAGCGCCGTTCGTGGCGCTGATGATCGCGGTGCGCCCCTTCCACCAGGTCACGTACCTCGGCGCGCCGGCATTGGCCGTCCTGGTCGCCCTGTACCTGCGCGGCATGGAAGAGGACCCGGTCGAATCGCGGCTGCTCGCCTTCCTGGGCTTCGGCCTGTTCCTGGTCCTCTACCACGACATCAGCCATTCGCCGGCCCCGCTGGTTTCGTGGCTGACCACCGACCCGCCGTTCTCGGAAGCCGGCAAGGGCGACCTGTCGTTCCCCGAGCTGGTGGAACTGCCCCTGCTGGCGAAGCTGTCCGCGGCGCTGGCAGGGCTGTCCCTGCTGGTGGCCGGCGGTCGCCTCGTGTCGGCGCTGCGGGCCTTGCCGGGGCTGCTGCGCAAGGGGCGGACGTTCCCGATCGTGCTGGTCGTGATGGCCGGCCTGATCCTGGCCGACCTGGCGATCTTCCTGGCCCTGAAATGGGACACGATCAGCGGCGAGGCGGGCCCCGACGCCGAAATCGGATCGGTGCTGCTGCGGGTCTTCCTGACGGGCCCGGACATCCTGGGCCTGTACCTCGTGACCCTGTTCCTGGTCGGGGCCCGGTACGTCGATCGCCTGCGCGCGCTGGCGAACCGGGTGCTGGGTTCCACGCGGGCGGCATCGGTCGGCACCTTCCTGCTGGGCCTGGAGCGGCCCCGCGCGTCGGCCGGCCTGATGGCGGCGGGCGCGATCGGCGTGGCCCTGGCGCTGGCGTTCCAGACGGTGCCGGAACTGTCCTGGCACCTGTCCCAGAAGCACATGGTGGAAACCTACCAGGCCTCGGCGGCCCGGTCTCCCGGCGATCTGTACCGGCACGGCGTTTTCGCCGCGAAGGGCAGCGAGGATTCGAACTTCTACACGGGCGCCATTCCCGAGATGTCCTCCCGGTCCCAGGTGCTGGAGCGCTTGAAGGACGCCTCGCGGCGCACGTTCTTCCTGGTCCCGAAGAACCAGTGGAGCGAGATCCTTTCGGCCTACCGCGCGGCCAACGCCGGCAGGTGGGTCCCGGTGCTGGACGATCGCTCGTCGCGCTTCGTGCTGGTGGCATCGACGCTGGCGGCGGACGAGGAGGATCGCGACTGGATCCACAAGGCGACGCTTACCCAGATGCAGTTCGACGCCCTCAAGGACGTCAACCACACGTCCGTGAACTTCGACGACAAGATCCAGGTGGTCGGCTGGGAGGTCGACCCGTCGGCGGTCCGCCGCGGCGGCAAGACGATCCTGCGGACGTACTTCAAGACCACCGACAAGGTCGGGCAGTCGTACCGGATCTTCCTGCACGTGGACCGCGTCGGGTCGTCCTCGCGCATCCATGGCGATCACTGGATCCTGAACCAGGCCAAGGAAAACGAGGAGCAGACCTCCTGCGTCGGGTGCTTCGCCACGACGAACTGGCTGAAGGGCGACATCGTGGTCGATTCGTACGACATCGACGTCCCGATCGGAACGCCCTCCGGCCCCTACGACATCTGGATGGGCTTCTACAATCCCAGCGGCGACAAGCGCCTGCCGGTCAAGGACTTCGACAAGGAAAAGGTACGCCACGACGGCCAGAACCGCGTGCGCATCGGCAGCCTGACCGTGCAGTAGGCCCCTCGTGACCTCCGACCCCCGGGGAGGACCATGCCCGATACCGTCGATGGCGTCCCGTTCTGGCTGCTCAAGGTCACCGTGCTGCTGCTGGGCGCGGCGTTCGGGTCGTTCGCGAACGTCCTGATCTACCGGGTGCCCCAGGGCCTGTCCATCGTGCGGCCCGGGTCGAGCTGCCCGGGGTGCGGCGCGCCAATCCGCTGGTACGACAACGTTCCCGTGCTGGGGTGGATCCTGCTGGGCGGGAAGTGTCGGGACTGTCGCTCACCCATCTCGATCCGGTACCCCCTGGTCGAGCTGTCGATGGCCGTCCTGTCGCTGGCGTGCCTGTACCTGGCGGTGCTGCGGTCCGAGGGCCTCGCGGACGTGCAGGGCCTGGCGGTCCTGTGGGTGTTCCCCTTCGCGTTCTGCTTCCTGCTGGTGGTGCTGACGTTCGTGGACCTCGAGCACTGGCGGATCCCGCACGTATTCACCCTGACCGGCGCGGGGCTGGGCCTGGCCGGGTCGCTGTTGATGCCGAACTTCACCGACATCGGATGGAAGGAGTCCCTGCTGGGGATGGTGGTCGGCGCCCTGCCGATCGCCGCCCTGATCGAGGTGTACTTCCGGCTGACCCGACGCGAGGGGATGGGCTATGGCGACGTGATGCTGCTGGGCATGATCGGCGCCACGCTGGGCGTCCAGTCCCTGCCGTTCATCTTCCTGGCGTCCTCGGTCCAGGGGCTGCTGGTGGCCGTGCCGATGATCCTCGTGGCTCGCCGGTCCCCGACTCCGCCCTGGGAGGCCGAGGAGGCGGCTGCGCGGGCCGCGTCGGAGTCGACGTCCGGCACGCCGGATCACGATGCGTCCCCGGGGCCGTCTGCCACGCCCGACGCTTCGACGGTCGACGCGACGCCGGCCTCCGAGCCTCGGACCAGCGGCCTGCGCCACGCGGCGGTTCCCTTCGGCCCGTTCCTGTCCCTGGCCGCGATGGAATGGCTGTTCTTCGGCGATCTTCTGAAGGACTGGTTCCTGCCGTAGCGGGGATGCGGACTACTTGGCGGCGAGGGCGGGGATCAGCGTTTCCAGCTCGTCGACCCAGTAGCCGGCGCCCTTGCGCTCCTTGTCGGCCTTCAGCAGGGCCTTGACCTCGGGCACGACACCCTTGTTGCCCAGCCGCCAGATCGACAGCGTGATGAAGCGCCGCAGGTCCACGGCCTGGACGGGGTCCACGCTCGGGTAGCGCTCGATCAGTGCCTTGAGGCCCTTCGCGGCGGCATCGCCCGTCAGCGCGGTCATCAGGATGGCGGCCTTTTCGGCCGTGACCACGTTGTCGGACTTCAGCTTGCCGATCAGGCAATCGACGTCGCCTTCCTTGCAGTCGGTCAGGACGATGGCCATCGCCTGGAATTCCAGGGCGTCGGGACCGTCGCCGGCGAAGCGCTCCTTGACCAGCGCGCTCTTGTCGGCCTTCAACGCCTTCATGAACGTGGGGAAGTGCTTCCAGTCCATTCCCAGCAGGATCGGCTTCACGAAGGGTGCGCGGAAGGTTTCCAGCTTGGTGTTCTGGTAGATCTGCAGGACAGCATCCACGCCGACGAAGCCGGGCAGCATCGACAGCGCCGACGCGGTGTCCAGGCGCTGCTTGGCATCGTTGTTCTTGTTTTCGATGATCGCCTTGAGGGTCGGGACGATTTCGGCGGTTCCGACGTTCCACAGCGCCATCATGCCCATGGTGATGCGGTTCTGCTGGGCGATCTGCCACGTGCGAGTGACCCGGTCATCCACGCCGGTGGGCGGGTTCAGGGCCTTGCCGAGGTTCGTCGCCAGGGCCGTCGCCGCAGCCGTGTCCCGCAGGTCACCCAGGACCTGGACCATTTCCGGCCCGTCCTGCCACTGCCACTCGTAGATGCCCAGCTTCTTCCCGAAGGTGGACAGGTCGTCGATGATCTTGGCGGCCACGGCCTTGTCGCCGGCCAGCGTCGCGACAAGCGGGGCGACCGCGGGCTTGCCGATGGCGGTCAGCGCCTTCCGCGCCCAGGTGTACATCGCTTCGCCGCGCTGGGTCCGCATGAACAGGCCGACGACCAGCGCCGGGATGGCCTTTTCGGACTTCATGTCGCCCAGGGCCTTGGCGGCCGTGGCGTTGACCGCGATGCCCTGCAGGTTCGGGTCGTTGCGCAGCAGCCCGATCAGCAGATCCTCGTCCTGCTTCAGGTTCGAGGCATCCTGCTTCACCAGCGCCTTCAACGCGTTTTCGCGCGCCTTGTAGGCCACGTCCGTCGTCAGGACGTCCATCAGGGGCTGGCGCAGTTCCGGGATCGCGAAGTCCTCGGCCACTGCAGCCGCCTGGACGGCCGCTTCCGGATCGGCGAGGGCCTTCTTCAGCAGGTTGACCGAGTCCTGGGGGGCGTTGATCGTGTGGACGCTCTGGAGGATCAAGTCCTTGTACTGGCTGGTCGGGAAGACTTCCTCCAGGGCGGGGAGGCCCTCCTTGCAGTGGAGATCGCCCAGGTTCCGGATGGCGTCACGCCCCTTGACAGGGCTCTTCAGCAGCTTCGCCCATCCGTTGCACGTGGTGGGCGTACCTTTCTTGCAACCGGTACCCATGGCCATCGCCACCGAACAGATACCGACCAGCAGGAAGACGTTGAACGTCCTGGTCATTGGCGCACCTCCCTCAGTCCCTGTGTAGGCATGCATCCCGCGAGGCAGTATAGTTTGGCCTTCGCGGGCAGGTCAAGACGGAATCCTGGTCGATTCCAGACATCGGAGGTCGTTGATTCCCATGGAATATCCGCTCATGGCTCCCCCCGGGGCCTCCCGGCCTTCCCTTGTCCGGCTTTGCGCGATCCTGGGGATCCTGATCCTGGGGGCGTGCGGGCCGGCCTGTTCGGGTCGCGGCGCGTCGGACATGGCTGTCGCGGACCCGGAGTCGATCCTCTGGGGGGGCCACAAGTGCCAGGAGGCGCGCGATTGCCCGTCGAACCTGTGTTCGGTCGGGATGTGCCTGGGGTACCTGGCGGCATCCACCGAGGAGGCCCGCGATACGGCTGCCCCGGCGCTGAAGGCCGTCGTCGCGGCCTTCCCACCCGAGCGCGCGGGCGCAGCCGACGGGTTTGCGAAGGAAGCTCTCGCCGGAGACGAAGCCGCCTCGGGTGCTTCCATGAAAACGGGCGCGGTCGAGGCGATGCTGGCGTCCGCGCTTTCGGATCGCTCGTCGGACCCGTACGTTCGCGGTCGTGCGGCCGATGCGTTCCGGCACCTGCCGCCTGACGCGGCGATGCGCGTTCTTCCGCAGTTCCTGGCCGACGCCGACGAACCCGTGCGCTTCTTCGCGGCCCGGGCGCTGGCCGCGGCAGGCGATCCCCGGGGACGGGAGGCCCTGGCGGCGTTTCGCGACCACCCGTCGGAGGCCATCCGCACGCTGGCGGTGCGGGCGCTGGACGGCCAGGCCGTGGCTGCGATCCCGGGTTCCCCGGAGGATCCTCCGGCCGGCCGTCAGGGCGTGAACAGGAAGTAGACCACGTTCCCGCCCCGGGGGCCGAACCCGTGGGCGTACCCCAGCCGGAAGGTCGCATCGGTCAACAGGAACAGGTTGGTGGAAAGGGCGAGCTCGGCGCCGGCGTCCCATCCGGGCTGGGGGGCCTTGCCTCGCCACCAGGCGCTGCCGGCGTCCGCGAAGGCGGTCGCCCAGAGGCGCCGGGCCGCCAGCGGGAACGTTCCCAGTCCCCGATGGATGTACCACAAAGGCGCCCGGTATTCCGCGTTGACCAGCACGTAGGCATCCCCGACGAAGGCGCCGGTCCGGAAGCCACGCAGGTACCGGCCCTGCAACGGTTCGCGGTTGATCAGCGCCGACGGCAGGTCCTGCGGCGGGAAGCCACCCACCGAAAACGCGTCGCGCCAGTCGCGGTCGCCGAAGGCGGTCGCCCCGGAGCCGAGGATCGCGAGGACCTGGCCGTGCCCCCAGGGCATCGGGAGGTACCCGTAGGCGTGGCCGGCCACCGTCAGTGCCCATCCGGCCCCGGCGGGAATGGGGTGGCGAAGGCCCAGCGCGATCCCGGCGTGCACGCCCTGGGCCGGTCCGACCGAGCGCTCGAAGGAGCGGGTCGAATCGTGGTCGGCCGTGAGGGTCAGGCCCCCGATCACCCGTTCGGAAGGGAGGATCGGGTGCAGCGAGGCGGGGTCCGTCGCCCGGGGATGCCCGGTGCCGGAGTTCCACTGCAGCGAGTACCCGAGGCCGACGGAGAACTGCCGCGTGCGGGTCGGGATCGGAAGCGACGTGGCCACGTTGAGCAGCCAGGCGCGCCGGCCGACCGCGATCCAGCGATCGTCCACCCGTGCCCAGGCGGCCGAGGGCCAGGTCGCCAGGTCCAGTCCCAGTGCAGCCCACCAGCCGTCGAACGCGTACGAGCCCCACGCCGTGGGGTCACCCTGCCGGGGGTCGAGGTCGAAGCCCAGCGTGAAGGCGTGATGGCCGATTGCGTCCGATCCGCCGATCTGGGCCCCCAGTCGGACGTCGCCGGTCGAGGCGGCCGAGAACCGGATCTGGAGGGCCCGGGCGCGCACGGACGGCAGTGCGAAGTACCTGCGGGAAGCATCGCCCGCCGGGGCCGGCTCGGCTTCGTCTCGGGTCGCACGGCAGGCGTCGTCGGGACCGAGGGCGACCCAGGAGCCGGGGTCGAGGGCCAGGGTCGCCAGGTCCTGGCCCTGGGCGGAGTATGACGTGAAGACCAGTGTCGTGCCGTCCGGGCTGATCGCGGGCTCGGCCGCGCCGCCCAGCACCCGGGTGACGCGCCGGCGCTCGCCGGTCCGGAGGTCCAGCGCCAGGATGTCATCGACGCCCCCCGGGTCCGACGTGAACAGCAGCCAGCGCCCGTCGGGCGTCGGGACGGGATCCCGGTCCAGGCACCCGTCATCCGTCAGTCGATCCAGCGATCCGTCGGCGCCGACCGCCCAGAGGTCCCAGCGGCCTTCCGATTGGGCCGTGAAGGCGATGCGGCCGTCGGGCAGGAACCGCGGGCCACCGATGGAGGCGTACCGGCCGGCCGGCACCAGCACCCGGACGCGCCCGTCGGCGCCGCGCGCCACCAGCGACACCCGGTCGTACTCCGCGGTGACCCAGGCCAGCGAGCCGTCCGGGGCCGCGGTGACGTCGCGGGCGCGAGCGCGGTGGGTCAGGCGTTCGGACCGCAGCGTGCCCGGGCCCAGGCGGAAGACGTCCCCGAATGCACTGTAGACGCGCCAGGGCGTCGCGTGCGTCGTGAGGACCGAGTCCCCTGCCACCGCCAGCTTCCCGCATCCGCCGCGGCAGTCCCACCGGCGCCGCTCGTGACCGGACTGGAGGTCCAGTTCGAAGACCCCCGCATCGGACGAACCGTCCGAGCGGACGTAGAACAGGGACTTGCCGTCCGGGCGGAAGACCGGGGACGAACGGGACTCGCCGCCCCGGGTCAGCAGGTGTCCCGCGATCTCGCCCGCGGCCTGGATCCGGGCGGCGGTCGCCCGGGCGCGTCCCTCGACCCCGGCCCGGAACCCGGCGTACAGGTCCAGGAAGTCCTTGCCCCAGGCCCGGCGCGCCAGGGTGTTCGATGCGAACGGCACGATCCGGGCGCCGTAGTCGCGAACGAACTCGCGCAGTCCCTCCGGGCCCCGCCTGGCAAGCAGGAACTCGAGGAACGCGCCTCCATAGACATAGGCGGCGGCGCCGCGCGGCAGCTTGAAGGGCGGGATGGTGAGTTCCGACAGGTCCAGGAACGTCCCGCCCAGCACCGCCGACCGCAGGACCTTCTCGTAGGCAGTCGAACCGTTGCGCCCGCCCCCGGCGAGGCGCGATTCCATGGCCACTGCCAGTCCCTCGACGAACCACGATTCGATGGCGCCGTTGGGCATGGCGGTCTTGCCCAACAGGCGGTTCAGGAACCCCGGGAGGCCCGAGGCCTGGTCCATGTGGGCCACGTGCACGAACTCGTGCAGGACCAGCGAGCGGAGGAAGTCGTCGAAACCCGCCAGCTCCGACCCCGGGTCCGGTGGCGCCGCCAGCAGCACCACGCGATCGTAGGGAAAGACGGTCGCCGAGCCGTTGGAATCATCGACGTCGTCGACCAGCACCATCTCGATCGGCTGGGCCGGCACGAACCCCAGGAGGCCCTTCACGCGGCCGTACGCGTCCTCGGCGAGGGCGGCGGTCCGGCGGGCCATGGCCTCGCCCGGCTCGTCGAAATGCATCCGGACGTGGTCGGTGCGGATCGTGCGCCAGCGCCTGGCCGGATCCGCCCCCCCCCGGGCGGGGATCGGGGACGCGAAGGCCAATGCCAGGGCGAGGAGGGCGACTACGCGGGGACGGCGGGACCGCATGGCGCAACCTTACCACGGGAGGCCGGGATTTCGGCCGCCGTGCGACCATCGAAACCCGCGCTTCCTCCCGGATGCCTGTGTGCTACACTCTGCCGTCCATTTCCGGAGGAGACCCGTGAGGACGTTGTTCGTGACGATGGCGGTTGTGGCGGCGATGCTGGCCCTGACGGCCTGTGGCCCCAAGCCCTGCAAGGATCTGGCGACGAAGGCGTGCGAGACGGCTGCCGGTTCGACGGCATGCGAGGCGGCCGGCCGCATGACCAACAGCGACGAGTGCGCCGGGTACCTGAAGGACGTGGGGCGC
>Ga0118677_10009733_pt1 | contig 14905 bp, 10 predicted proteins | sample AliMusrvi5mmetaG_FD_86154 | JGI IMG/M metagenome (GOLD analysis project Ga0118677, IMG submission 86154)
GGTCTGTCCCAGGTGTTCCAGTTGCGTGCTCTTCACGTGCGCGGCGGTCTTTGCCACTGCCGATTCCATGATTCCCACGGATGTGGCGCTGTTCATCAGGTTGAAGTAGGGGAGCACGACACCCATCATGATGTCAAACCCGCCGCCATCCGGCCCAAGCATCGCGGTGCGGGGAATACTCACGTTTGTCGCCGTCACCGGGCTGGAATTATTGCCGCGCAGGCCTAACCCGTTGAACGGCGCCGGTATCTGCAATCCTGTGGCATTGCCAGGAACCAGCCAGATCGTGCTTGCGCCGCTGCCGCCAAGCGGCCGGCTGGACCACACGTAACTGTCGGCCTGGTTAGCCGAAGTCGCCCAGCTTTTCTTTGCGTTCAGCGTCACCGCGCCGTTTGAGCCAGCCGCTGTGCTGACAGGCGCCCAGAAGTTACTGCGCGACCCGGCTTCAGAAAATGCCAGCGTGGTGAGGTGCCTGCCCGCGGCAATGGCCTCACGGACTTCACGCGGGCCGTTGGCGGCTTCAATGACGGCGGCGCCGGCATAGTGCATGGCGACGATCATCGCCGTTGAGGCGCATTCGCGGGCGATTCGTTGCACGACCAGCGTCGCCGCGCGATGCCCCATCCCCAGGCCTCCCACTTCAGTTGCGCTGACCAACCCGAGCAGACCGGCTTTGCCTAATGCGTCCAGCGCCGCGCGCGGGAACTTTCCGGTTACATCGACATCGATCGCGTTTGGCGCGATGACTTCATTGACAACACTCTCCAGATCGGCAAGCACCTTCACAACAGTACCATTTGACATTTCACTCTCCCAACACAAACAATCTGATTGATAGCCTGCCTTCAAAGGAACACGGCAGCACTTAAAGAGTGTAGCAAGCCACCTTACAAAAGTATTACGACCGTGAAGATTCTAACCGTGTTGCGCCAGTAGAGTCGCGGATTTTCACAGAATCCGCGACTCTACTGGCGCCAAATCAACACACTGCAACTGCGTCGGGAACACCACCCTTGGGAATGTTTGGGTTCACTGCCCCAGATACACCGTCCGCAAGCTTTCGATGTGATGATCCACATGGCCGGCGGTGATGAACACCAGCGCGCGGGCGCTGACCGGGTTGTTTGAGGCCGTGCCCATACGCGACAGCATCTCGTCGTCGAGCGTTTCCACCAGGCTGAGCGTCGAGCGGCGCACAGCGGCGAACTCGTCGAGCAGGGAGGTCAGCGGGCGCGCGTTGAACTTGCCCGGCACGATGTAGTCGTCTTGTTCGAAACCGGGCAGGGGTGTTGTGTCGCCGCGCGCGATGCGCAACATGCGATACGAGAAGATGCGTTCGCCATCGGTGATATGGCCGAGCACTTCGTTGATGCTCCACTCCGTGTCAGCGGGCGCGGGGCGCGTCTGAGACTGGACATCCGTCACGCCGGAGAGCAGCGCGCGCAGATCGTCAGTCTGAGCGTGTAACACGCTGATCACATCGGTAGCGCTTACGCGCGCCACATAGCCGGCAGTAAACGCCGCATATTCGTTGGGTTGTGGGGGGCTGATAGTGCTCATGCCCCGATTATCACCGATGGCGCTTCCCCCTCCGCAGTAACCATGGTTTGCTCAACCAGCGGGGCGAGTTCTTCCCACTCGATGGCCGTCTGGCGCCCGTTGTCGAACTGCGCCATGATCCACACTTGGATCACCTGCAATCTAGGGTCGTCTTTGACTGGCGTGTAGCCCAGGTGCTGGCGGATCAGGAAGATCAACCCGGCGATACCGCTGTCCTTGGTGAGCGAGACTTCGAGCGTGCGCCCCAGCAGCACTGGCACGTTAAACGGCGCATACATCCACCAGAATTTGTTCAATCCATCCGCGTGCACGCCGGCGCGCGTGCGATGCGCGTCGCGCCCATACAACGGGTACTTGGGCGGAACCGGCTCATTCATGCTGGCGTACAGATCGGCCAGTTCGTTCAAGGCGCTGAAGTTGGGCTGGCGCTCGCTGAAATATCCCATCCCGATCAGATGCAGCAGGACCGCTTCCAGCGGCGCGTTACCGGTGCGTTCACCCTTGCCCATCGTTGCGCCATTAATGACCGCACAGCCCGCGCGCACCGCCGCCAGACAGTTGGCTACGACCAGGGCAGTGTCGTTGTGCGGGTGGAATTCGAGGTCTTCGGCGGGTAACCCCATCGCGCGCAGCGTCTGAAAGATGCGCGGGATGCTCCTTGGCAGCGCGACATCCTCGTAGGGCAGACCCAGCCCCATCGTGTCGCAGACGCGAAACTTGGGCTGGAAACCAGCCGGTAGACAGATCTCGCGCACCGCCTCGATGAGCGACTGCATGAAGTCCATCGACGCGCGCGTGGCATCTTCAAGGTGCACGCGCGGGCGAATCCCGGCGTCCACGGTGACGCGCACGGCGTCGAGGTAGGTCTGCGCGGCCTGATTGCGCCCGCCCGGCTTGAACTTGTGGAAGGTGTGATAGTCTGACGCGGATGCGAGCATGCCGGTCTCGCGCACGCCCAGCGTCTTGATCAGGCTCACATCCTTGGCCGAGGCGCGAATCCAGGTTGTCGGTTCGATCGGCGCGCCGCTCTTGTAACGCTCCAGCGCGCCTTCGAGCATGGCGCGGTCGGTGGGGCGATAGACGAAGAACTCAGCCTGGCGGATGGCGCCGCTGCCGTTGGTGAACAGGCACAGCGTGTCGTATATCGCCAGGCCGTGCTCCGTCGTCAGCGGCAAGCCGCCCTGTTGTCCATCGCGATGAGTGGTCTCGGTCGTCCAGGCTTGTTGCGGCAGCGCCGTCGGGCGATCCACCCAGGCGTAGCGCGGGAATGCGTCGCGTGGGAAACTCTCCAAGAAATACTCGGGTGCAGTTGGTTCAGATATCATTTTCTTTCCTTCCTGACTAGGATAAAATCAACAGAATACATTGTCAATATTGATTCGATAATCAATATATTAGGCGTTAGAGACAAACAATGAGCCAGAAACGTCATATGACGGCGAAAGAGGCAACGACCCGTCTTGGGGTGAGTGTCCAGACACTCTATGCCTATGTCAGCCGGGGTTTGATTCGCAGCGAAGTGGTCCCCGGGAACACACGCAAGCACCATTATCTATCAGAAGACGTAATTCGTTTAGTCGAGCGAAAGGCGCAACGCAGCGACCCGGTGAAGGCGACGCAGGAAGCATTGCATTGGGGCGCGCCGTTACTCGAACCGGCATTGACACTGATCACGGACGACCACTTGTATTACCGCGGGCGGGATGCATGCGCACTGGCACAGACGTGCAGCATTGAGCAGGTCGCTGCATTGCTGTGGACTGAGTCGATTGACAACGCCGGCGCTTTATTTGACGGCCCGAACGGCGCGTCACCTAACGTTTCCGCCGGAGAGATTGCCGAAGGGAAGGGGCCAATCGCCGCGATGACGATTGCGCTGGCGCTGGCCTCGGAGCATGACCTGGCGGCCTATGATCTCGCGCCGCGCAACGTAGCACAAACCGGCGCGCGCATACTGCATTTGTTGACCCGCGTCATGACCGGCGTTACGGAACAAGAAGCCACGATTGCGCACACCATGGCGAAGGCGTGGAAGCTTGCGCCCGCGCGACTGCTTGACGCGGCGCTGATCCTGTGCGCCGATCACGAATTAAACGCATCGTCCTTCACCGCACGGGTGGTTGCCTCAGCCGAAGCCAACCCCTATAGCGTCGTCAGCGGCGGGTTGGCGGCGTTGCAAGGGGCGCGGCATGGCGGGAACACCCGGCGCGTGGCCGCATTCCTGCGCGAGATCGAGCAGGCCGGAGAGGTTCAGGGGGTCCTCCGCGAGCGCCTGCAACGCGGCGACGACATTCCTGGCTTTGGACATCGCCTGTATGTGGAGGGCGACCCGCGCGCGGCTTTGCTGCTGCGGTTATTGGAACAGACCGGGCTGCATCCCGATATACTGGCGCATGCGATGATGGTGAGCCGCGAGGTGCAGCGAGCAACGGGGAAAGCGCCCACGATTGACTACGCGCTGGTCACGCTGGAACGCGTCCTGCAACTTCCGCCCGACGGCGCGCTGGCGCTGTTTGCGCTTGGGCGCACAGTGGGGTGGTTCGCGCACGCCATCGAGCAGTACTCAACCGGCGAGTTGATCCGTCCGCGCGCGCGTTATATCGGTGCGCTGCCCAGGACTTGATTACTTGCGCTGACAGTTCTTTTGTGCCATCTTTCACAATCTTGACAAAAATATGGCGTGTCGTAACATGTCAAACAGATTCACAGCCATTTACCCGTCTTGCCAAGAGGGAAGAGTTGTGATCAGAGGAGGTTGGCGTAGAGATATCCGATTGAGTTGAAACCAAAAGCAGCGTAGTTTGGCTGGATTATTGCTTGAGTGATGTTTGAAATTAGGAGAATAACGCGTGAAGTATTCAAGGATTGCTGTTTCCCTGCTCGCATTTGTTTCAGTCTTCAGTCCGGCGGCAGCCACGGTCGGAGCCGCCCCCGCCGCCAGTAGTGCCTCTGTTCGCCAAATTACACTTGGCGGCAGCACCTCGTTTACCACAAGCACTGTGCCCAGCAGTCCCGGTATTGCCGGTGTGCAAGCGCTGGAGTTTTCGCCCGCTGGCGCCGGTCCGGATGCCGCTAATGGTATTGCGCCTCTGGCGGTGACACACCCCGCACAAAGCACATTTGGCGGCGTCAACCGCAGCAGAACAGCGCGCAACAGTGGCAACGGCGAGTCTGACAACGGAGATTCACAGGATGGATCCAACCCGCAACTGAAGATCAGTTTCGACGGTCTCAATCATCGCCAGCAGCGCCTGGCTAATGGTGGCAACCAGTTCTCGATTGAGCCCCCCGATCAAGGCCTGTGCGCCGGCAATGGCTTCGTGATGGAGTCGCTCAACGACGTCATCCGCGTCTATGACACGTCCGGCAACGCATTAGGCCCGGTCGTGGACACGAACAGCTTTTACGGCTATGCGCCAGCAATCACGCGCGCTACGGCGTCGTACGGGCCTGAAGTGACCGATCCATCGTGTCTATATGACAACGACACGCAGCGCTGGTTCCAGGTCATATTGACCCTCGACCACGTCGGCACTACAGGGGCGTTGGCTGGCACAAATCATCTCGATATCGCCGTCAGCAAAACATCCAGCCCGCTGGGTGGTTGGAATATTTACCGCGTCGCCTCCCAGAACGACGGCACGGCCGGCACGCCAGATCATCATTGCTCGCTCAACCTGGATGGCAGCGGTCATGGCCCATGCTTCGCCGATTACCCGCATATAGGGGCCGACAAGAATGGTTTCTACATCACCACGAACGAATATTCGTTTAACGGCCCCGAGTTCAAGAGCGCCAACATCTATGCGTTGTCCAAGCACGCTCTGGCCGCCGGCGCCGGCAGTGTGACCGTCACCGTGCTCGATACAGTTGGCGCGGATATGGGCAAGCCAGGCTTCACCGTGTGGCCGGCGACATCGCCTGCCGGTCAGGTTAACCCTGATAAGCGCGACGAGAACCGCGGCACTGAGTACTTCCTCAGCTCGAACGCCGCTGATGAGGCCACCTGCCCTTATTTCAATTGCGCATCGACGCCTGGCGCATCGAATAATATCGTGCTGTGGAAGCTTGGCAATACCGCCTCACTCGACAACGCATCCCCATCCGTGTGGCTAAGCAGCGCTGAGGTTGGCGTCCGCCGCTATTCTATTCCACCCAAGTCCGATCAGAAAGTCGGCAACAACCCGCTCGGTCAGTGTTTGAACGATACGGCATGCAGCACTTTCCTGCTCGGTGTGCCGGATCCGTATACGGAATCGCTCTCGCAACTTGACAGCAATGACTCGCGCATGCAGCAAGTGACGTATGCAAACGGCTATGTGTGGGGTGCGCTCGACACTGCCGTGAAAGTGCGGGGCGCGAGCAAGGCGGGCATTGAGTACTTCATCGTCGATCCCGACGGCGCCCGACTCGTCAACCAGGGTCTGGTTGCGCTGCCCGCCAACAACCTGACTTATCCCGCCATCGGCGTGACAAGCAGCGGCAAAGGCGTCATGGCCTTTACGGTTGTGGGGCATGATTACTACCCAAGCGCCGGGTATGCCGGCATCGACGCCGCGAATGGCGTTGGGCCGATTCACATCGCGGCCGCTGGTCTGGGACCCGATGATGGCTTCACCAGCTACAAAGCCTACGTCGGCGATCCACCGCGCACCCGTTGGGGCGACTATGGCGCCGCGGCGGTTGATGGCAACAATATCTGGATTGCCAGCGAGTACATCGGTCAGACCTGCACGCTCGCGGTGTACACCTCTGCCCCGTTTGGCAGTTGCGGCGGCACGCGCACTACTCTGGGCAATTGGGACACGCGCATCAGTCTCGTTCAGCCGTAAGACACAGTCAGGCGACTGTGCTCTAGTCAGATAGTCTGCACAAGCAAACAGCACGCCGAACCGCTTTAAGGGTTCGGCCTGCTGTTTTATTACCGGAGAGATTGGAGATTAGAGATTGGAGATTAGGGATTGGAGATTAGAGATTGGAAGTCGGAAGCTTCGCGGAGAAAGCTCTCGGCACAGTGAGAAGATGAAGCCCGGCGCTGATCTCGGCGCGATGCGGTTCCAGCCAGTCGGGCAGCTTGAGCGTTGCGCCCAGTTCACTTACTGGCTCATCCACCGCAAAGCCTGGGTTGAGTGTCGCCAGTTCGACGATGTGCCCGTCCGGGTCGCTGGTGTAGATGCTGTGGAAATAACTGCGATCCATTACCGGCGACACGCGCAGGCCGGCCTTGACCAGCTTCTCACGCCAAGCCAGTTGCTCGTCGTCGTTCTCGACCGCCAGTGCGAAGTGATGCGTCTGACCGGCGCCCATGCGCGCGCGGTGTGTCTTCTTCGGGTCATGCTCGAAGTAGGTGACCAGCGTGCCTGGCCGCGCATCACGGCTGGTAGACCAATACCAGTGTTGCGCGTCTGACGCGTCCGGCGCGTCATAGTTGGCGGTCATCTTCACCCGCTGCAAGCCCAGCAACCCCTCATAAAACCCCGCCGTGCGATTCAAGTCGCTGCTGATCGCGCTGATGTGGTGCATGCCCGCGCTCAATGCCATGCCCGCGGTAATGCCGGTTACGGGTTCGGGCCACATCTCTGCCTGAATGGCCGCCTCGTCCCTTTGCCCGATCACGTGATCCGCCGCCGGTTCGATATAGCGCCGCCCCAATTGTCTGGCGGGTTCATCTACCGCAAACCCAGGCCCGCGCGTCGCGATCTCGACATGCGTGCCGTCCGGATCGTTGAAGTAGATTGACTCAAAGTATGTCCGGTCATACGGCCCGTGAACGGTAATGTCCAGGTCGGTCAGGCGGCGCTTCCACTGTAGCAGCCCATCCCGATCCGAAACCGTGAGCGCGAAGTGATGCGTCCCGCCAATGCCGGGGCGTCCGCGCGCCGCCCCCGGCCACTCGAAGAAGGTGATCGCTGTGCCGGGGCGCCCCGTCTCGTCGCCGAAGTACAGGTGATAACTGCCGGGATCGTCGAAGTTCACCGTGCGCTTCACAAAGCGCAGACCCAGCACGCCGCTGTAAAAGTCCACCGTCCGTTGCGCATCACTGCTTCCCAGCGTGATGTGATGCAGTCCAAGTATTTTCATCTCAACACCAACCCATTCACAAAACAGTTCAACAACACTTATTCGTGTCTAATCATCTCAACTCATTTTTATCCGCACACAGTCGCGGATGTCTTATCCTAACCACCCCACATTGGATTTTCGTGTGAAGTAAAAACAAAGCAGGCAAGCGAGAGCAGCGTCTATCGTTAGCGCTCATCACAAAGGATGCCGATCGTCTTGAATGGCGCGTTCAGCCGCGAATGGTCATGCGATCTCACCTTCAGAATTTGCGGAACGTTATCGCGTGGCGGCACGGCACATTGGATTGCGCTACATGTGGTGGACGCCCGAATATTGGATCGAAGATCCTAAGCAAATCCCGTGGCTTGACCCTGTTAAGTTAATCCAGACACGTGAAATCGGGCGCGGTAGTCGCGCGGGGTGATGCCCAACGCGGCCTTGAAGGCGCGGGACAGTTGCGCCGAGTCGCCGAAGCCGGATTGCTGGGCGATCTCGGTGATCGACAGGTTTGTGGTGCGCAGCAGCGTCTGTGTGCGCGCCAGGCGAAGCCCGCGCAGGTAGGTGGCGGGCGGCTGGCCGACCTCGCGGGTGAAGATCTCTGAGAAGTGGCTGGGCGACAGGAACGCGAGCGCCGCGAGTTGCGATACCGTCAGCCCTTCCGCAAAGCGCGACTCGCAGATGTGCAGGATGTCGCTGAGCGCCAACCCGCCGGCGGCACGCGGCTCGACCACAGCGGCGTCAGCGCCAGCACCACTGACGCGCGCCAGGCACACGAGCAGCCGGAACATCAACCCGCGCACGATCAAAGCCGAGACATTCTCGCCGCGGCGCATCTCGGCAAAGACGTCTTCCACCAGTTGCTCGACGGTCTGGTAGTGCGTTGGCGTCAGGTGCATCTGGTAGTCGTTCACGGCGTCGGCCTTGCGATCCTTGGCCTGGATGATGATGTCGTGGAACCCGGCCAGCGTGCTGAGCGCATCGAGTTCGGCGTCGGCAAACAACTGCGCCTGAAAACAAAATGCCTCTGCGCGCAAGGCGCGGTAATCGCGATACCCCACGACCGACCCCGGCGGCGTGATGTACACGTTGCCGGCACGGATGGGGTAGGGGTGCCCGTTGATGACGTGCAACCCGCGTCCCCCGCGGATGACATATAGCGCATAAAAGTCGACGTGTTGATACAGCCCGGTGTCCGCGCCCTCGTCGTAGCGTTGATGCAATACCGCCAGCGGCTGGTCGGGGCGCCAGCGATACTCGTGATACTGACTGAAGAACTCCTGCGTGATCCGGGTTATTTGTTGAACTGACATGCTGTCGGTTGCCGAGAAAACGTCAAAACTTCCGGCGAGATTGACAAGCAGCGCCGGGTAAGTGCCATTATGATACTCGCAACAGCGCAGACAGACGAGTTGTGCTCACCTGGCGGCGCGTGATGGCCGGGTATTATGGGTTGTGATTTAGAGGTTCCGCAGGAATGAAGGAACGAAGGATTGGAGGATTAGATGTTAACGGAAAAGCAAGTCGCCGATTTCAAGGCGAATGGGTTCGTCAAGGGCGGGCGTGTTCTGAGCGATGAGCAGGTGGAAGAATTGCGCGCGCAACTGGAGCTGGTGATCGATAACAAGCTCGCGCGCAAGCCGGTGCGCATCGCCAACCTCAGCGGAAAGGACTCCGCCCCCGTCTGGCAAATCGTCAACATCTGGGAAGCGAGCGATGCGTTCAACGCGCTGGCGCATAACCACCAGATTGCCGAGGAAGTGGCGCAGCTCACCGGCGCGACCGAACTGCGGCTGTGGCACGACCAGATCCAATACAAACCCAAAGCCGTTGGCGGCGTGAACATGTGGCACCAGGACTCACCGTACTGGCCCAATATCGGCCCGCTCACCGCGCAGGTCACCGCCTGGGTCGCGCTTGACGATGCGGATGCCGAGAATGGCTGCATGAGCATGGTGCCCGGCTCGTACCACTGGGGCGACAACATCGACTTCCTGCACACGCTCCCTAACTTCGGCGCGATGCCTGCGACGTTCGAAGATCACGCGCTCAAGGTGCAGTTGTGCCCAGTCGAGAAAGGCGCCGTGCATTTCCACCATGCGCTCACGTGGCACGGGTCAGACGCCAACACCAGCGGTCGCCCGCGTCGCGCCATCGCTCTGCACTTCATGACGCAGGACACCGTGTACATCGCCTCGGGCAACCACATCATGAAGCCCTTCGTCACCGTGCCCGATCGCGCCAAACTGGAAGGCGAGCACTTCCCGCAGGTCTGGCCGCAGTAACCTCCTCTTCCCTGCGAAGGTTGGGCTTGCGAGTAACCAACCCTGCGAAGGCAGAAGGGCGGCGCATGCGCGCTCTTAAAACCAACCTTCGCAGGGAGAGGGTTGTCGATCACGCTATACTCTGGCACGCATGTCCAATACGACCAGAGAATCACCCCGACTCACCCCCGATCTTCCGGCACTTATCGCTGGGTTACCCGCCGATCGCCGCGCCCGCATCGAACGCATCTTCAACGTTGAATTAGTCGAAGGCGAGCTCCGCGTTCCCGACACGATGCGCGAGTGGACGATCAGCCGTTTCGGGGCCATCGACGATGTCGAGCATCAGCAAATCGTGCGCGTCACCAACAAGGTCACATGGGAAGGGGCAATCTTCAATCCCCTACGGGCGCGCCGTCCGATGCGATTCCGCGATGAGCAGGACAGGCGCCTTGACGTGGCTGAAGACATCTTCGCCGACCCGGCGCGTATGACGACAGAGGACACTTATGGCCGGGTGAACGGCGACTATTGCATCACCACGAGCAATATCGCGCGCTGGGATGCGCAATGCAGCGTGTTGATCTTCCAGGAACCCGACCCGCTGGCGTTTACGCGCGCGCACCTGCGCGACTATTTTCGCACGGCGCTCCGCTGGGCGGATGCCGCGCACCGCGTCGATCCTGAAGCGCGTTTCATGGCGTGGATGTGGAATGGTGGGACCGCCGGCGGCGCATCCATCCCGCACGCGCATGCGCAGATGGGGTTGGGGAAGGGCACGCCATACCCGCTGGTCGAAGGCCTGCGCCGCGCTGCCGTGGCCTATCGCGGACAGTATGGCGCGGACTATTTCGCGGATCTCGCTGCCGCCCATGCCGATGTCGGGCTGGGGTTCCGCGTAGCCGGGCTGGATGCCTTCCTTTCCCTCACGCCAACACGGATGAAAGACACGTGGATCCTCGGCGCAGGTCTTGACGACGCGCTCGCGGACGCGGTGCATGACGCCCTGCGCGCATTGATTGATCGCGCCGGTGTGCGTGGGTTCGATGTCGGTGTGGTGATGCCGCCGCTGTATGCGCGTCCCGGCGATGCGTGGGAGGGTTTCCCGGTCATCGCGCGCATCCTCGATCGCGGCCGCCCCGACGCGCTGTCGTCGGACATCGGCGCGATGGACTTTTTTGGCGCGCGCATCATCGCGGATGACCCATACCTCACCCGCGCGCTGCTACCTTTCTAACGCATTCTGACGCATTTAGTCAGTTCCGTAAAATCGCTGCCGAGACTACAATATGAGCATGACTATCGGCACAGTTATCGCTGTTGATCTTGGCGGCACCAACATTCGCGCTGCATTGTGTAATCATGAAGGTCAGGTTTTGAAGCGCATCAAGCAACCCACGCATGCCCAGGAAGGCCCGCAGGCGGTCATCGGGCGCATGATCGAAGCGATGCGTGGCGTGCTTCCAGACTCCACCGAACCGCCAGTCCGCGCGGCGGCTGTGGCGTCGCCCGGCCCACTCGACCCCTATAAGGGCATCGTCAACTATGCCCCGAACCTGCCGGGCTGGACGGATGTCCCACTCCGCGATATCCTGCGCCGCGAACTGGGCATCCCGGTTGAAATCGGCAACGACGCCAACCTGGCCGCGCTTGGCGAACAACGCTTCGGCGCGGCGAAGGGCGTGGCCGACATGGCCTATATCACGCTGAGCACCGGCATCGGCATGGGCGTGATCCTGAACAACCATCTGGTGCTCGGCATGCGCGGACTGGCTACGGAGATGGGGCATACGGTGATGGACGTCAACGCTACCTGGTCGCACGCGGGAGTGCTCGGTAGTTTTGAGGGGCTGGCATCCGGCCCTGCCATCGGGCGACGCGCCCAGGAAAAGTTGCGCGAGGGACAACCCTCGCTGATGCTCGCGATGGCAGGCGGCGATATCGCGGCGGTGACATCGAAGGAAGTCAGCGAAGCCGCCCAGCAGGGCGACCCGCTCGCGGTTTCGATCGTTGCCCAGGTCGCGCGTATTATCGGGCTCGGTTTCGTCAACGTGTTCCATCTGTTCGACCCCGCGATGATCGTCGTGGGCGGCAGCGTGTCGTTGATGGGCGATATGCTGTTTGAGCCAGTGCGCCAGACGATTGCCCAATACGTCATGCCGCCGTATCGAGGTCGCCCGGTCGTGTGTGCGGCACTCGGCGACGACTGTGGGCTGCTTGGCGCAGCGGCGCTGGCATTTGATATCAAGGATTGAACAGGCGTCTTTCCCGTGGGAATCCCTCGGGAAACCGCGCTTGTTACATTAAACTATGAGGACATTCCATGAAGAAGTATCCAGTTTCAATTCAGTTGTACTCGGTGCGTGAAATAGTCGCGAAGACCGATTTTCCCAGCGTTCTTAAGAAGATCGCGGCTATGGGTTACGTCGGCGTCGAACCGGCCGGTCTGCAAGGCATGGCGCCGCAGGACTTTCGCAAGCTCATCGACGACCTGGGGTTAAAGGTCAGCTCGATTCACGGCGCACTGCCGGCGCCTGAGAATGTCAGCGAGATCATCGACCTCGCCGGCGTCCTCGGTTATACGATGCATATCTCCGGTTTTGGCCCCGACCAGATGGCGACAGAGGCCGGCGTGCTCAAGGCTGCCGAACAATTTCAGCGCGCGGCTGAGTTGCTCAAGCCAGCCGGCATTCGCTACGGCTTCCACAACCACTGGTGGGAGTTTGACAAGAAGCACAACGGAAAGACTCCTTACGAAATCCTGCTTGCCAACGCGCCCGATGCCTTCTCGGAACTCGACACCTACTGGTGCGCGGTCGGTGGTGATGATCCAGTGAAGATGGTCAAGGCTTACGGCAAGCGCATGCCCGTGCTGCACATCAAGGATGGATCGCTGGATCGCAACGACTCGATGACCGCCGTCGGCGACGGCAAGATGGACTGGGCGAGCATTATCGGCGCGGCCGACGAATCCACGCTCGAATGGTTGATTGTCGAACTCGACCGCTGCGCGACCGACATGCTCGAAGCCGTCGGCAAGAGCGTCAAGTACCTGGCCAGCGCAGGCTTCGGCATCGCCCGTTAATCCCTGACTGCGCAAATCTCCTGCGAGGGCCGAAAGGTGGTTGAAGGTGACTAACCGACCACCTTTCGGCCTTCGCAGGGAGACCATTTCCCCTGAATCTCCTCCTCACCTCTTCTCTTCTTCTCCTCCGCTCCTTATCTCTCCACCCGCACCGTCGTTGCAAGCGTGACAACATTTGCCCCGTCAGTCAACGTCAGCCGCTGTAAATTACGCTCGTTGTACAAGCCCGTCTTGATCGTGTATGTTCCAGACGCGAGGTCCTTCGGGATCTGCAACTGCCGCGCATCGATGATGTACTCGCCCTGCATCCAGCCCGATGTCGGGCGCGCGCCGTTCACAGGGGAGCTGTCCACGCCCGTGACGCGGTTGTCGCTCGCATCCACCAGGTGCACGAACGTCTTGTAGCGCGCCTCAGTCTCTCCATAGGCGTGCCACAGCAAAGTCACCGTCACCACATCACCGGGGTGCGCGATCGCCGGGATGTCGTATCCGACCAGCTCAGCCGCGTCGCTGAAGCGCGCTGCTGGCGCAACCGCGCGCGCGATGCCCGGCGGCGTCAGCACGTGCTCCGACCCGTTGACATCGATTTCGGCAAGGAAAACAGGCGGGTTGTCCGCTGCGCGTATGCTCAGCCGGTATCGGCCCGACGGCGTCGCAGTCGGGATGCGCAGGGTGTGCGGCGCTACCCACTCATCCCCCGCTACCCACTGGCTGGCCGGATAACCGGCAATCGCCTCGGTTTTGATCTCGGTTGACCCTGTGCCGCCAGCGGCCATTGTGAGCGTCCAGGCGGCGTCCCAGTCGCTCGCAGATGGCGCGCCAACGCGCCAGTACAGCGTCACAGGCAGGCGTTCGCCCGCGGCGGTCGACGTAAATGGCAGATCGAAGCCGATGAGCGTCGCGTTCGCATTGACGCTGGCGTTTAGTGCAACCTGCGGGGTGAACGGTGTCGTGCCAGCTATGCTCGGCGCGCGCCGCAACGTGGTGGTGATCACACTCACTGACATACTATCAAACGTCGTGCCGGTAAGCGCGCCGTTTTTGTCGAACGCGGCCAGCCGAGCGGCAGGTTGGTCGTAGCGATACACCGTCACGCGGTAGCTATAGGGGCCGGGCGGCGTGCCTGGTTTGAGCGCGATGTGATAGGTATCCGCCGCATAACCGGTGGAGTTCCAGCGGATCACGGGGAACCCCGCCGGGTGCTGGTGATCGCTGCGCCCGACAACGAACCCCTGGCTGTCCGCGAGTTCGACGCCCACGCTCAAGTTCCCCGGCGGCGGTGTTTTGGCGCGCCAGTATAGTGTCAAATCCACGCCGTCCGCCGTGCTCCCAGTCTCCGGCGCGTCCACGCCGATCAGGTCAATTTGGTGATCGAAGGTAATCGCGAGTTCCTGCCGGGCGCCGATGACACGCGCGCCGTCGTAGCGGCTACTGTAGAAGAGTGTGTCGGCGGTGTCGATTGTGGTGGTCTTCAACACCAATAGCGCCGCGATGGCGATGCTGACGCAAAGGGGAATCAAAAGGCTTTGACTTGGTGAATGCCGAGGCATCCCCTCGAAGGGGACGCCTGATTCACGGAGAAACCCGCTTCGCGGGTTAGATAACCATCTTAACCCGCGAAGCGGGTTTCTCTTGAGGCCAGCGGTCGGTTTCCAACCGATCGCCGTCGAACCACTGATCGCCTCGTCAAGAGCCGTCAGGGATGACGGCGTTCCGGCTGTCGAACCACCGATCACCGTTGCTTTCGCCAACCGAATCGACATGACGCCGGCAAAGGCCGCGCCAATGAGCACGAGCGCGACGCACGCGAGCGAGAGCGCGTCTGCCGCAGTCCGCGCGGGCGTCTCGCGGAAGTGAATCGAGACCTGGTGCAATCCTGACGGCGTCGCGACGCTGATCAGCCCATGCGGGTTGGTTGGTGTGATCGGCGCCGGCT
>Ga0118677_10009735_pt1 | contig 14903 bp, 13 predicted proteins | sample AliMusrvi5mmetaG_FD_86154 | JGI IMG/M metagenome (GOLD analysis project Ga0118677, IMG submission 86154)
GGGCGGCAAGCTGCGCGACCTCGGGCACACGGACACCCTGAGCTCGCGCGACACGAGCCAGGGCAAGGACCGCGGCGAGTGGGGCAAGCTGCCCAGCGCCGACGAGTGGGTAGCGGCGCAGCGCGCCGAGGGCGCCGACGCGGCCGCCGGCAGCTTCGCCCAGGCCGCCGCCGCCGGCGAGCTGGTGATCAACGCCACGGCAGGCGGCGGATCGCTCGCGGCGCTCGAGGCCGCCGGCGCCTCCAATCTGCGCGGCAAGATCCTCATCGACCTGGCCAACCCGCTCGACTTCTCGCAGGGGATGCCGCCGAGCCTCTCGGTGTGCAACACCGACTCGCTCGGCGAGCAGGTGCAGGCCGCCCTGCCCGAGACGCGCGTGGTGAAGACGCTCAACACGGTGGGCGCCGAAGTGATGATCGACCCGGCTCAACTCGGCGAGCCGACGACGATGCTCATCGCCGGCAACGACGCCGAGGCCAAGGCGTGGGTCACGAAGCACGTGCTGCGCGAGTGGTTCGGTTGGGAGCACGTGCTCGACCTCGGCGACATCACCCAGGCCCGCGGCACCGAGATGTACATGCCGCTCTGGCTGCGCATGTGGGCGGCCACGGGCGCGAGCGCGCTCAACATCAAGCTCGTGACGAAGTAGCAAGGGCGCCGGGCAACGCGGCGCGGCTCCACCGCGCCGCGTTGCCCGGCAGGAACACACTCCCTTCCCGCAGAATCACTTGAGGCCGGGCACGAACGTGCCGACGAGGTCCATAGGCTAGCGGGAGCCAAGCATGCGCGCGTCCCATCGAGACAGACCGAGACTCTTCCTCACGTTCAGTGAGGGGGACCTCCCCATCGTCCGTCCGGTGGCGGCGAGCCTGCGCCTGAGCGGCGGCGGCCTCGCCCTTGACTACGCCGTCCTCCGTGACCCGTTCGCGACCGAGCGCTCCGATCTCATCCGCGCCAGCCTGGCGCTGCGCCTCAAGCGCTCCGCCGCCGCAGTCTGCCTGATCGGCGCCGGCACCGCGGCCGACGAGTGGGTGCGCTGGACGCTGGCCGCCGCAAGCGAGCTGCGCCTGCCGCTGTTCGGCGCGTCACTGGCGGGACCGCCGCCGGCCGACGCGCTCGACCTCCTGGCGGGCTTCGGCGCCGAGATCGTCCCGCTGGACGGCGCCGTCATCGCGCGCCGCCTCACCGGAGAGGTGCCACGCATCGGCGCCCGGGCACGCGCCCACGAGCACCCGCTCTCCTTCGCCGTGCGCTTCATGCGTCATCCGCTGCGCTGACGGCGCCGCGTCGATCTCCCCATCCGGCCCCACGCCCGCGTGTCCCCGCGCGTCCTTGCGGGTACGTTGGGGGCGCCACGACACTCGAGGAGGCCCCAATGACCAGCATTCCCCAGGAACTCCACGACCTGCTCGCCGGCGGCCACCAGGTCTGGGTCGCCACCGTAGGGCCGGACGGTACCCCCAACGTCTCCATCAAGGGCAGCGGCGCCCTCCTGGACGACGAGCACCTCTACTTCGCCGACATGTTCAGCCACAAGACGCGCGAGAACATCCAGCACAACCCGCGCGTCGCGATCGGCATCCACGACCCAGAGCGCAAGCTCGCGATGCAGGTCAAAGGCAGCGCCGAGCTGATCGACAGCGGTGACGTGTTCGACACGGTCAACGAGAAGCTCAAGGCGGTCAGCGAGCAGTTGCATCTGCCGCCGATGAAGTACGTCGTGCGCATCACGGTCGAGTCGGTGTGGGACATGGGCCCCGGGCCGAACGCCGGTGAGGAACTGAAGTAGGCGCCGCAGGGCCGTCCGCATCGGATCGATCGGGCAGCTGCCCGCGCAGCGCGAAGCACGCCTCTAGGCTGCGTCGCGCCTGAGTCTCACAGACGCGCCGGCGCTCACGACCCGGCGGCCTCGTCCGGCCCAGCGCCGAGCGTGAAGAAGATCGTCGCGCCCGCGTCCACAGCGCCCTCCGCCCAGCAGCGACCGCCGAGCCGGGAGACTATGCGGCGCACGGTCGCGAGTCCGATCCCGGTCCCCGGGTACTCTTCTTCTCGATGAAGTCGCTGGAACGGCTGGAAGAGCTTGTCCACGTACGCCGGGTCGAAGCCCGCGCCGTCGTCGCGCACGAAGAAGGCGCGCTCGCCGTCCGCGACGTCCTCGCCGAACTCGATGTGCGCCTCCTCCCGCCCGCTCGTGAACTTCCAGGCATTCCCGAGCAGGTTGGTGAGGACCACATCGACCAGGTCGACGTCACCGACGGCGACGCATCCGTCGGCGATGCTGACGACGACCCGCCGCTCCGGCTCCTGCTCGCGCAGGGCCTCGACGGCGGCGGCGGCGAGCCGGCTGAGGTCCACTCGCCCGACCCTGAGGTCCTTGCGCGACAGCCGGGACAGGGTGAGCAGGGCGTCCATGAGCTGTCCCATTCTCTGCGCCGCGGCGCGCACTCTCGAGAGGCTGGCGAGCCCGGCGTCGTCGAGCACGGCGAGCTGGTCTTCCATGAGGATCGCGCTGAAACCGTCGATGGCGCGCAGAGGGGCCCGCAGGTCGTGTGAAACGGCATACGCGAAAGACTGCAGTTCCTCGTTGGCGGCCTCGAGCCGAGCGGTGCGCTCCTCCACGCGCCGCTCGAGGCCGGCGTTGACCTCCGCAAGCTGATCCTGCGTCCGCTTGAGATCCGTGACGTCGCGCCCCACGCCGAACACCTGGTCCACCTCGCCGCTCTCGTTCACGATAGGCACCAGCCAGGTCGTGAGCCACGCCGTACCCGAGGGTGCGTCCCATCGCTCTTCCGAGCGGCGACGGTCTCCGGTCGCGAGGACCTCCTCAAGGCCCGCCTCCACCAGCGGGGCGGCCTGCGCGCCGAACAGCTCCGCCAGCGGGGCGCCGATACACTCGCCCGGGAGCCGGCCGCACGCCTCGGCCATCGTCGGGTTCACGTACTGTACGTGCAGGTCGCGATCGACGATGAAGGTGAAGTCCGGTGACGCTTCTGTGAGCGTGCGGTACATCTGCCGGCTCTCGGTCAGAGACTCGCGCGCCTCGACCTCGGCCTGGATGTCCCGCCAGCCGCCGACCCGCGTCACGTCGCCGGTTTCACCGGTGATGTCCCTCACCGTGATCGCGACCCACCGCCAGGCGCCGGCGGCGGTGCGCACCCGTGCTTCATAGCGGCCCGTCCCGCCGTCCTCCAAGCCCCGTCGCACGGTGAGAAGCCGCGGCTGGTCGTCGGGGTGGAGGAGATCGACGAAGGGACTCCCGACCAGCTCGTCGGGCTGCCATCCCAGAAGTGCGGTGACGGACGGAGAGACCCACGTGAACACGCCCTCGTCGCTGGCCGCGAAGACGACGTCGGAGGCGTTCTCGGCGAGCAGCCGGTACCGCTCCTCTGAGCTCTTGAGCCTCCGCTCCGCGCCGCGCAGGTCCGAGATGTCGTAGCCGAAGACGGCGAGCTGGGTCACCTGTCCGTCGGAGCGGATCGGATAGACCGAGTTGAGGATGGTCCTGCCGCCCCGTTCGTCCTCGAAACGGACGGGCTCGCCGCTCTGGACCACTCGGCGAACGCGGACCGCGCGCTCGTGACCGACGTCGGGCGGGATGAAGTCGTAGATGCTGCGCGAAAGCAGTTCCTCCCGGCCGGCGCCGAGACGTTCGGCGCCCGTCTCGTTCACCGCCAGCACCGTGCCATCCGGCGTCATGAGGAACACCGTCTCGGTGATCGCGTTCATGAGGGAGTGCAGGGTGGCTTCGCCGAGCAGCGCCGCCTCCTCACGCCTGCGCGACTCGGTGATGTCCGTCGAGATGCCGCAGACGGCGATCGGCCGACCGTCCGCGGCTCGCAGGGGGTACTTGACCGACAGATACGTGTGCAGGCCGTCCGACTCCGCGTTGGTCTCCTCGATCTGGAGCGCGGCGCCGTCTGCCAGGACCCTCTCGTCGTTGGCCCGGTGCTCGTCGGCGACCGCTGCAGGGAGAACGTCGTGGGTCGTCCTGCCGAGCAGGTCACGCCTCTCGCGCCCAAACAGGCGGCAGAGCGACTGGTTGGCGTAAGTGAACCGGTTCTCACGGTCCTTGACGTACACGAGCGCCGGCGACTCGTCGAAGACGCGCTCCAGCAGCCCTGACGGCAAAGAAGGATCGCCGGGAGGGCGGCCGCCTCCGGCAGTGCGATCACGATCGTCGATCCCCCGTCGTTCGCGCGTCACGACGCCCCCCCAGGTTCCTCGCTGGCCGGATTCTACCCGGGAGCGACACGGCCTGAAAGGGAGGTCGTCGCCGCGGCGCTACGAGAAGAGACGCGCGCCGACATCGAGCGCGACCCGCGCGTCGCGGGCATCCACGGCCCCGGGCGCCGGCCCGGGCCGCTACTGCGGCGGGTCGCAGACGCTGCAGGGGCGGTAGCCCTGAGCCTTTGCATCCTTGAGCTTGATCGCGATGCGGCTCTTGGAGAGGTACCGGCAGCCGCTCCGGTGGTAGCACTCACCGGTGGCCGTGACGTACACGGTCGCGTTGCCGGCGGACGACGCGCCGCCGGCCGCCGCGCCTCCTGCCGACGCGCTGCCGCTTCCGCTGCTCGCCGAACCGCTGCCCGCCGAACCCACGCCGCTGGTGACCGGCGCCGACGAGCGCGAGAACGCCCAGGTCAGCGTGCCGGTGGCGGAGACGCTGAGCGTGATGGTTCCGTTCTTGAGCGTGTCGTAGATGCGCGCGCCGGCGGCGCGCAGGCGCGCGATCGTGTCCGCGGATGGGTGCCCGTAGGAGTTGTGGCCGACCTCGATGACCGCGAACCGCGGCCGCGCCTGCGAGAGGAAGGCGGCCGTGGTGGAGTAGGCCGAGCCGTGGTGCGCCACCTTGAGCACGGCGAGCGGAGGGCCGCGGGCCAGCTGCTCGCCCACCGCGGCCTCGTTGGGGCCGGTGACATCGCCGGTGAACAGGAACCGTTTGCCGCCGGCCTGCAACAGGATGACGACGCTGTCGCTGTTGGGGTCGCCGGAGATGCCGGCCGGGCTGAGCACCTTGGCCGGCAGCGCCCCGAAGCGCAGCGAGGCGCCGCGCCGGACCTGCTCGACCACGGTGCCGGCGCGCGCGAAGGCGGCGGCGAGCGTGCTCTTGACCGGCCCGGCCACGTACGCGCGTCGCGGCCGCAGGTCGTAGACGACGTCGATGAGGCCGTCGATGTGGTCGGCGTGCATGTGCGTGGCGACGACGGCATCGAGACGTTTGACGCCGAGCCGGCCGAGCGCCGACTCGACGGCGTAGGCGGAGCCCGAGGGACCGCCGTCGATGAGGCCGGTCCAGCTGCCGGACTTGACGATCTCGGAGTCGCCCTGACCCACGTCGACGTAGACGATCAGTGCGCCTGCGGCGGTGCTGGTCTGCGCGACGGTGGTGACGGTCGCGGCGGTCTTCGCCGGCTTGGGCCGAGAGCTCTTCGTCGCCTTCGGCGTGACCTTGTGCGTCGGCGTGGACGCCGGCGTGACGCCCGGCTGGGCCGCGACAGAGGCGGCGGACCCGCCGCCCGGCGCGCCCGAGGCGGCGCCACTCTGCGCGCCGAGCGTCGCCGACGTGCCGCAGGCCCCGGCCAGAATGACCAAGGCCAGCCCTGCTGCGGCCAGCAGGCATGACGCGCCCGACGTTCTCACTCTGGACTTCTGAGCCACGGCGATCCCTCCACCCCTCTCATCGGCAGGCTATCACCCGGGGATGATGGAAGCGGCAGCGCGTTGGGTACAAGCCTCCCAACCGACGTGGGAGGACCAGTGCCCGACGAGCAGACCGACGCGCAGGCGATGGAGGAGTTCATCCGCGGGCTCCCCAAGGCCGAGCTGCACGTGCACATCGAGGGCACGCTAGAGAAGGACCTCATGTGCGCGCTCGGGGAGCGCAACGGCGTGGAGCTCCCGGCGAGCTGCACCGACCCGGGCACGGACGAGGCCTACCGCTTCGGCGGCCTGCAGGAGTTCCTCGACCTCTACTACGAGGGCGTCGCGGTACTCGTCACCCGGCAGGACTTCTACGACCTCACCGCCGCTTACATGCGGCGCGCACACGCCGACGGCGCGCGGCACGTGGAGGTCTTCTTCGACCCGCAGAGCCACGTGCCCCGAGGCGTGCCCTTCGGCGTGGTCGTCGAGGGCATCCGCGGCGCGCTCGTGGACGCCGAGCGGGAACTCGGCGTGAGCTCGCGCCTCATCATGTGCTTCCTGCGTGACAAGAGCCCGGCGAGCGCGATGGTCATGCTCGAGGCGGCGCGGCCGTACCGGCACGTGATCGCCGGCGTAGGCCTCGACTCGGCCGAGGCCGGGCACCCGCCGCGCGAGTTCGCAGACGTCTTTCGCGTGGCACGCGAGGCCGGCTTCCTGACCGTGGCGCACGCCGGTGAGGAGGGCCCGGCCGAGTACGTCGCCGAGGCCCTCGATCTGCTGCACGTGGCGCGCATCGATCACGGCGTGCGCGCCGCCGACGACCCGGCTCTGGTGGAGCGTCTGGCGCGCGAGCGCATCCCGCTCACGATGTGCCCGCTCAGCAATCAGGAGCTGCAGGTGACGCCGGACCTGGCGCAGCACCTGCTCAAGCGGCTGCTCGACGCCGGCGTCGTCGTCACCGTGAACTCGGACGACCCGGCGTACTTCGGCGGCTACCTTGCCGAGAACTACGCTGCGGCGCAGCGTGCGCTCGGCCTCTCACGCGCGGACCTCGCCGCCCTCGCGCGCAACTCCATCGAGGCCTCGTGGCTTCCGGAGGCAAGGCGGACCCGGCTCCTTCACGAGCTAGAGAGGTTCGTCGCCGCACAGAACTGAGGCGCGGGCCAGAGTGCACTCGGCCGCGGCGCAGAGCTGGACCCCCGGCCGCGGCGCAGAGCCGGGCCGCCGGTCACGCCCCCGGGATGCACCCGCACGTGGGACGTAGTACTGTGCCCGGATGCCTCCGCCCGAACGTCCACAGCCCCTGATGACTCGTGAGGACTGGCGCAGGGAGCGCCGCGAGGTTCAGCGGCGCCGCCTGCGCAAGATGCGCTGGTTCGCGCTCTTCGCGTTCATCGGCTTCCTGATCTTCGTCGCCGCGTCGTTCGCGGCCGCCGCCTACACCGAGCGCAGCAGCTTCTGCGTGAACGCCTGCCACGAGATGGACCCCTACGGCCGCTCGTGGCAGCAGTCGGCGCATAAAGACGTAGCGTGCGTGAAGTGCCACATCAAGCCGGGAGTCTTCGCGCTGGTCAGAGCCAAGGGCTCGGCGCTGCGCGAGGTGTACGTGCATTTCACACGCCAGGACAAGGCACCGATCGCCGTCACCCAGAACATCCCGGACTCCACCTGCCAGGAGAGCGGCTGCCACCCCGCGGGCACGATCAAGGATCCCGTACCACTCACCTCGGCCTCCGCGCTCGCCTCGCCCAACGCCGCCGCCAGCCCCGCAGGGTCGGCGCCGCCGGTGGCGTTCTCGCACGCGCAGCACGCCAAGGGGTCGGTCCTCTGTATCGACTGTCACTCCCAGGTCGTGCACCGCACCATCGACGGCCACAAGTACCTCGACCCGACGACGATGGCCTACTGCCTGCGCTGCCACGACGGCAAGCAGGCATCCGGGGCGTGCGAGACCTGCCACAAGCCGGCGCACGCCGCTCGCGGCGCCTGCCAGAAGTGCCACAGCCTGGCGTCGTGGTCCTCGACCTTCGCGCACCCGGTGCCACTCGGCTCCCAGCACAAGACGGTCGTCTGCGAGAAGTGCCACACCAAGGCCACGAACACGGTGATGGGCTTCGCGGCGGGCTGCGTCGCCTGCCACGCCAAGCCGCACAAGAACGTCAAGACGGTGCTTTGCGCCAAGTGCCACGTGCCCACGCACTGGAAGCCGTCGACGTTCAGTCACCCTCAGACCGGCTGCGAGACGTGCCACACGCGGCCCCACGCCGACCGCGGCACCTGCACGCGCTGCCACACGACGTCCTCGTGGGTCAGCCACTTCACGCACCCGATCGCCCTCGGCGGCGTACACGCGGGCTTCCCGTGCGAGCGCTGCCACACCAACGGCCTGAACTCCGCCGGCAGCTCGTGCACGACCTGCCACGGCACACACCACGGCAGTCTCACCGACTGTGCGCAGTGCCACAGCACCAGCGGATGGAGCCCATCGACGTTCCAGCACCCCGCGACGACGATGCCGGGGTGGGACCGCCTCCAGTGCACGCAGTGCCACCCGAGCAATAACTTCGGCGCGTTCTACTGCACCTGCCACGGAGGCAACGTACCGGGCGACTGAGGCCCGGCCGCGTGACGGCGGCCGGTCGGCTCAGTCCGACTCCGCTCGGGAGCGGCTCAGTCCGCGATCACTCGACGCCGGCTCAGCCCTCCGGCGGCCAGCGCTTGCGGAAGCACTCGTCGGCGTGAGCCAGGATCGGCCGCCCGTGCGAGAAGGCCGCCACCTCGAACCGCAGACCGGCGAGCCGATGCAAGCTGGCCTCGCCGGCGGCGACGTCCTCGTAGATCGGGCCGTAGCTGAGGCGCCCGAAGTCGGTGGCGGAGTCGCCGGTGAACAGCACCCCGCCATCGCGCGGCAGCAGGAGAGCCAGGTGCCCGGCCGTGTGCCCCGGCGTGAAGATCGCCTGCAGCCCAGCGAACGGCAGCGTCTCGCCGTCCTCCACCTCGCGCTCCACCGCGATCGCGTCGCCGGGCGCGATGTGGCGAAGCCCGGAGGTCTTGGCGATCGCGGAACGCACGAGTCCCGGGCCAGGATCGAGCGGGCGCATGCGCACGCCCTCGCGCACCTGGGACGCGTCGAGCGGGTGCATCCACACTTCGGCGTTCGAGTGCGCCTTCACCTTGGCGAGCCCGCCGACATGGTCGCCGTGCAGGTGCGTGATCACCACGGCGCGCAGGTCGGCCGGCGTGCGTCCGAGCGCGTGGATCGCCTCTCCGATGCGCCGCGCACGCTTGTCCATGCCGGCATCGATGAGGACGAGGCCGCTGGAGAAGTCCGGCTCGTGGGCAGACGCCGCCGAGTCGCCGGCGGCAGAGCGTACGCCGCCGTCGTCGTCGAGATCGATGAGGAACGCGTTCACGCCGCGCAGGCCCACCTGGTAGACGCCGGTGGCGATGCGCTGGGGAAGCTTGGTCATCTGTGCCTCTACTTCGTCACGGTGAAGGACGCCTTGGCCACGGCTGTGTAGGCGTCCGCCAGCAGGTAGTACGCCACGTACTTGCCCGGCGGGAGCGGCCAGGGCGAGCCCTGAGTCGCCGAGCCGCCGTCCAGGACCATGGTACCGGCCGGCATACCGTGCACGCTGCCCGCCTCGGCCCCGCCGGTGTACTGCCAGATCAGATAGGAGTCGGTGCTGGGGTCGGCCGCCGACGCCTTGTACACGCCGACCCAGTCCCAGCGGTTGGCCGGCGCGTTGCGCCAGCCCAGGACGATCGGGGCGCCGGCCTTGTTGGACGGGTGACTGAGGATGAGTTGGACCCTGGCGCCCTTGCGCGCCACCCAGACCGGCGCTTGCGCGAGCACCTTGCCGCTCCCTGAACGCATCTCGACGACAAGCGTGGTCGCGGGGAGCTCGGCGGTATCGAACGTGACCTGCCCGTTGGTCACCCCGGTGGTGCCGGCGCGCTGGCTCGCGAGCACCGGCGGCGGCGTCGCGATGCGCGTGTCGGCGGGCTGCGTGATCACGACCGTCTCGCCGCCCTGGCCGGGCGAGTGGAACGTGACCACGAGCGGCTCGCCCTGCCGCAGCAGGAGCTTGTTGGTCGCCACCAGCACCGGCATGCGCCCGGGGACCACCGCGAAGGTGCTCACGACGGCGCGGTGGTCCGACGGCCAGGGCGTGACGGAGATGCTCACCGCCGGGTCGCCCTCTTCGCCCACGATCTCGCTCTTCACGACTTTCGAGGGGCCGGCGGTGTACACGAAGTCGATGCGGTCCTGAGGATCCTTGGCTGTGGGGTTCCAGCCCGGCACCTTGGGGCGCGCCGCCCACCACGTCAGCCCGGGGTCCTTCACCGGGTCGGGGTGGGCGACGCGGTACGAATCCTTGAAGCCGGCGTCCGCCATCGCCCGGCTCACCGGCCAGTCGACGACGTACTTGACCTCCGGTCGCGAGCCCACAGCAGCCTGCGTGTAGTCGAGGTGCGACGGCGAGTTGAAGTCGCCGGTGATGAAGACGGGGATGCCCTGCGCCGCGACCTTGGGCAGTACGCGGACCTGCTGCTTGATCGCCGGAAGGCGCAGGCGCGTCTCGAGCGCGACCACCTGGCCGGCGCTCTTGCCGTCGCGGATCCAGTTGGGGCCGTACGGGTCGGAGGGCAGGTGGACGTTGCTGATCGCCACCACGTAGCCGGGCTGGACCTCGATGAAGGCGTACACGCCGCCCGCCACCGACGGCTCGATGATCGGGTACCTGGAGACGATCTGCAGGCCGGCGTTGTAGTACTTGTAGCCGGCCAGCCTGGCGAGCCGCGCCGTATTGGTCTCGGCCTCTTCGAGGCCCACGACGTCCGGCGACGCCTTCCGCACGGCCTCGGCGACCTTCTTGAAGCTCACCTGGGTGCCGCCGTACTCGATGTTGAAGACCATCACCTTGAGCGACCTCGGCACGCCGTGCGCGGAGGCCGTCGGACCGGAACCACCGCCCGACGAAGAACCGCAGCCCCCCAGCATCGCCGCAACCGCGAACAGTGCAGCGAGGAGCAAGGCGGCGGCACGGCCGGCGCCGCAGCGCGTCCCAGCCCGCTGACGAACGATCCTGCGCATGACGGCTCCTCCTCGGCCCTGGCGTCCCGGGGTGTCGCGCCCACTATGCCCGAACAGCGCAGAGCACCGCAACGTGCCGCCGGCCATGCGTCTCTTCGGCGCGACACGGGTAGGAGGACCACGCAGGATGTGTGCACGAAGCGGGGAACACACAGCCGAGCCCTGCCGACACAAGATAACGCACTGGGAGGACCCTATGAACTACAGCTACAGCTACAACGCCGGGGGAGGCGCGGCCGCCGCCATCCTGATCGTCGTGTGGATCGTCGCCATGGCTTTCGCGATCCTCGCGATCATCGGCCTGTGGAAGACCTTCAGCAAGGCCGGACTGCCGGGCTGGGCGGCCATCATCCCGTTTTACAACGAGTACAACGTCGTCAAGCTGTCGAACCGCCCCACCTACTTCTTCTGGATCATGCTGGGGTGCAGCCTGTTCGCCTGGATCCCGTTCCTCGGCTGGCTGCTGATGATCGGCCTGTTCGTCCTCTGGATCTTCATGGCGCTCGACATCGCCGCCAACTTCGGTCAGGGCACGGGGTTCGCGATCCTTCTGATCATCTTCCCGTCCATCATGTTCCTCGTCCTCGGCTTCGGCCACTACCAGTTCAATCGCATCGCTGAAGCCGGGTCGGCAGGCTTCGGCGCGCCGCCGATGCCCGCCGGCGGCAGCTATGCGGCCGTCCCGCCGCCTCCGCCGGCCGCGCCGCAGGTCGCGCCGCCGGTCGCGCCGCCGGTCCCACCGGTGCAGGCCGCTCCGCCGGCCGCGCCTCCGTTGCCTCCGGTGCAGTCCGCTCCGCCGGCCGCTCCCCCGGTGCCTCCGGTCGCCCCTCCGGTGCCTCCGGTCGAGCCGCCGGCCCCACCGGCCGGCAGCACTCCTCCGCCGCCGGTGCAGTAACGGGCGCAGAGGGTACAACCGCACACGACCGGGCCGGGGCTGCTTGGCAGCCCCGGCCTTCACACTAGGGAGGCCGCATGAACGCGCTTGCAAGCAGCACAACGACCGCCGTCTTCTCGGGCACGTACGTGATCCTCTACTTGATCGTCCTGGTCCTTGTCATCGCTGGGGTTTGGATGACGTTCGTCAAGGCCGGCCGGCCCGGCTGGGGCGCCATCATCCCGTTCTACAACACCTACCTGATGATCAAGGTCGCCGGCAGGCCGGGCTGGTGGCTGATCCTGTACTTCATCCCGATCGTCAACTTGATCATCTACATCATCGTGGCCCTGGATATCGCCAAGAACTTCGGCCACGGCGCAGGCTTCGGCATCCTGCTGATCTTCTTCCCGGAGATCATGTACCTGGTGCTCGGCTTCGGCAGCTCGGAGTACCACGCGGTCGCTGCCTGACCACCTGAGAGTCACCTCCCGCGTCGTGTGAGGCGCGGGGACCGGACGGGCCGGGGTCGCGAAGCAGCCGCCCCGGCCCGTTTGCGCGTACGCGCGCTCCCGATGGTAGGGTCCCTCTGTGTACGCCGAGATCGACACCCCCGCACTCCTGCTCGACAAGCCCAAGCTGGAGCGCAACATCAAGCGCATGGCGGAGTTCGTCGCGGCCGGGCCGGCGAAGCTCCGCCCGCACGCCAAGACGCACAAGTGCGTCGAGATCGCGAAGCTGCAGCTCGACGCCGGCGCCGTGGGCATCACCTGTGCCAAGGTCGGCGAAGCCGAAGCGCTGGCCGACGGCGGCATCCCGGACATCCTGATCGCCAACGAGATCGTCGGGCCACTCAAGATCGCGCGCCTTGTCGAGCTCGCGCGGCGCTGCAAGGTCACGGTCGCCGTCGACGATGCTGGCAACGTGCGGCAGCTCTCCGAGGCGGCCGTCGTCGCCGGCGTCACCCTCGGCTGCTATGTGGAGGTCAACGTCGGCATGGACCGCTGCGGCGTGGAGCCGGGCGAAGCGGCCGTCCGGCTGGCCCGGCTCGTCGACGAGGCGCCGGGGCTCTCGTTCGACGGCCTCCAAGCCTACGAGGGTCACCTGCAGAACGTGGTGCCGTTCGCCGAGCGCGAAGCGCGCGCCAAGCTCGACATGCGCAAGGCGCTCTTCGCAAGCCAACAGATCGAGGCCGGCGGCCTCCAGGTGGGCCAGATCAGCGGCTGCGGCACCGGCACACACACGATCACGGGCCGTCTTCCCTGGATGACCGAGCTGCAGTGCGGCTCCTACGCCACGATGGACGCGCAGTATGCCGCCGTCGGCGGCGCGAACTACGAGAACGCGCTCACCGTGCTGGTGACGGTGATCAGCCGGCCGGCGACGGACAAGGCCATCATCGACGCCGGCCTCAAGGCCGTCACGCCGGAGTTCGGCGCCCCCACCGTGCTCGTCCGCGGCGCCGCCTGGCTCGACTTCTCGGAGGAGCACGGCGAGATCACGCTCGCCGGGCCGGCCCAGGAGCTGCGCATCGGCGACAAGATCGCACTGGTGCCGCGCCACGGCTGCACCACGGTGAACCTGTACGACCGGTATCACGTGATCGAGGACGGCGCCCTCGTCGCAGAGTGGAAGGTGGCCGCCCGCGGTCGCTGCCAGTGACGGGCGGCGGGCCGGCCGGGGCAGAGAGCCGGCCGGGGCGGAGTCCGAGAACGGCGACTCGACCCGCCCGTCGTGACCGGGATCACCCCAGCAGCAGAGCGGCCACCGTGGCCGCCAACGCCAAGGCCAGAGCAAGGTCGTGCCGGCCGCGGCGCAGAGGGAGCGGGCGCGTGCGCCGCGGCGAGAACCCTCTGACCTCCGCGGCGGCAGCCACGTCTTCGGCCCGGCGCACGGCGGAGGTGAGGGCGGTCACCGCGACGAGGCGTAGCATACGCGGTCGCCTCCAGAGGGCGCCGGCGCGCAGCCGGGCGGTGTCCATGGTCTCGCGCAGCGAGCGTTCCATCGACGGGAGCAGGTTGAAGGCGACGCCCACCGTGAACCCGAGCCCTTTGACGCCGGCGCGCTCGAGCAGCCCGGCCGACTCGCCCGGGGACACGCGCGAGGCGAGCCCGCGCACGGCGAGCGCGATCGCGAGCGCCCTGAGCGACATCTGCAGGCCGGCCGCCAGCCCTCCAGCGGAGACCGGGATCGGCCCGAGGTGGGCGTCGGGCGCGCCGACCCAGAAGGTCATGGAGACGAGCAGCAGGCCGACGAAGACCCAGAGCCCGGGGTGCGTGAGGGCGCGGAACGCCGCGCGGTAGAAGAGCGCCGCCAGGACGGCCGCCAGGGCGAGGCCGAGGGCGGCCCGCCAGCCCGGGAGCAGGATCGCGGCGCTCATCGAGGCGGCGAAGCAGCACAGGTAGCCGGGCGTGCCGAGGCGCTCACTCACCGAGCACCTCCGCCACCTCTCGCGAACGCAGCCGGCGCGTGAGCTGGCGGCCCACGACGATCGCGACCCCGCCGGAGCACAGGCCGACGGCGGTGTGGAGCAGGACGATGAAGACGATGAGCGCGACCACCATGCCTGAGCTCAGATGAAGCAGACGGGCCACCTCCTCGAGCGTTCGCGTATAGATCTCCAGGACGCCCTGGCCCGCCAGCACGCCCTGGGTGAAGAAGGGCTGGACCAGCGACCAGTTGACGGCCAGCGCGCCCGCGAGCAGGAAGGGCAGTACCTGGCGGCGCCCTCCGAGGGCGAGCCCAGCCTCCGCCAGCACGCCCTCGACGACGATGGCGATCATCGGGTTGAGCACGACGCCCCCGACGCTGAACGCTTTGAGCAGCGCCGCCACGAGGCTGATCATGAAGACGGCTCCGGCGCGCGGCACGAACACGTAGCCGATGAGCGCGATGCAGACGCCGATCCCCGCAAGGAAGAGCCCGGTGAACGGCACGCTGGCGGCGTGCATCCAGGCGCCCACGCTCATCTCCACGCTGCCCCAGAGCGCGCCGAACACGGCGATCATGACGAGATCCTTGGTCGAGAACCTCACGGCGCCGCCACGCTCATCGCGCCGCCGCCGTCATCGCGCCGCCGCTCGCGGCGCGGTCCTCGCTCCCAGCGCGACCCTCGCGCCGCCGGAAGACGCCGGTGGCTGCGATGCGGCCGCCGCGCAGGATGGCCACGCGGTCGGCGCAGTAGTGCGCCAGCTTGAAGTCGTGCGTGATGAGCAGGATCGCGCTGCCCTGCTGGTTGAGCCGCCGGAGAAAGCCGACCAGCAGCTCGAGGTGCGCCCAGTCCTGGCC
>Ga0118677_10009736_pt1 | contig 14903 bp, 9 predicted proteins | sample AliMusrvi5mmetaG_FD_86154 | JGI IMG/M metagenome (GOLD analysis project Ga0118677, IMG submission 86154)
CCATAGGGTTTTAAATGCTGGCATCGTGAAATTCTCCTAGAGAGTGAAGCCTAACGCCCGCGTTCAGCGCCCCGCGCCACCCCACGAAACCTGAAAACACCAAGGCGCTTAGTGGCGCGGGTGCGCTGGAACGGTTCGTTAGGCCAGTATGTTGGTTGGAAATGTTGGGATTCCTCACCCCAACCTACGGCCCTATTTTGGCTCAAGATAATACTGTCGAAAAATATATGTAAGCATGAGCGAAATAACAAATGATGCGACAAATGACATTATTCTAAAAGCCGATAAAGTGTTAATTAAAAAGCTTGGGCTTAGAATATATTCAACAAGTTTATCGGCTTTTCCAATTAAATAGCCACTAGCAAAGACTGACACCGCTTTTGTAAACGAGGATACATATTCGCTTTCTCTATTGTTATAAGGTGTCATAAAAGTGCCGCAAAGCCAACCCAACGATAGCCCAAGTATCATTATCGTTGCATTCATCGGAATCACAACTGGTTCAGTTGTAATGTATAGTGCGGCCATTGCAAGAACGGTAAACATTAGCAAGGCCACACTAGTGGCAATATAAAGAAGTACCTTCATTAGTTTTGCTCAATAAAGTGGAATTACCTGTCACTAGATTAACCTTGCTTTTATAGTCCTCTGCATATAGAGTGCTACTCATATATAATGGGAGTATTGGTTGCCCTATGTCTGTAGATATCAACTCCGCTTTGTACCTGGTAATTTACCATGCCATCCAAAAAACAACACAAGCATGGGTGTTCCAATATATATCACCCACAAAATTATACCTATAGCGGTTTGAGCGGCTTCTGACCAAGAATTCATATCTAGCGGGGAAAGAATAATGAGGTAAAGATACCATGTTACGACGGTAAGAACGATAGTCCAAAACACAATAGCAGCGAATCGTTTCATAAATACCCCATCACTAGGATGTCTAACAATTTTATAGAGCTTAACACTGGGATAGGCACACAAAATGGTGTCTATCCCAATAATAAGGGCCAAACGGGGCCATCCGTGGGGCCTAACGCCCGAGCTAAGGGGCGCGGGCGGACCAAACTAGGGGGAAACAGGCCAAAGTATAACCCCGCGTCCCCTTGAGCGCCGGGTTGGGCGACGGACTGGAAAAGAGTGGCTCTTGCTCTTTGCTTTTCGCTTTTAAACATCCGGCGCTATACGCGGAGTACCGCTATTGCGCACCTACAACTGCTCACGTCCAAAGTGGAGGACGTTCTCGCCAAATACCGAGACAGCCTGCTCCGAAAACGACTTTGCGAGCAACCGGAGTTCAATGAGGTCGTTGCCGAAATCCGAAATTTCATCGGGGTCATCCGACTGCGCGCAGAGTTGGCCCCACTGCGTTTCGAGTGATGCAATGGCCTCTAGGAGCAGCTTGCACTCCGATTCCGCAAGTGTGCAGTTCAATGTTTTCATGCGCGTGCCCCCGGCTTTTGGAAGACCCTGGTGGCTCTTAGTGCGAGTTCTTCGAGAAGGCCTTTGTACTTGTCTATTGGCATGTTCGACATCGGAGCTATGCAATAGTGGTGTGGCTTATCTTGCACAAGTTTCAGCCCTTGGGGCATGGAAGTGGTTGCTGAGAACTTCCACACCCAACCCGTCATCGGAGAGAGCTTGGATGCCATCAATGTCAAACACGCTTATTCCCTTGCCATTTGCAACCACAACGGTAACACCGTTGATTTCTGTTGTGTCAACGTCTCTAGCGCGGACATTGGACAGTCTTGGGCCGCCCACATTGCCTAGACGGTAGATGTCTTCCGGAACGATGTAGAAGTCGAGTGGTTGCATGGAATCTTATTGGTGAAAGCTTGTGTATGCCCAACGCTTGCCTTCAGCGCCCCGCGCCCACCACTGAACCCGAACCCAAGACGGCAAGCGATGGGCGCGGGTCGGCTGGTACGGCGGGTTAGGCTGGTGGACAATGAGACAACGCCGGGTATTCATGGATTTTGCTCTTTTTATTCATTCGGCGCAATACGCGGAGTGCCGCTATTGCGCCTTACCGCGCTGCAGATAGGCGAGACTTGAGAATATATCCGTTACCATTACAGACGCAGCAACGCGGCATCTGTTCATGCGCACCACAAATGGCGCAATTGAATCCATAGACGCTTACTTCCCTTGTTGCTTCATCATGATCAGAATCGATGTACGTTTCCATTTTAGTGCCAATATACCCTTGCTTTCCCTGTTTACATATACCCGTTCCAGCGCAGTGCCCACAAGTTAATGCTTCGTCGTTCATTTCATATCTGCCTTAAAGACTGTTTTAACATGCCTGCCCAACGCCCGAGCTAAGCGGCGCGGCGGAAAAGCCCCACTACGGAGCCAAAACGTAACCCCGCGTCCGCTTGAGCGACCGGTTGGGCGGCCGGGGCTGAGAGAAAAAGCCGAGGTTGCATGGCTTTTGCACTTTGCTCCCCCCCATTCGGCGCAATACGCGGAGTACCGCTATTGCGCCTTTTGCTGCGTTGCCGTTAACACTTCAGTAAAAGCATCCAATAAGTCATGCAGCGCACTGAGGGCGCTTTCTAAGTGGAAAACCATTGAGCCAAAATCTTCAGCATGTAGTTTCATTTCAGCCATCTTAAGATTGGCACTCATAACGGATTTTGTGAGTTTGTACTGTTCAGGGGAATAGCTTGCCAGAATTATGTTTGGACATCGTTTCCCGTCTTCGCAGAACCATTCATACGATTGTTGGTAATTCTTTAGTGCTCTTTCCAATATGCCACGATTATGCGGAGCCGCTGGTTGTTCCAGGCGGCGGTATTTGGTTATAGCATCTTCGTTGTAACTTATTGCGAGGCTAGCCCAGGCATCACAAGCCTCCTGCTCGACCTCTGGCCTTATCTTAAGAATTTTGTGACAACGAATAGGATCTGCTGGGTTATGCCAGGAGAAAATGCCAATATATTGACCAACAGGTAAGTATGCTCTTTCTCGGGGATGCTCGAAGATGCGTTGGTGAAGTCTAATCTTTCGAGAAAGCGTATGCAGAAAGCTTTCTTGTGGAACGCCAAGCATCTTGATATCAGCTTCTGCCTCCTTGAGGTCGATAAGGAATGATTCTCCGAAATGATTGCCCCGTGGAAAGACTTCAAACAAGATACCTTTATCGACCGAATGTTCCGCTCGTCTGGAAAGGACAACTTGTAGTTCCCCGGGTCAATTCTTCGGCAAAGAAACATGCCTTCGTAACTGACTGGTGCTTGAAGTACTGTTCGTAGAACTGATGAACAAATTCGATTGCGGCTTCATCATCAGTCGAACCAAAAACCGTCATCAAATATGGAGCAGTAACGATCAGATCAGGGATTGCATCTGCCGAAAAGCAACACATAAATATGGCCGCTTTTAGGTCTGGCTTGGTCTTTGACAGCAGAGATGCAATGCGTTTGGCAGTAATCAGTTCCCCCTCATCATCAGATTCTCCTTCTACAGCGTTTTCTATATCTATTAGTTACTTACTTAGTGTATATCCATGTCGGCAAAGGGTTGCCGACCTACTGCGTAACAAGGGTCGTAGGGCGGCAACCCCTTGCCGCCAAAGATAAACAAAGTAATCAATCGACATTAAAAACGCTGTAATTCAATTTTCTACCCTTCCTATCAATTGGGTTGCAGGTGGCCTATTTGATTGGGAAATGAACTGGATGCCATTTTTTTATTATTATAAGGACGGACTTGACAGAACATATGGCTATGTGCCTCTAGATTAAAGCCTCAAGCATTATGCTAATGCTCGGGAAAAGTTTTACAGTTTTGGATTTGACATTGATGCCGAACCCATTTTATTGTCAGAAATGCGAGAATTCCTTGAAGACAGCAAAAGTCCTGATGAACTTAATCCCTATTTTATTATAAATACTACAGGTAGGCACGGTGCCAAATTTAGCGGTACATCAATAAACATGGAAAATTCTGTTTTTGAGGTTACACCATGGGGTTGTCACTCTCAATTGCTATCCACCAATAAATGTCCAGATGATTTGCGCATTAATTCCCCTAATAGCTTGAAATACACTGATTTTGATTTAAGCCGGGTCGTGACCATATCGGGTGCCGCTGTGGACGGACAAATGCAGACACTTGATATAGCCGGACGTAGAGAGAAAGAACTTTCTGTATTTAATAAGTCTTGGCTTGATATTTTACTTGATATCACGCATTTGAATATGGGGTATTTTGTTTCTAATGATGCTACACCTCGGTTTCATCAATATCTACATAAAATATTGCCATTCCCACTTTACTTATTACATGATAGGTATTTAGGAGAGAATGCCACAAGCATATATTTATCTGACGGTGGACACTCGGAAAACCTTGGTATATACCCCCTAATTCGACGAGGAGTACAAGAAATTTATGTTGTTGATGCGGAAGCAGACCCTAATTCTGTTTTCGAAGCTCCAAAGCGTCTCAATCAAACGCTAGCAAAATACGGGCTACGAATTGATATGAAAATAATACCTCCTGTTTCAGTAAAATCAGCCAATACTTCTGTACTCAAAGGTAAGATTGTCAACATAGATCAAGCGAACAAATTTCCAGCCCCAGATATAACACTGCACTACATTAAACTTTCACTGCCCAGTAATCATTCAGTTTTACCGTTAGCCTCTCGGCTTTATGCGAATGACCATAACAATTTTCCACACGAAACTACGGCAGATGTGTTTTATTCTCCGAACCAATTTCAGGGTAAGCGTTCACCCCCCCCCGCTTTTTCCCGGCAGCGCGGCCATCTTGGCCTCCATTTCAGCGGGCGAGACGCCCACGCTCCCAGGGGGGGGTGAACGCTTACCCGACGAGCAGCCGCTTGACAATGGTATCCTTGCCCAGAATGTCTGCATTTTCTTGATAGTCAATCTGGTCGAATACGCTCTCAGGACACTGGCAGCCCAGAGTGTCCCGGACAAAGCGCTTGGCTGTTTTATGGTCGAAAGTGGCTGTCATCAGGATGATTCCCCCTTATTGTTGCAATATTGCCGCCCAATTCGTCAGTTTCCGGGTTTTGCCAGCTTCCTCCCCTCACCGTAAACGTGGTGAGTGTGCAGAGGAAAAGCCCATGACGGCTCAGTTCCTTCCGTCAGTCTCTCACTGACCCGGCTAGGCAGATCGAACACAATACCACCTCCCACTCGTCGATCTTGCATGTTTTTGCCCATTCAGCATCTTGGACTTGCCGTTTGTTGCGATGCACAACCGCGCTGACAGTGACCGACTCTATGCTTCCATTTGGAAGCCTGAATTTCTGCGCCAACCGCCCGACAGTAATTCCCTGTCCGTTGCGCATTTCCAGCCTGCCCCCGGCATCGACCAATTGCAAAGGGTCGCCAACCTGCAATGCCCTGATTGCACGGTGAACCGGGTCGTTTTCCGGTTTCCTCCCGGCAAATCCAAGGTCAACGCCCGCCAGACCCAAAAGGGCGTATTTCTTGTCCAATTCATATAGCGGGTTGGGGATTGATGTCAACGGAGTGCGCAGGAAATTTTCACCCTCTTCCATTTCGCTTATGAACGGATGCGGCCTGCTGGTGGCCTCGCACAGCGTCAGCGTCTCCATTGCCCGCGTCATAGCCACATAGAACAGCCGCCTTTCATCTCCATGCCTATCGTTTTTCCAGTCGCCCCCGTCAAGTATCATCACATGTTTGAACTCGCGCCCCTTGGCGGCATGGACGGTGGACAGCGTGATGTGTCCAGCCACGCGGTTGCGGGATTCGCTGCCGAATTCGTAAACCCACTCCAATGCCTGTCCAGTGGGGATGGGCATCCCGCCCCAAGCGTCCTCGACTTCGGTGATGCACTGGCCCAGCAGTTCCAGCCAAGGGTTGTCCGGGTTGGGGATGAAGCTTTTTCGCAGCCAGCGTTTTAGAACCCCGTGGCGTAGCAGCTTGCGCCGTTTGGATTGCAACAGTGAGATTAGGCTGCGGCCCTCGCGGGTCTTGTGCAATTCTGGCTGGCCCTTGCCACTTTCCGCCATGAGATAAGGGATTCTTTTCAACTCGCACCAAGCCCTTACCGGTTGCAGCATGGCGTGGGTCCGTGCAAGGACGGCAAAATCCGACCAGTCGGCCTTGCCGTCAAGCGACTTAAGGCGTTCAAACTCAGCCATCGCCAATTGGGTTTGGCGGTTGCCGTCTGGGGGCGACAGCAAGATGTGGACATGGCCTTTGATCAAGGGGTCCAGCCGCTCCCAACGCCCACCTGCCGGATGGTCGTTACGGGCATGGTTGATGCGGATCGGGTAATCGGTCTTCAGCCGGTCAGGGCCGGACTGGATGATGTCGTTGGAGGCGGCAATGATGTGCTGTGTGGACCGGTAGTTCTCGATCAGGTATTCGGTCTTGGCCTCGTAGTCTTCGGCGAAGCGGCGGATAAACTCGACCGTGGTGTGGCGGAAGGCATAGATGTTCTGGTCGTCGTCGCCCACGGCAAAGATGGACAGCTTCGCGTCCTTGTCCTGCTTGGCCCTCCCGGTCAGGGCGCTGATCAGCCGGTATTGGGTTTCGTCGATGTCCTGGTACTCGTCAACAAAGACATACTGATAGCCCCTTAGCAGACGTTCCCGCATTTCGTCCGGGTCGTTGCCGATGTCGGCCTTGCCGTCCAGAAGGTCGGTGGCCTTGCGCAGGATGGCATCGAAGTCGATGTCCTGGCCCCGGTCCGCCGACACCGACAGGCTGGTGCCGGTCAGCCGCAGGGCAAGGGCATGGTAAGTCATCACCGCAACGCCATAGGATTCCTCACCGACTAATGCAAACAGCCTGCGCCGAATCTCGTAGGCAGCGGACCGGTTGAATGCCAGCACGATGATGCCGTCGGCATTCACCCGCAACACCCTCAGCAGATAGGCCACGCGATGGACGACGACGCGTGTCTTGCCCGAGCCGGGTCCGGCCAGTATCAGGCGGTTAAAGTCGGTCTTCTCAGCCACCAGCCGCTCCTGCACGGGATGGTTGAGTTCGGACACGATGCGCCGGTAGGATTCCTCCGTGGTCGCCAGGTCAAGAAGTGATCTCCGGTTGGCAAAGTAGTCGCGGACAAACTTTTGCTTGGGCCAACTGAAATAGGCCGCCACGTAGGCCAGCGCGTCGCCGAGCTTGTCCAAGCCAAGGCGGGCATATTCCTGTATCACATGGACTTGGAAATTCTTCTCTTGGTAATATTCGTAAAGGGGTTCGAAGTCGCTTTGCACGAAGCGTCGTTTGGCTTCCTCCGGGATCAGGCGGATCGTCATCGCCGAACGGAACACCGTCTTGCCCTTGTCAACAATCAGCACTTGGCTGTCGTGCAGATACAGCAACCCTTGTTCCAGCGCCGCAGCAACGTCTTTCAGTGTTCCCGCCAGTGCCGTGTCCTCCTTCAACACCCGTGTGAGGTCGCCCATCTTGCATTCAATCCGCAAATCCACGCCGTTGACACCGGGGGCCAGCCGCGACAGAAAATAATGCAGCAGGCATTGCGCGATGGCCCTGCGCTTCTCGGCAATCGTCAAAATATTTGCCCATTCCCGCCTGAGCCTCACCCGCAGGTAGTCCTGCCTGACTTTCCTGACCTCGAACATGGCCCGCATTGCCTGAGACTCGCCAAACGGGCGGGCCATCGTGCAAAGCTGCCTAAGCACTTCGTCCGGCAGCACATCGCTTCCGGTGCGGTGTTTCAATTCTTGGCACAAGGGTCGCAGGTGCATTTCCTGCCAATCCTCCTGTCCGGCATCCGGGGCGAGTTCCGGGAGCAGGCCGAGCAAGGCCGTTTCCAGTTTCGTCACACGTTCAAGGCGGTCTTGGGATGCGTCCTTGACACCCCGGCGCAGCAACACGGTCAGCGCGATGTCGTTGGACAGCACTCCCAATTGCTCCAACTGGTGCAGAATGCGGACGATTTCCTCGCTGGACAGCCCACAATCCAGCATCAGCATGTCGGTACTGATGCCCTCGTCCTCATCGGCGTTCAGGATGGCCTCGACTAGGCCAAGATACTTTTTCATCATGTCTGCGGAAAACTTGGCCTTGAGCATGTGCTTTTCGGCATCGGCCAAGTTGGGGACTTTCAGGCTGGCCGGGAACACACGGGTATGGTTTTCGTCCCGCAACAGGAAACGCCGCCGCTCCAACCAGGCGATGGCGGTTTTCACCTTGGTGTCGGCATCGGGGCTTTCCGCTTCGATTTGTGTGGCAAGGTCTTCTTCGGCGAGGATTTCCCCCGGCGTGACCACAACTTCCTGCGAGCGGGTACGCGCCGCACGACGGCGCAATGCCCTGAGAATCTCGGCAATATCCTTGCGGTTCAACCGGGAACAGGCGGCAAGCGAAAACTGGGTTTCCACATCGCCCTCGTCGTAGAGCAGGACGCAACGGGATTCTTGCAGGTCGCGGCCCGCCCGCCCTGCCTCTTGCAGGTAGTTTTCCAGCGAACCGGGGATTTCGGCGTGGATCACAATCCGCACGTCGGGCTTGTCCACCCCCATCCCGAAGGCGTTGGTCGCCACGATGACTTTGAGCGAACCGTCGATGAAGGCTTTTTGCACGTCCTTTTTAATGCCGGGGTTGAGTTGGGAGTGGAAATGGGCGCACTCCCAGCCCATGTCCCTGAGAAAGGCGGCAACCTCCTCGGTGCTTTTGCGGCGGGCGGCAAATACAACAGCGCCGCCTTGTGAAGATTTGAGTTCCCTTTCCAAGAGTTGGTGGATCAGCCGGAATTTTTCGGCTTTGGTGATCGCCATCACCTCGAAATGCAAGTTGGGCCGCTCGTGTCCGCCACCGAACTGCATCAATGCGATGCCCAGTGCTTCGGCAAAGTGGGTGCAGAGGTCTTCGACAACCTCCAGCTTGGCGGTCGCGGTGAAGCAGCCGATGGGCGGCAGGTTGTCGATGCACCGTTCACGGATGAAGCGGGAGACATAGTAGTAGTCGGTGCGGAAGTCGTGACCCCACTTGGACAGGCAGTGGGCCTCGTCGAACACCCATCCGCCGATTTCCCTTTGTTTGATCGCCTCAACAAAACTGCGGTTACGAAACTGTTCCGGCGAAATCAGCAAAATGCCAATGTCGCCAAGGCGTATCTTGTCCAGCACGTCCTTCCGTTCAGGCATGGATAGCAGCCCGTTCAAAGCCGCCCCGCAAAAGATGCCCTGCCGGATCAGGCCGTCCACTTGGTCTTTCATCAGCGACTGCAACGGCGAGACGATGACGGTCAGGCTGCCGTTGCGCCAGTAGCGGGACAATGCGGGCAGTTGGTAGCACAGCGACTTGCCCCCGCCGGTCGGCAGGATCGCCAACAGGTGTTCACGCGCCATACCCGCCGTCACGATGTCCTCCTGCAACGACCCGCCCTCGCCGTTTATGGGTTCCGGGCGGAATGCCTTGAAGTTGAAGCAGCGTTCCAATTCGGCCTTGGGGTTGTGGTACTGGTTGCAGTAGGAACATTCGGGGTTGCCGCATGCGGTGTCGCGCAAGTCGCGGATGAACTGGCGGGTTTGCGGGAATTGGTGGGATACCCAAGGCGGCAACACCGAATTGCCCCCCGAAACCCGCAGCCAGGCCAGTACATAGGCCAGTGGCAGATGGTTGGCCGTGTCGTGAATGTCATCGGTCAGCAGCCTTTGTAGATGGGTGGTGCAGACTTTTTCGGCGGTCAATGCCAGAAAATGGGCGCTTATCTCGTCGAAACGGGGCATGATGGCGTGGCGGACGACGGAGAACACCTTGTCATAACCGGACTTTTTAATTCCGCCCAGCAGCAAATGGTAACAGGCCAGTTCGATTGGGGTGTCCTGGTGCAGTTGCCGGAAGGCCGCCATCTCGTCGGCAAACAGCCGGAAGCTCAGGCGGGCGTCCTGCAACGGGTCGTTGCGCGAATCCTTCACCAGCTTGTAGTCTTTGATCAGGCTATGGTAGGGGTTTTGCGGGAACGCCAAGGGCGAAAGCCACAGGGTGTCGATGACCGGAAGGCCGAGCAAACCCAACCCCGGATACAGCTTTTCCAGCAGCGGCAGGTCGTGTCCGGCGATGTTGTGGCCAAGGACAAACGCCGCGCCTGCGGCAAGCCAGTCCAGCCGCTCGTGGGCCTCAGCTTCGGCAAACCGGCCTTGGAAATGCACGGACTCGCCGGAGTCCGCCCTCCAACCCCCGATTTTGTTGATGCGAAGGTCAGGGCCGACCGAGGTTTCGATGTCGAGGCAAAGGCATCTTGGGCGGAAACCCTCCGGGGTGCTCATGGTTCTGGCAAATTCCAGTTTATTCGTCCTAGGTGGCCTTATCTCTTATCGGTTGCAGCCGTTTGTTCCGTCAACCTTCGATCACGCATCTTTATTTTTCTTTGACTTTAGGAATGTAATACCCCAACAGGTCGGTCATCAAAACCGCACCTGTAGTGAACCCAGAGTATACCAAATTAGCCTATAAGTCGTGTGTGCTGAGAAATGACGCAGTGCCAGCCATTCTTGCCAACGTCCTGACGTACTGATTCTCGTTGGTGAATGGCGATTAAACGTCAGATTGGCAAAAGCGAAAGCAACAACAATCCCCTGTGTTGACAAGGGTTTGCCAGCATGATTGGCTCTGCCGGTTGTTGACTGAAAGATAGTCTTCATCCTAAAAGGCTTTGATCAGCTTCTTGGCGAAATGCGGCCCGATGCCCTTGACCATGCCTGAGCCGAGATATTTCTCAATGCCTTCAAGGGTCGATGGCTGCACGACCTTGAGTTGGGAGGCCTTGAATTGCAGCCCGTGGGCGCGGTCGTTGATCCAGTTTCCAAGGCACTCGACATACTCGCCCGGTGTCACCGACGCGGCGGAGCCGATGACCGTGTACAGGTCGCGCTGTCCCCTGACCTTGACCCGCAGCACACAGAACCCGCTTGCCTCGCTATGGAAAGTCACCCTTTCCACCGAGCCGCCAAGGCGTTCAAGGGGATTGGCTAGGTCGTCGGCAGTATTCATGAAAGGAAGAGGGTGAGGTTGTTTCCGGGGCGGAGATGATGCCCTACAATGGGCAAACGGCGATTGGGTAACTGGCTAAAATTTGCTCACCTATCTGCAACGCCCAAGGCAGTTGAGCCACAGACCAAACTTCACACAGTTATCCACAGCGTTGCCCCCCTTTATTGTGGATATTGTAGGCCAAAGCAAGCCGCTTATGATGTCCGAATGCGATTCCCATCCCTAAATCTAAAGAATATGCCATTGATGCAAAACGCTGGCCGCTATTTCGATGACTTCCATGTAAATCGGCAAGGCTAGCCAAAGCCCCAAGAATTACTAAACCTTCCAGCGGCATTTCGGACAGGCAGGGGCTTTGGCATGGTCAGAACTGCGCTTGGATGGATTCCACCACGAGCCGGAACGGGCCAGCCTGCCGGTCTGAAATCAGCAAGCCAAATACCCGTATGCGAACCGGGTCTAGGGTTGGTGCTTGCACCGTGCGACCCCTAAAGGTAGGATGGAATTCATTGATTGGCAAACGGATGTCTTGCCATTTACCGGCCTGCGTGGTAAACCGAGACTGATACTGCACACCGTCATAAGCATCGTCGGTTCGTATGCCGACTTTGTAGGTTTTGCCGTCACCCCTCACCCGCAGAACGAGAGCGATTGCGCCCGCCAAACCGTATTCGCGGGGCAAGACGCGTATTGATGCGAATCCGCCGTTGTTGTCCAACGAGACCAAGCCGCTGAAGGCCATGCCATCAGCCGTTGACAAGACTTGGCTGGTTGACATGCCGCCCATTACCCGGTCGTTGACTGGCGTCCACCCCAAAACTTGTGCTGGGTCGCGGAAGTCGATCACTAGGCGGTTTGGTATCTGAATTTGTACGCCCATTCGATTCTCCAGATTTGAAACGGTCTATTTTGCATGCCATTTTGGTTAAATTCTGTTCAGCATGAACCTCCCTTGCCCTAGTCACGATTGTCAAATTTAAAGAAACCTACAAAGGGTAAAAGACTTCATTGTGGTTGGCCTAGGAAGTAATCGCTCGCAGGATGTCTTAGGCGGACAATAATTTCCGTAATTCCATAGTACTTGGACAACTTATTTTTCAGCCCAAAAATTTTGTTGACAGTTTACCTCGCACAGGCAAAAAATAGCGCCTAAGCAAGAATAGAAGGTGTGAAATTCCCAATGCGGTTGACGACTAAGTAAGGCCAAGCTTCCCCTGTCCAGGCGGGAACTATCCAGTGGTTTTCTCACAGCAAAGGCTACGGCTTTATTCGTGGGAAGGACGGCGTTGAGCGTTTTTTCCATGTCACCGACTTGGCGGGTGGTTTCATCCCCGACAGGGGGGCATCCGTCTTCTTTCAATCCAGACAGGATGGCAAAGGGCCGCGAGCAGCCAGTGTCCGCCTAGCAACAGGTTCGGCGGCGGAAGGCCATCGTCACTCGTATAGGAATGGTCGGATGTTTTACCCTCATTGCGGTTCATCCATCGTGCCAAGACTGATTTTCAACTATGGCGCACCGATCTATTCGATTAGATTTCTCTCGCCGGGTTCTTCCACCCAAGCCTCCCTGGCTCTGGCGGAATTGCGCCTGACCCAAATGACTTGGCTTAGATGCTCCCATCCCCACTGCTCTAGTATTGTAGCCGGCCCTTGACCGTCCCAATCGGCTTCGTAATTGCCAAGGTAAAACTCCAAGTCATTGATGACACTATCCTCGTCATTCTCTTCCCCGTCATTGTCACCTAGCATTGAGATGCAGAATTGCCCACCCAGAAAAAACAGGACTGATTCAGTGTCCAATATCATCTCCAAAGTTTGCAATACTATTTCAGTCCAGCGCGTCACGGAACAATTGGGCAAGATGGAGGCTTCGACGGCCATCGCCTTCCACTATCTGCTGACGGCAGGAGAAGCCATTGCTTAACACCACGCTGTCCGGGGACTGGTTGAGCTTGGGCAACAAGGATTGTCTTGCCATCTCCCAAGAAATCGCCGCATGTTCCGCTTCCAAGCCGAAACTTCCCGCCATGCCGCAGCAGGAAGCCTCGATCAATTCAAAGTCAAGGCCAGGGATTAGCTTTAAAACCTTGCGCATGGACTTCATCGCGCCCACGGCTTTTTGGTGGCAATGACCGTGGACCATAATGTGCCGATCCAAGGATTTCAGCCTAAGGTGCAAGTTTTTCGCAGTCTGCTCGCGGGCGATGAATTCCTCAAACAAAAAGGCTTGTCCTGCCACCGTGGTCGCCGCCTCCCCCAGTCCCAATACTTTGTATTCGTCACGCAAAGTCAACAAGCAAGAAGGCTCCAAGCCTATGATAGGCCGCCCCGCCTCAACATGAGGAAGAAGCGCTTCGACCGTCCGCTGTGCCTCGGCTTGGGCTTGCGCCACCATGCCTTGGGCAAGATAAGTCCGCCCACAGCACAAAGGCCGGCCTGTCTGCCTGGGTTCCGCAATGATGACTTGGTAACCCGCCGCATGCAACACGGCCAGTGCGGCATCGGCGATGTCCGGCTCGAAATGCCGGCTGAAGGTGTCCACCCATAGCACGACTTCCCGCGCCGGGACCGACGCGGTTTCCAAAACCGCAGCGGTCTTTGGCTGGGGTTCTTGTGCCGGGGTTGAGCCAAAGACTAACACATCAGGCCGTGCCGCAGGTGCTTGAAACGCTCGCGCAGCAGGCATCGGAAGTTGGCGGCTGGCGGCGATTCCCAGCAACATTTCACCCAGCTTCGCCAAAGTTTTGGATTTATTTCGCCATGCAACCAGCCGCCGCAGCCAAGGCCAGCGATGCAGCCAGATCGGGGTGTGGGCAAACAAACGGGTGCGCAGCGACAGGCCATCTTGCTCATTCAGTTGGGCCAGATACTCCACCTTAATCAGGGCCATGTCCACCGCGTTTTCGCATTCCCGCTTACAGCCTTTGCAACTCACGCACAAATCCATGGCCCGACCCAGCACTGGGTCAGAAAAGGGTTGATCGCCCAATTCTCCGTTCAGCGCAGCCTTCAGCAGACGCACCCGCCCACCCGTGGACAGGTTGCTTTCACTGGTCACACGGTAGCTCGGGCACATCACACCCTTGTCGTTGTGGCTTTCGCAAGCCTTGCTGTTGATGCAGACCGCCACGGCCTTGGCAAAATTGCCGCCTGCCTTGGGGATGTCGGCATAGGCATCGCCCATGCCAGCGTCCTCGTAGGACGACCAGTCGAGAAAGGTTTTCATAAAAGTAGCCGTGATTGTTCAATTCGTTTCGGTGCAGCAAGATCGTTGCCAGCATTGACGGAATACAGAGTTGGGCAAATTCAGCGTGTTAAGTTTGGTGAAATAAAAATCTGCTTCCATGTTTTGTCGGCAATCCGACATTCAGGCGCATAAATGGCGGGATAGCGTTAATTCGCTCTCCACTTGAGAGGCTTAATCCGGAGTCATGTTGTCTCTATATTTCAATAGTTTAAATTATTTGTCAGATGGCGATTGCGACTTGGTGCGAGTCCTGCCTTCGGTATTAGTTTTCTTGCAAGGTGATTAGACTTGTTCCTGATTGAATATCATTTAAAATCAGTCACATAGATTGATTATATGCAAATTTTACTGGAAAAAAGTATTTGCGAGCATTAAATAAATTCCCTATCTATCTGATTTATATTGAAAATAAACCAATACCTTCGCCAAAAATGCGCCGTCGTACACAAAATAGACGCTGCCCTTGGGCCTGCCCCGCTTGGGGGGTTTCTCCTTGACGGCTTTCTGCGCACTTTCCTTAACCTCTTCGCGCACCAGTTGTTCTGTGATCAAAGGGTAAGAGGCGCGTGTTTCGACTTGCACCAATGACAGGTTCAAAAAGCACAGGCCGGGGAGCGCCTTCTTGTAAATCGAAGAAAAAAAATGCCCAACCCATGTGTCTCCTTGCC
>Ga0118677_10009738_pt1 | contig 14900 bp, 8 predicted proteins | sample AliMusrvi5mmetaG_FD_86154 | JGI IMG/M metagenome (GOLD analysis project Ga0118677, IMG submission 86154)
ACACAAGGGCCGGCTATGAGGACGAGTGGACAGCCGCTTCCTATCCTGATTCCGTCAACTTCTACCACGCTGGTTTTCGCCATTGTCATCACAACCACCCCCCGGACTTCATAAGTGTTTCAGCCTTCTCAAGGTCAGCAGGGGTGTCAATACCTACCCCGACATGGACCGTCTCTATAATCTTCATCCTGGCACCAATGTGCAGGGCGCGAAGTTGCTCCAGCTTTTCGACTCTTTCCGCCAGACACTGTGGAGTCGCCACAATCTTCTGCAGAAACGCCGTTCGATAAGCATATATTCCAACATGTCTCCAGTACACGGACTTCTTCAAATCGTATTCCCGATCACGATCAAAAGGAATCACAGATCGCGAGAAATAGATCGCCCGATGATCCTGCCCCCAGACAACCTTCACAACAGATGGATCCAGCAGTTCTTCCTGACTGTCTATCGGCACCGCCGCAGTGCCCATGTCCCATTCAGGCTCGGTCACCATGGCGGAAGCAAGCTCGTCGATCACAGCCGGTTCAATGAAGGGCTCATCGCCCTGAATGTTGATGACGATGTCGGCATCCATGCCGCTGACGGCCTCAGCAACCCGATCAGTGCCGGACGGATGGTCACCGCGAGTCATCACGAACTTGCCGCCAAACAATTCGACTGCCTTCCGTATCCGTTCGTCATCCGTTGCAACAACCACCATATCCAGCCGCTGGGCAGCGGAAACGCGTTCATAAACCCGTTGAATCACAGACTTTCCAGCGAGAATCGCAAGGCTCTTGCCGGGAAAACGAGTTGAACCCCATCGGGCCGGGATAACACCTGCAATTCTCATCTCTGCTTCTTCCTCTCCTGTGCACCGACTTTGGATCCGAAGGAGCGGAAACCATTCTGCTCTTCGCTGGCGATCTCTATGGAGCGATTATCCTCCGTGAAAACCCAGTCAGCCTTGATGTTTCTCGTCTCAGTTCCATCCTCCTTAACAACCTCGCCTGCCGTCAGACTGCAGTAGTAGATCTTCCGTCCATTGCCGGTGGTGACGAACTCCATATTGAAATCAAAGTCCACCACCGAAGCAATCTTGCGTCCGCTGGAATCGAGCCAAAGTATCGTTCCACGGACAATATTGAGCCGCGTGTTCTTCCGGAAGCCCTCGGTCAAGGCGGCAATCTGCTCCAGCTCCCTTAGCTCACCAAGCCCGGCAAACCGCTCCGGGACCCAGCCATGCTTCGACGAAACAAGTGTCAATGCGAGGCGATCAAGAGTCACTCGCTTCTTCCAGTCAAACTCCGGATCGATCCGAAGTTCCCTTACACTGATTCCTGCCAGCGACCCTGCTGTGCCTGGTTTTGACTTCAACCCTTCGACCACCAAACCATAAGGCCACCCTATCCGGGTGCTCTCGATTGTAACTGCAAGCCCTGTCCTCTTCTCCACGTAGGCTGCAAGCTTCTTGCTGAAGAATGGCGTCCTGACAACCACATATCCAGCAACAAGAATGACGGCAACCACAATCAGAAGGCCTATTGCAAAGCGTTTCAAACCGCCGCGCTTCTTTGACGACCTTGCTTCACCCGATCCCGACTTCTCTTCGGATCTGCTCATTTGCTGCCAGCCTCCCGTTTCCCAAAGAGGACAGTGCCAACCCGGACCATTGTCGCTCCTTCTTCAATTGCCACCTCAAAGTCGTGGGACATCCCCATGGACAGCTCGCGAAGCTCAAGCCCGGTGCTGATCTTGAGCCGATCCCTGATCTCTCTCAATCGCCTGAAATGAGGCCGCGACGACTCAGGTTTCTCCACAGCCGGAGGTATGGCCATCAAGCCGCAAACCTCAATCTTGCAGTATCCGTTGGCTGCATTGATGACTTCTTCAACCCGTGGCTCCAAAAGACCATACTTCGAACCCTCTCCGCAGATATTTACCTCCAGGCAGACAGGCATGGTCCTGCCAGCCTCGCTGCATGCCTCTCCCACCTGCCGCAGCAAATCAAGTGAATCTATGGAGTGGATCAGACTGAACAGGCGCACCGCATCCTTGACCTTGTTTGACTGTAAGTGTCCAATCATGTGCCATGCCAGGTTGCCTGGACACATGGCTATCTTGTGCCTCGCCTCCTGAACCTTGCTCTCCCCAAAAACACCAAGACCGCATCGTGCAGCTTCAGAGACCTGCTCCGGATCGACACCTTTGGTGACTGGCACCAGAAGCACGTCACCAGGCAAACGGCCGGCTCGGCCGCATGCCCTGTCGATCCGATCACGGACCACGGAAAGCCGATCTTCAAATGAAGCTGATATCTCTGCGGTCACTCCAACCTCCAACGTTCGATCCGAGACAACCCGTACGAGACTGCCCACCAGTGAAGCTCAGTCTTCACATAGCCTGACGGCCCGTTATTGCGCGCTCAAGCGTCACGGGATCCGAATAAGCGATACCACTGCCAACCGGCAGGCCCAGCGCCAGCCTCGTCACTTTCACGTTGCGTCCCTTGAGAAGCTCACTGATAAAGTTCGCAGTCGTATCGCTTGCCATATCGGTTCCTACCGCCAGTATCACTTCCGCAAACTTGTTCGAGTCGATGCGTTTCAGCAGGAGTTCCAGCGGCAAGTCCCACGGTCCGTTGCCATCCATGGGCGAAAGCTTACCCATGAGCACATGGTAACGCCCTCGCACCACACCTGTGTTTTCAATGGCAATTACGTCGCTGGGATCCTCAACAACATACAACATGGAACTGTCACGACTCGTGTCGGTACACAGCTTGCATGGATCCATACCGGCAACGGTCACCGCCCCGCATTCAGAGCAGCTTCGCACAGTGGCACTCACCTCATTCAGGGCACCCGCCAGAGCGCGCAGCAGTGTGTCCTGATGGTAAGCAAGTTTCAGCGCCATCCGGTCGGCCGTCTTGCGACCAATGCCAGGCAGCTTACTCAAGGCTCTGGAGAGCCTGTCCAGCGGAATGTTCATATCAACCTGCCCTACATACCCAGCCCCATCCCGGGCAACCCCATTTCGGCCGCAAGCTTGGACATCTCCTTCGCAGCCATCTCCTTGGCAGCTTTCAGTGCTCCGTCCACAGCAGCAAGAACCATGTCTTCAAGCAGATTGGCATCCGACGGATCTATCACGCCAGGGTCGATCTTGATGCTCTTTACCGTCCCGTCTCCGCCCGCAACTACTTTTACCATGCCCCCGCCACTGGAGAACTCCACAGTCCGCGTGGCGAGTTCGCCCTGCGCTTTCTCAAGATCCTTCTGCAGTGTCGCAGCCTTCTGCATAAGCTTAAGCATGTTTGCCATTTGTCATGTTCCTCTCTGTTCTAGCTTCGCTCTTATCTGTGGTTTCCTCAAGTGCAGTCCCGCTTGCGAACAACACACCCCTGGACTGCGTTATTCACGAACATCCACTATTTCGCCGTCAAACATGTCTATTGTCTTTCGCACCGCGTCTTCGCGCATCCATTCGGCAGTCGTCTTTCTAGCCTCCGTCGCTTTCTGAGCACCCGCCTTCCTTGTCTCTACAGGTGGGGTCTGCTTCGCAGCACTTTCAACGGCTGCCGGCACGTCAGCCGGCAGCTTCACCACTTCGCCGGGCTTGAGCAGGCGACAGATGATTCGCACGTCGCGACCGAGAACCGACTTCAACTCACCCCGCAAAGCCAGTGAGTGTCGTGGTATGTCCATCCGTTTCATATGCGCAGCAAATTCCGGATCAAACCCGATGACTACAACATCATCTTCAATGGACATCGGGCAGGCATCCAGAATTGCGCTTTTAGCGAGAGGCGCACTCTTTTCAACACCGTCGACTATTGAACGCCACTTTCCTCTCAGGAGAGCAACTTCGTCGCCAACGTCAGCCGCTGCAGGCACTTTCTTGACGACTGAATCCTGCCTAACACCTTCATCCGCAGGCTCACAAACCTGCGCTGGAACTTTTACAACTGCCTTCGCCTCAAATTCAGGCGCGCGTTTCGCGACCGGATCAGGCCTGCTGGCAGGCCTTGCCGCGACAGCCCCGGGAGCCCACAGATGGTTCTTGAGTTTGTCTATCTGCGCCACTATCTCGTCAATCGTCATCGTCGAGCCCATACGAGCGCAACGAATGAGTGCAACTTCTAGAAGTGTACGCTTGGACAACGCGTATCGAAGACGCCCATCAGCCTCAATAAGAATATCGGCAATCTTCAGGAGACGCTCAGGGCTTGTCATCTTGGCCTGCCGCTTGAGAATCTCAGCCTCGTCGGCAAGCACATCCACACCGTCAATTGCGTTGCTGGAATAGGTCATAACCAGGAGGTTGCGGAAATACGAGAGCAGGTCTATGCCAAGCCGCTGCAGATCTTTGCCGGCATGATCAATGGCGGCAACTTTCGTCATCAGCACCGGCACATCCCCATTCAGTATGGCATCCACCATTTCAACTAGGGCCTGGGCCGAGATGAGCCCGAAGACCGACAGCACGTCCTCTTCAACAATCTTGCCGCCGGTGAACGAAATCAACTGATCCAGCGCGGATTCAGCATCCCTCAGGCCGCCTTCGGCTCCACGGGCGACAGCAGTCAGAGCGTTCTGATCCACATCAACCTTTTCTGCTTTGGCTATGTCCGAGAGTCGCTGGACAATGAGGGCCACCGGTATGCGGGACAGGTCAAATCGCTGGCATCTGGAAACAATGGTTGGCAGGATCTTCTGGGGCTCAGTAGTTGCGAAAATGAACTTAACGTGCGGCGGCGGTTCTTCAAGCGTCTTCAGAAGGGCATTGAACGCCGAACTCGTCAACATGTGAACTTCGTCGATGACATAGATCTTGAATCGATCACGCGCAGGCAGGTACTTCACTGTTTCGCGAAGATTCTGAATATCTTCAACCTTGTTGTTTGAAGCGCCGTCAATCTCCAGCACGTCCATGCTACGACCTTCAGCAACCTCCTTGCATGAGTCACATTTGTCGCACGGCGTGATTGTGGGGCCCCTCTCGCAGTTCAATGCCTTAGCGAGGATTCGCGCAATGGATGTCTTCCCAATCCCGCGCGGTCCGACAAAAAGGTACGCATGCGCGATCCGCCCCGTCTGAATGGCATTCTTGAGCGTATCCGTTACGTGCGTCTGCCCCACGACATCATCGAACTGGCGTGGCCGCCATTTTCGCGCCAAAACTGTGTATGTTGCTTCCTTTGCCATAGTCGACATTACCTTCCGTATCAAACCAAGGATAGAAGAAGTCGGTCGCAATCAGCTCTCAGTCAACCGTGCTTCAAGCGGTTGTGCACCCTCGGTCGCCACCGGCTGCTGCACCGCGGTGTCTGGAACTCAGCTCCGACCAGGCTGACCTACGGCACACGAAGTAATTGACATGCCGCTGCTACCTTCCGGTCCTGACGGGATTAGCCACACTCCGTCGCATAGGACCCGGCCATCAACGCATCGTTCCAGTCTTTCGATACAATAACCGGCGTCTTTCTCAGGAATTCGACCCTGCTAGAGCGGATTGCAGGTCATCCCGCCCGAAGGCGGAACTCAGGGCACCGCTGGCTCCCCATCTAGCACAACCGTTGCAGACTCTATAGAGGGCACACGTGTTCCGCAAGAATATATGAAGCGTTGACAGGTTGCTCCTCTGAATGTATTGTCCTGCGCATTCTGTGTCGAATTGGGTCGCATCGCACGTGTTTGATTAAGAGTGCAGCGCTCATATACGGCTGCATCAAACCGTCTGTTTGTGCCACAGTTCGCGAAAGTTGTCGAAAACTAATCAGGACTGGTTGCTTTTTGGACCCGTTCTTGTGTACTATTGCGACCTTGTAATGGCGAGATAGCTCAGTTGGTAGAGCACTGCACTGAAAATGCAGGTGTCGGCGGTTCAACTCCGTCTCTCGCCACCAGCCTTCGCTCGCAGCGCAGCAAGAGCGAAGGCTGTCCCGCCATAGCTATGGTTTGACCTGACGCACCTTGAAGAACCGGTTTGTCCAGGAATTAGCGCCGGGAAGATTCGTTGTCTGCGTATCCGATGCGGCCTGATTTGTCGCCAGCGATGTCCACGCCGAACTGAGCATCGAGGTCGACCACAGAACATAATACTGTTCTCCGGACTTTGTGGTCCACTGCAGCGTCATAGCATCACCATCTTTTGTCCATTGCGTCAATTTGAAGAGTATGTTGCTTGCCCCCGGCGTCCAGATCGGCATCTGGTAGATGTCCCCGCCATCCGGCCACCGGCCTTCACCTACATCCTGCAGTTGCGAACCAAACACCACCTTGTCCACCACCTGCCCATCCGGCGCAAACAACCATATCGTGTCGCCGGACTTGCTCAACCCGAAGTTCACATACAGCGCACCACCGTCCATCTTGACCGTGTGCTTGCTGTCTGCCCACACCAGCAGGAACCCGTTCCCGGGCACATATGCTCCAGCAGGAATGCTGCACCGGTTCGTCCCGTTTGAATTCCCTGCAAGCTGAAAACCAACCAGATCAACGGCAGCACTGCCAGCATTGAAGAGCTCAAACCAGTCATGCTTCTTGAGTTCCACATCCACTGTCTTCGTGTTGTCCGCCATCCATTCGTTGATGAACACTGCAGGCAGATCAGATGCCGGATTGTTCGCCGTCCCAGGCGTGGGATAGTGGAATACCTGCTTGGTGAACTGTGCCCCCTCAGGATAGCTCCCATAGGACTCATTGGTTCCAAGTCCGGAGTAGTTCACATAGTCCACCACTGTCGTCTGCGTCCCAGATACCCGCGCCAGCACCACACTCCCGCTGGCACTGTTCATCACAAAACCGGCATGCAGGTATCCGGGCACACTGACTCCACCATCACACCACACCAGAAGCCGCTTATCGTTCGTAATCACCACTCCGCTCGGAAACGCCCATCTGGTCAGGTTCGTATAGCTGTCGCTCAGATAGTAGCTGTTGCCCAGGGCCACATTGTTCGTCCCGGCGTTGTAAAGCTCAGCCCACGGTGCGTATGCTCCAAGGTTGTTCGTAATGAAGCTGGTGTTAGTCGGCATGATCTCATTGATCCACACCATGTCGAATGCCGGCAGATTGGTCGCTACTGAGTTCCGCCACCCCGGTGTATACAAAGTGTTCGTGTCCACTGCCCAGTTCCCGGCACGGTTGTTGTCGACCGAGGCATCCTTGAGCTGCAGCGAGGGGCCCCCGCCGTTCGCCGCAACAGGCCATGGCGCAGTATTGCCATACGTCACCTCGTCCAACACCGTCCAGCCGCCAAGACCATCGGGCTTGAGGAGCTTGAGAGTCTCTCCTTCGTTGTTCAAGGTACCGGCAAACTCGCCAACCACCACCTCGGCATTGCTGTACGCCGCCTGGTAGCCGGGGATATTCCCTGCAACAACCACGTAACCGGTAGGCGCTATCATATAGCCGTACCCGATATCGCAATCTATGCCGTCAATCCTCAGGCCCCCGAGCGAGAGCGTGTTAGTCGATCTGTTGTAGAGTTCAACATACGAAGCGTACGGCACTGCCGGATTATACATGATCTCGTTGATGACCAGATTACTCTCAACACCGACCATGGCCCCTGTGTATGTGATCGTTATAGTGTCGGTCCCGACCAGTGCACCGGCATGATCATAGCCGGTAACAGTAAGCAGGTTCGTTCCCGCACCAAGCCACACCTGTGCCTGCCAGTTGATAAGACCGGGATACGTCACATAATAGGGATTGCCATTGATGCAGATCTTCTCAGCGTATACCGGCGCTGTCCCAATCAACGTCACCGGATTCGCGTTCGTCGAGAAATCGCTCCCTCCCGCCGTCGTGACCGCCAGAGGGGACTCGACCAAGGCAAGGGCGGAGTAAATGCCGCTTCTAGAGTTAGCAATGTACGTCTTATCGGGACTGATATCTCTTGGACTGGGCAGACCGTTTGTTGTAAACACCGTATCCCAGTCATCATACCATTTGTTGATCCGTGCCGGCTGCATTGGCCCATCTGCCGCATCTTTCAGAACCGCAAAATAGGTCCTCCTGAAAGTCGGTGTGTCGTTGAACATCTTTACAGGTATTGGGCAGGTGGTCGGCCCGCTAAGCAATAGACCGCCCGACATAACAAAGTCAAAGTCGTGTAGCATGAGCCGTGATCTGGCGTTCTGCGGTATGTATGCATAATAATTATGGATAGCCGCCGTACCTGGCCAGGTCCCATAGTGATCAAGGTCCCCGGTAAGCCCTGCCACGGCAAAGTGGGCAGCCCAACTCCTTATATCGACAACGGCCCTGACCCGTGCAACGTACTTGTCGTTGTCGGCAGTATCAAATATCCTCGCCAGTTTGAACACCGGCGAGTAGTCGTCATTGGGATTGGCGCCACCAGCGCGTTTTGAGTCTATCGAAGCGTATACCGCCTTCTTCATGCCCCCGTTGTACGTGTTCGTCCAGACGCCGAAAGCGTCATTCTTGATCATCCAGTCTTCGCCCTTGAAGATTTCCGGATCAGGATCACCGAACCATGACGAACACAGTCCCCGTCCCGGCATCACATATTCAAAGGTCAACGACAAGGCATCCGTATTCCTGGCGAATGGGGCCGCTCTTACAATGCCACCGGCTTCGCCAATACCTCTCGTGATTAACGTAGAAATACCGAATTGTTCAACGTAGGAGGCGCCCCCATAGGCAGAGCCCGCATGTATGTGGAACTGATCATCTCCAAGAAGCCTATCGCTGCCGGGCACGAAGAACCAGAACCCGTGCCGCCCATTACCAGCATGATTCTTGAGGTCTCCAGAGAAGATCACCCTGTAGTCTTCGTAGACGCATGTGCAGGACGCGGGCTCCCGCGATCTGGGAGAACCATCGAGAATTGAAATATTGGCCTGCGTCATGATGGCGCGGTAAGTTGGCAATCCGCCTGCGCCTTTCGGGGCCGATAGACCCCAGCATATTTGGCATTCGTATGGGGCCCTCTTTGGTACCGAACGCGACGGATATCTGCTCGAGGCCGGTGCCAATGCGGCGTCAACTGCGTCAATGACAAAGGCCATGATCGATCCACTGGCCTGTCCAGGTACGGGGACGCTGTAAACGCCGTCATGAGCCACCACATCGCCGTTGGTGCCATTGTCGTTCATCCATAGCGAGTTTGTTGTAAAGCCGGAGTCTATCCTGTATCTCAAGTAAACCGAAGACACGCCATCAATATCGCTCACCCGACAAGTCACCACTACGTTCGAGTTCGCAGCAGGAAGAACCGGGCTCTGAGAGATATCGGTTATTCCGGGACCGGCATTGTTTGTGAATGACGTGTTCTTCTGTCCTGGGGTTCCGAGATTGCCTGGCACCATCATATCACCTGGGGTTGCGATCCAGCTTCCGCTGGTGCCTATGATCAAGAAGGGAAAACCACAAACCCACCGGATCTTTGCCCTGATCCTCGTCCTCTGTCCCGCCACCGGAGCTGACAGCATAGCTTTGTCAATATGATTAACAAACCAATCGGAGCTCCCATAGAACTCGCCGCGATCGCTGGATCTCACGTAGAGTCCTGTAGATCCTCCGTAGCCGACGCCGGCATCAACGGATGATCTCATCAGGGACCCCGAAAAAGTCCATCCGCTTGTGCCGCCTTCAAAGTCGTCGTAGAAATTGGTGGTTGTCCCGGTCGTCATCAGCAAGTCGTCGACTATGAACTCTCCATCCTGGACCGCCCAGATCTCAAGTGGGTAGGTATTGCCAGTACCGTTGTCGACTGAATCCGTGTAATCCACTATCGTCCACATATTGGTGCTCTTCTGACTCTCGTCGCTGCCTGCCCAGTTCATGCCGAGGCGGTTGTCAGAGTGTGGATTTCTCAACTCAAGGCTGCTGCCACCACCGTCGGTCCATTCACCCCATGCCGGGTTGTAGCTTACTTCATCCTGTGTGACGTAGTCCTGGAACGGCAACCCCATATCGTCGGGCTTGGCCAGGACCACACGTTCACCGCTGCCCGACAACCGGCCGGAGAAGTTGCCAACCGTGTTAGTGGTGTTCAACTGCGTGTACTTCGCCAGCAGGTTCGTCACATTCCTGGCCACTACGAGGTAGTTGCTCGAGGCTATCGTTGTCCCGGGCGGTATTATGAAGTTTATCCCCTCCACAAACTTCCAGTATCCGACATTCACAGTACTTGGGCCGCGATTGAACAGCTCAACATATTGATCGTCATCATTTCCGCTGATCGGGTGATACATGATTTCATTGATTACTATGCTGCCCACCTCCGGCGGCGCATTCGACGAGCCAAGTGTGCGGGACACCAGCGTCTGGAACCCGCTTGTGCCGTCCGGATACCTGCCAAGACTGGCACCATTGGATTGCGCGCTGTACTTCACCGCATCGATCACCCGGTCGTCGTTGGAACTGACAAGGTAGACTCCACCACCAGCCATGCTGAGCCCGAATACAAAGTTGCTCTGCGTGTAGTTGATGAAGGACCGCGGCCCCAGTGTTGCACCGTTCGTTATCCGGAACTTGTTGGTGCCGACATCGTCACTCAGCCAGCAACCATTGATGTTGATGGTATTGCTGCTGCTGTTGAACAACTCTATTGAATCCACAAGCGGCGGATCCGTGTGCACGACAAGCTCATTGATCACCAGCCCGTCGTATGAACTGGCGCGGTACGAATCCGAACCGCCGGGGGATCCACCCTTTTCGCTGCTGGCAGACCATGCACGGATGTCCCCTTCACCATAATCGGGTCTTGCCAGGGTCAAAGAGTGCCCCGAACCGTCCGCACCGGCTGGCCACGGATAGTTGTTGGAGAACCCAGCCGACAATAACAATGCGCCATAGGCGTTCTTCAGGTTCACCACACCGCCACCGTTGTTCAATGAGCCGGTGAACGGACCGAATACATCCGGAATGTTCAGGTACGCACTGATATCCTTGGCAACCACGATATAGCTCCGGGCTCTTATCACAGTGCCGGTGGCAAATGTATACGATATGTCGCCGGTAAGCCTGTATCCGCTGATATCCTCATCCACAGGCAAACTGTTGAATAACTCCACGAACTCGCCGTCCCGGCCATCACTACGGAGGGCTGGATGGTACATGATCTCAGATATCGTCAGACCGGTCATCCTGCTGCATGGTCCCTTCTGCCTGCCAGCGACTGAGGCAATCTCGTTCACTATCCGTACAACAACAGAACTCGGCGTGCCCACAGTAGTATACACATTGCTCACAAGCGTGATCACCACTTCCCGGTCACCGGTCGGCCCCTTCCTCGGTATTATCTCTATGTCAGCATTCGTGGCCCCGGGCGGAATCCCGACCACGCCGCTCATCGGCACGTAGTCCTGGTACGGCACCGCTGTGCCGCCGGTGTTGTACGTCACCCAGATGTAACGGTTGGTCGCCCCGCCATCGAGAGTCACCCGGCAGACCCCGGGCTTGAAACCCATCACTTCGGCATTGGTGTCCACCCCGGTGATGCTCACCTGACCACGCGTTATCGCACTGAAGTCCGGCGTATTGGTTCTCACCACAAGGTCTTCGAGGTATCCCGTCCCGTTCGTGGCCCCAACACATATCATGCCCATTGCAGCCGTGTTCGATACCAGCATCGCAAACCATCCGCCACCGTACCCCCACCCCATCTCAATGTTGTTAGTGTACTGGTTCGAAGTCAACAGGGGCTGCCCGTTCACCAATATGCGAAAAGAGTTGTACCCTCTCGAACTCGTCGCACTGTAATCCTGATCTATGCTCACCCGCACCCATTCACTCGTGCCGACAACCACATTCGTCACAGGTGAGAAAGGAGAGCTACGGCCGCTCCCACGGAAGTAGCTGTGATGCACCACCCATTGCCCGTTGTTAGTGCTCCAGAAGCTGAAGTACTCCGTGCCATCGGCGCCACCAACGTACACACGCTGGTTAAACGGTGGCAGCAGCATCTCGGCCCATACGTGCACGTTCGAAGGACTGCTCAGGTGGTTCGTCACCCACCCGTTTATCCCCAGGCAGTAGTCGTGACTGATGTCCAGCACATGGAAGTATTTGAAAGTGCCGCCCATTACGGTGTTGGTAACCACCCCACTGCTGCCAACCCCGGCTTCCCACCCGTTCGTTCCCGCAAGCGAGAAACCACGCCAGTACCCCTCAAAACCCTCGGCGTACGGTGTCGTATTGGTCGAGGCTGCCATCACACCCAATGGCAACATCACCGCAAACAACAGGCATATTCGCGCTGGTTTCTTATTCATGAAGCACGTCCGTCTCAAAAATGTGAACTAATTGTATACCGTTGCTTAGGAAACTCAAAGAGAAAGAGCCGGCATTACCTCTGAAAAGGCAGTACGCGAAGGCTCAGTCTTCAAAGAAGGCACGCATCGTAACCCATTCCGAGTCTGCCGAATCTGTGGATAAGCTCTTCTCTTGATCACCCCTGTCCCCTCACCTGAGTGGCGTTGCCACAACGTGGCTCACGCCATCCGTGGACAAATCCGGGTTGTATGCTCAGCCCGCTTTTGGGCACTACGCGAAGGTGTAGTTTTCAGTAGCCCAAATATCTGGAAGGATGATACAACCAAACGACACGGCAGCCGGATTGCATCATTTCCACCGGCGAAGAAGAATCTATCGTGGAGGAACCACCTGATAAACTGGCGGTTCTTACCCGGTGTTATGAGGAGAATGAGATGACAAACAAACTGGCGCACATCGATCTGGAGTACGCGGAGCATTTTGTGACGGATGTCTTTGTCGCCCTTGGTACGCCGCGAAGCGAAGCCGCTGTCTGCGCCAATGTCCTGATATGCTCCGACAGGCGTGGTATCGATTCGCATGGGCTCAACCGAGTCAAACCCATTTACTTCGACCGGATCAAGAGTGGCATTCTCAACCCGGTCACTCGCTTCGAAATCGTGCGAGAGACTCCTGCAACCGCTGTCGTGGATGGACACAACGGTATGGGTCATGTGGTCGGCAAGCGCTGCATGCAGATGGCCATTGATAAGGCGAAGAAGGTCGGTCTTGGATCAGTAGCGGCCCGCAATTCGACGCATTTCGGTATTGCCGGCTACTATGTCCTCATGGCCGCCGACGCCGGCATGATAGGAATCGCAACCACGAACGCCAGACCCTCCATAGCTCCAACGTTCGGTGTAGAGAACATGCTCGGAACCAATCCGCTCACCTTCGGGATGCCAACGGATGAGCGATTTCCATTTGTACTCGACTGCGCAACATCCATCACTCAACGCGGGAAGATCGAGCTCTACGAACGGTTGGGCAAGAATGTTCCTGCAGGTTGGGCAATTGGCGATGACGGCAAGGCAAGAACGAATTCGCGCCGTATTCTCAAGGATCTGACAACCGACCATGCGGCTCTCACACCGCTTGGGGGCCCCGGCGAGGACATGGCTGGCTACAAGGGCTATGGATATGCGACCGTCGTCGAGATTCTTTCCTCAGCCCTGCAGTCGGGCAGTTTCATGAAAGCCCTGACCGGCATGCAAAACGGACGCAAGATCCCGATTCCAATTGGACATTTCTTCCTGGCTATGGATGTAGAAGCTTTCATAGACCTTGCCGAATTCAAGAAGAACACCGGCGATATACTCCGCGCACTCCGGGCCTCAAAGAAGGCGCCCGGGCAGAAGCGGATCTACACGGCAGGCGAGAAGGAATACCTTGTCTCCCTTCAGCGAAAGAAGACAGGCATTCCACTACCACCATCCGTCCAGATCGATCTTGTCACAATGCGTGACGAGCTGGGGCTTTCACAATACCGCTTTCCGTTTGAACCCCGACCGCGTGCCAAACTGCAGCAAAAGGGCAAGAGTAAGACAGTTTGAAGTGTGGAATGAAGGATACAGAAGGAGCGCAAGTGAGCTGGACAATTGAAAAGTTCATGGAAATAGCAACTGGTTACTGGCCAGCTTCGGTAATCTCAGCTTCGGTTCAGCTCGGCCTGTTCGATACTCTTGAAGGCCGCGGCTCGACAGCGGGAGAAGCAGCTTCAAAGCTCGGGACTGCACCAGTCCACACAGCGGAACTGCTGGATGCTCTCGTCGCTCTCGACGTGCTTGAAAAATGGACGGAAACCGGAAGATCAACGGTACAAGATTCCCTCTACAGGCTGAAACCAAGTGCTGCGCAGTTTCTCACCCGCTCCGGAACATGCTGCATTCTTGATGCTTTGCGGTACAACGTCGACCTGTATCCGCTCTGGGGAAGGCTCGCCGAATGCGTCAAGAATGGGAAGCCGGTCATTCCTGTTGGTGCCCATCTTGGCGGAGATCCTGAACGCACACGCCGTTTTGCACTCGGCATGCACAGCCGCGCACTTGCCATGGCGCCAATTCTCATCCCGGCACTCGACATGAAGGGAAGATCAAGACTTCTCGATATCGCATGCGGGCCCGGTACTTTCAGTACACAGCTTGCCGAGAAATACCCGTGCCTGGAGGTAACACTTTTTGATCTGGCACCCGTCCTCGATGTAGCCAGGACACTGGTGTCCAGCCGGCCATGCGCATCAAGAGTAATGTTTGAACCCGGAGATTATCATTCGGACCCGCTGCCACAGGGCTTTGATGCAGTGTTGTACTCAGGAGCACTTCATCAGGAAGATCCTGAGTTTGCGGCATCATTGTTCAAAAAGATATTTGAAACCATGGAACCGGGCGGGCGGGTCTTTGTTGTCGATATGATGCTTCAAGCGGGAAGAACTGAACCTGTGTTCTCGATACTGTTCTCCATCAACATGATGTTGACCAGTCCAGACGGCCATGTCTACTCCGAGGATACGGTCAGATCACTGCTGACAAAGGCCGGCTTCGAAGAGACGAACTGTAAACGGCTTGCCGACTGCCCTTACTGGATTGTCACGGCCGACAAGCCGCCGTTCTCCCGGCTTCCACCACCAGG
>Ga0118677_10009739_pt1 | contig 14900 bp, 4 predicted proteins | sample AliMusrvi5mmetaG_FD_86154 | JGI IMG/M metagenome (GOLD analysis project Ga0118677, IMG submission 86154)
GCTGACGTGGTCCAAGTTCAAATCTTTCCGCTCGACAATCTTGCCGCAATACTGGCATGTGTCCTTGTCGCGCTCGAAAATATTGTGCCGGGTGAACTTCACTTCCTTCTTCGGCATCCGGTCATACATGAAGAGCAGGATGATCTTCGGCACGCGGATGCGGAAGGAGATGGCGTGGACGGATTCCTCGTGCGACGCGCCGGCGGAGACGTCGCGCCATTCCTGAAAGCTGAAGGTGCGGAACGAGCCGTCGGGATTGTCCATCACCACCTGCGCGTGGCCCTGGAAAAGCAGCGTGAGCGCCCGGCGGGCGGTGCAGACGTTGACCGCCTGCCAGAGCCGGTTCAAAACCAAGACGTGTTGGTTAAGTGCGGTTTTCATGGCGCAACTTTGTGGGACACTACCAAAAAGCGTTTTCCCGGTCAATCACCGCCGCGTGACAAACGCGTGACGCGCGGCGCGGTTGCCAAAGCGTTTCGCATCTGGCATTTTGTGCGCATGAAATCTTTTCTGCTCGCCGGACTGTGCCTCGTGGGACTGACCTTCACGGTTCGGGCCCAACAGCAGGCCGATGAAAATTACGTCGGCATCTACGGCCTCATCCAGCAGGCCGACAACCTCGCCGCCACCGGCGATCCGGGCGAGGCGCTCGCGGCCTTCCGGGACGCGCAGAACCAGTTGCAACAGTTCCAGAAAATTTTCCCCGGCTGGAATCCGAACATCGTCAGCTTCCGCCTGAACCAGATCGCCGGCAAAATCGCCGCCCTCAAATCCCAGGTGACCGCGCCGGCCGCGCCGTTGACCGTCACGCCGCTGGCGCCCAGGGTCAGGGTGTTGGCGTCAGCGTTGAGGGTGACGGGATTGGCATTGTTGACCACGATGCCGGCCACGCTCATGTTGGCACCCAAGGTCATCGCACCCTGGTTGCTGGCACCGCTGGCTGAGAAGGTGATGGTGGCCGTGGCGCCGGGAGTGAGCGAGGTGGCGGTGCCGCCCGCATCGCTGGCCCAGTTGCTGGCCGCGGTGCCGTCGGAAACCGCCCACACACCCGGAGCACCGCCAAAGCCGCCCTTCCAGTATTCAGCCGTCCAGGCCGTGGCGCTGGTGACACCCACACTCACGGCCGTGTCAAGGGCGTACAAAGCACTCGTCACCGTGAAGTCGACGGCGTTGTAGATGTTGCCCAAGGCGTAGGTCGCCGGTCCCGATGTCAGGCCGCTGCCGGCGGTGATCAGGTTATGGATGCCGGTGGAGGTTGTGCCGCTTGGAATCCCGTACACATCCACCGTGTGGGCACCGGCGGCCACCGCAGCGGCAGAACTGGTGATTGCCGATTGGCTGAGGGTGCCGCCCAGCGAGGCGCCGATGCGGCTGCCGGTGGCCAGGTTCAACACACCCGTGCCCAGATCGAGCGCACCGGCGCCTGCCGCCTGATACGCAAAGGTGGCGCTGCTGGCGATGCTCAGACCGCTGTTGCTGCCGAGAGCGGCAGTGCTGGTGCCGATCAGGGTGCCGCCGCTGACCGTCGTGCCATTGTTGTAGTTGTTGGCAGCGGTGAGGGTCATGCTGCCGAGGCCTTGTTTGACGAGCGCCAGTGAAAGTCCCTCGCCGATGTCCGCAGTAATCGGAGCCGAGACTATCAGCGAATCCGTTGCCGCGGGAGTGTTGACCGTGAAAACGGGGGTGATGCCGGTACAGTTGACGAGCGTGCCGTTGCCCGACACCACGTTGATGAACGAGTTGCCGGTGGCGGTGGTGGTTCCACCCAACCCGAATGATCCCCAATAAGGGCCAAAAGCGTTATTGCCATTGATGGACATCGTGCCGCTGTTCAGCGTCAGGTTGTTGAAGGCGGTGGCGGTGTTCGAGGAGAGGAGCCTGCCGCCGGGACTGACCGTGACCAAGGGCATCGAAAGGAGATTGGTTCCAAAACCGGCGTAACCTCCGAACGCCAGTGTCGCGCCGCTGTTGACGAGGACATTCGGGTTACCGGAAAGATGGTTGGCACCGTCTTGGCCGCCAATGCTCAAGGTGCCGGCATTGATCGTCAAGGCACCCGTGAATGTGTGCACCAGAGGGGTGTCGAGTCTCAGCGTGCCGAGGCCGTTCTTGGTAACGCCGCCGCCAGTGGAGCTCAAATCCTGCGACAGGCCATGGCCCACCAGGACGCGGAATCCGTTCGTGTCAAAAAACGCCCCGTTAGCCTTGACCGAAACGGCCAAGCCGGCCCAGTTCGCCACGAAGTAGTCGGTGGTTGCCACCGCTTTCAGGGTGCCACCGTTGAACTTAAGGAATCCCCCGGTATCAGCCACGAGTCGGAGGGCGTAGAGCGTACCACCGTTCAGCTCGTAGGAACTGGTCCCCCCCCCCCCGCCAGCACCAATATTGAGCCAGTCAGTCGGAATGTGCACCGTCCCGCCGGACTGCACGACATGGCCATTAGAGCCACCAAAGAGGCCCAAATTCATAGCCCCGATCGAGTCGATCCCGAGGTAGCCGCCGCTTATGTTGAGATAGCCGGTACCGCCATTGTAACCAACAAAGATCGATGACCCCGCGTTGAATGTGCCGGTGCCGCTCACGTTGAGAGTGCCGGTGGCGTTGACGCTGGCGGAACCGATGGAGGTGAGAGCTGACGGGGCAACCAAGCCGCTGGAGAGAGTCACGGTCCCGCTGCTGGTGTTCTGCCAGCCGATGTTCAGAGCGGTAGTCTTCACCGAGCCGCCATTGACGTTGAGCACGCCGGTGCTGTTCAAACCCACCGCAGTCCATGCGCCGGCTTGGGTGATCGTGCCGCTCGTCGCCCACAGCGTGCCATCGCCCTCAGTCGCGCCGACGTAGAGTTCGCCCGTGAGACTATGGATGAGGCCGTCGGTGAGGTTGGCGGTCACGGCGGGACTGTTGGCAATTACGGCGACGCCGGTGGGCACGCTGGCCGGACTCCAATTGCCAGCGAGGCTGAAATCACCGTTGGCGTTCGTGAATTGTTCCGCGAGGCTAAGCTGCGCGCCGCCGAGTACGGCGAAGGCGGCGCTGAGCATCACACCGAATGTCGAGCCCAGGGATGAATGCCCGAGAGCGCGGAGGCTGGCGCGAACCGGGAAGATTGAAAATGCGATAGGTTTCATGTAGTGTTGTTCGTGTGGAGTTTTTTATCGCCGACTTGGCGCTAACTTGATGAGCGAACGCGAGCTGACCGAGGATCGCAAGGATTAAATCATCCCCCATTTGGGGGATAACCCCGCGCTTGCCTTCGGCGGTCAGACCGTGTCTGTTTTCCCCGGCGCAAGCTCCCTGCATCGGCCCGCTTCCATTGCAATCCAATGAAAAAAACCTTAGGAAACCAAACAATCAATTGGCTCGACGTGGTCGCAACTTCATGGCACTCCGGGGTGACTCGTCGGCTCAGGGCTGGGTGACTTTCAGACGGGCAAACATTTGGTTGGCCGCGCCTTTCGGAATGGTCACCGTGACGGTGGCCGCCGTGGCCCCCGGCGTGACCACAATAGTCGCGTTGACGCCATTGACGGCGGTGGTCCAGGTGCCTGACAATCCGGTATTGAACTCGACGAGCGGATTCAGATAAGCCGCCTCATTCATGCGGGTGTATCTGAAGACCAGATTGGCTCCGGCGCTTGCCACCGTGGGCAGCAGGGCACTGGAGTTGGAGCTGGGCCTGGCGGGATTCGGTTGGCCGCCGATGACGAACTCGACGCCGTTGGGAATGCCGTCGTGGTCGGGATCGGCGTCAAACGCGGCGGCGGGGCCGGACAGGCCATGGGTGGTGCCGGCCCATGTGTTGAATGTTACAATCGGCACGGTGAAAGTCAGCGCGATGTTGTCATATTCGCTGTTGCCCGTCCCGCCGGAAAGGACGATTTCGATAGGGTGTCCGATGGCGGCATCGCCTGCGGCCACAGTCAAACTCAGTCCTTGGTTGTACGCCCAATGATACTGATCGCCGCCCGACTCACCGAGGTCATAGTGCCAAGCCTGGGTGGCCAGCACGTTGCCGTTGGCTGCATCAACGAGTGACAGTGTGGCGGTTCCGCCATCGTTAAAGGACGTCGCCAGATCAGCCGCGAGGCGGTAGGTTCCAGCGGTATATCTATCAGTCAATATTTGATAGGCCGGGCGTCCCTGCGAAAGCAGTTGGCCCCTGTCGGTATTGGCGGGGTTCATCCAGGCGCTCGGGGCAATGTCAACCCAATCCGCGCCGGTGCGGAACCATGGTGCGCCGAAGCCGGCGGCAGGATCCGTCGTAATCAAAGAGTCAGTTCCCCAATCATTATTAAAGCCGGCGTTGCCAATGGCGATGGCCGTGGCCGGTGGATTGAAATGCAGCGCGATGTTGTCATATTCGCTGTAGCCGCTCCCGCCGGAGAGGACGATTTTGATCTGGTGGCCGATGGCGGGATTGCCTGCGGCCACGGTCAAACCCAGTCCCTGGTCGTACGCCCAATGATACTGATCGCCGCCCGCCTCACCGGGACCATAGTGCCACGCCTGGGTCGCCAGCACGCTGCCGGTGGCGGCATCGACGAGTGACAGCACCGCAGTGCCGCCATCATTGAACGACGTCGCCAGGTCGGCCGAGAGACGGTAGGATCCAGCGGTGTAGGTGGCCGCCAGGACTTGAGTGGCGGCGCCACCCGTGGAAAGCAGTTGACCCCTGTCGGTATTGGCAGGGTTCATCCATGCGTTAGGGGCAATGACCACCCAATCCGCGGCGGCACGACACCACGGTGCGCCGAGGCCAGAGGCAGGATTGGTCGTAATCAGGCTGTCAAAAGGAAAATCGTTGTTAAAGCCGGGGTTGCCAATGGTGATCGATGTGGCTGATGGAATGAAATTGAGCGCGATGTTCTCATATTCGCTGAAGCCGGTCCCGCCGGAGAGAACGATTCTGATAGGATGACCAATGGCGGCATTGCCCTCTGTCACGGTCAAACCCAGTCCTTGGTCGTAAGCCCAATGATACTGATCGCCGCCCGCCTCACCGGGACCATAGTGCCACGCCTGGGTGGCCAGCACGGTGCCGGTGACCGCATCAACAAGTGACAGCACCGCGGTGCCGCCATCGTTGAATGACGTCGCCAGGTCGGCGGAGAGGCGGTAGGTTCCAGCGGCATAGGTGGTTGCCAGCACTTGATAGGCACGCGCCCCCTGCGAAAGCAGTTGACCCCCGTCGGTATTGGCGGGGTTCATCCAGGCATTATAGGAAATGACAACCCAATCCGCGGCGGCACGACACCACGGTGCGCCGAGGCCGGTGGCCGCATCCGTGGTAATCAGGCTGTCAAAAGGAAAACTGTCATTAAAGTTGGCGTTGCCAATGGGAATCACCGTGGTCGCATTGAAATCCGCGGCGCTATTGGCTGGCAGCGGCAGTGCGGCCGGTGTCCGATCCACAATCCCATTGAGCGTGACCGTGTAGTTGCCGACGAGCGTTTGCTGGCTCGTTGTCAACGTGACCACACGCTTGCTGGCACTGAGCGCCGCCGCTGAAACCGTCAGGCCGCCGTTGAGCGCGAAATTCTGAACCCTTGCGGCCGAGTCCGCCACCGGCTTGCTGAAGGTGATCGCCACATGCGTCTGATCGGCATTGGCCAGCGCCCTAACGATTGCCGGCGTGGCACTATCGCCCTGGGTGCCGATCACCGCCTGGATCGCCGGCAGCCACGCATCGGCCATGTGGTCGTTACCCGTTTGGTTGGGGTGGAGTTGGTCCACCGTCTCGGACAGTGGCACGGCTGAGCGCATGTCGAGAAACGTGACCCGCCGTCCGAGCGCCGCCTGCGCGTTGACTTTGGCCTGCACGAACGGATTGAACTGCGTCTGGATGCTGGTGTTGTAAGGCTCATTTCGCTCCAGCAGGTTTGTCACAATGATATGTGCATAAGGCCGCAGCGTCGCCATCTTGGTGATGAGCGCATCGAGCCGGTTGATCGCGCTGGCCGGGTCGACGTTCAGCCCGAAATCATTGGTGCCGATGTGGAGCAGGATCACATCCGGATCCTCTAGCAAGCCGAACCAACTCCCAACGTTCGCGTCGAGTTGGCCGATCGTCCACCCGCCATGTCCCTCATGATTGGAGTCCGGCAGCGTCGCCACCCCTCCGCCGGTCTGCGTGCCGATAAAGTCCACGTTGTAGCCGGCCGCCGTCAGCGTCTGATAGAGCTTGTTGCGATATCCGCCCGCCGCGCCATAGGTGATCGAATCGCCCAGCGGCATGATCCGGATCGGTGCCGTCGGAGCGCCGCCCGCGACCTTCGACACCGTAATGTCAACGTTGACAAAAGTCGACAGGGCCGGCGTTCCTTGGTCGGTCACCTGCACGCTGAGATGATACACGGTGTCGGCGGCCACGGCAATGTCGGCGGCCACGGTGATCTGCCCGGTGTTGGCATCGATGGCGAAAACATTGGCGATGTTGCCACCGGCGATGCTGTAGCTAACGAAGTCAAAGCGATCCGGATCACTGGCCGGCACTTGGAACACATTGGTGCCGACAGGCGTGTGCTCGACAAGGGTGGCGGTGCCGCCGGTGGCGGACGGAGCCTCGTTGACATTGGCCACCGTGACGACGGTGCGCAGGTTTTCATTGAGCGACGGATTGGCGGCATCGGTGATGGTTACAAACATCTCGAAGGTGGCCGGATCATCCCAGCGCAGGGACAGCGCCTCGTAATTGAGCGCCACACCGTTGGCGACGGTGATCGCGCCCGTGGCCGGGTTGATGGCAAAGGCGCCATGCGTGTTGCCGCTGGTGATGGCATAGGCAAAGGAGGCCGCGCCATGGTTGTTGCGCGGCACCACGCTGCCCACGGCGCTGCCATTGGAGCGGTTTTCCACGATGGTGAAACGTTGCGACTTCACGCCGCCGACCACGCTGCCGCTGATCAGATAGGACCCGAGGCTGCCATAGTTGGTGTAGCCGTCAACCAGCGGGTTACCGCGTCCGACGCCGCGCACGCGCAAGAGATATTCGCCGGCCGCCAGGTTGGCTGAAACCGCCGCGTTGAGAGCCAGGTCGGGATTGTCGGATACAACCACCACACTGGTCGCCGCGTTGACAATCTCGGCCTGGATGTCCAGATCGGGACTCAAGCTCGCGGGATTGACGTTGAGGGTGGCCAGCCCGCCGGTGGTGACGAAGCGAAACGCATCGATGTCGCCGGTGGTTTCGATGATGCCTTCATTGGCCACGGTGTTGTCAGAAGCGATTTCGAGGTAACGCGCCGTGGCCAGCGTGTCGCCCGTGTCATCAGGCCGGTATCCGGTGTTGTTGTTATTATAGGCGATGATAGACAGATCGTCCTGGGTGTTGTTGGCATTGAGATACTCGCCTTTCGACCACTGGGTGAGACTCTCGTAATAGCCGACGCCCATGACGGGGGCCCAGCCGGTGACACCGCTGCCTTGGCCGGCGTAATATTCCGCCCCCGTAGTGGTGCCGTCATGGCTCAATCCCAGCGTGTGGCCGACCTCGTGGGCAATCGCATCGGCCGAGTTTTTCCCGGCGCTCATGAACACCCAGCACACGGTGTCGCCGCCCCAGTTGTATGATCCGACAAACGCCACGCCACCGGAGCCCGGTGAGGCGTTGTTGGTGGGAGTGATGACGCAATGCTGGCGCCGTCCTTGTGGCGCGGTGTCGAACACCTTGCGGTCGGTGGTGATGTTGATGTTGAAACTCATATAGTCCTCGCACACCATCCTCCAGACATCGAAAACCTGGTCATTGTTGGCACCCGAGGGCGCGGCATTGAAATCCCCCCAACCGGCGAAGGGGCCGGTTTCCCCGTCGAAGTCCAGATAGATCACGGCGGTCGCGCCCGGCAGGCTTTGCAGCGGGATGACGGTTTGATAGGGTGGAATGGGCATGTTCGTCGGATGGGTCTGTGGCGCGTTAGCCACCTCGCCTCCGGCTGCGGCTGCGGCTGGTGGCGCCGCCGCGTAGTTCGCACAAATGATCTCATCCAATTTCCGGGCGAGCATGTGCGGTGCGCCGGATGCCCCTGCGGGCTCGATTTTCCAACCGTCCTGCTTGCCGTCGAAGCGCACGTTGCCGACCAGCGGGCCAGCGACGCCAGGGATGATTTGGCGGCGGAAGAAATAGCTCCCGGGTTGCGGCAGGGTCAACCGACCCTGGACCCACTCGATGCCGTGGGCGTCGCGCTGGATCATTTCGATGCCACCGCTTGCCTTGCGGCCATCGGGAAGCGTGAATGCCAGCGCATTGCCAGCAACGATCCGGTCGAGGAAATCCAGCGGCAGCTCGTTGTCGGTGAATGTCTCCACTGCATCGGGCACCGTGCTGCCCGCCGCTCCGGGGTTGATCGCGACAGCCGCAGCGGGTGTTGTAAGATCGGCAGCCCGCTCGCTTCCTGTCAACGCGGCGGTGTCCGGCAGCGGCTTTGCCACCGGTGTCGCCTGGGTGGTTGGAGCCTCCGGGTGTGGTTTGTCAGGACGGGTGGCGAACCAGTCCGCTCCAAGCAACAACGCGAATGCCGCGAGCAATACCCCCGGGGTGGACTTGGCAGACGGTTTCTTTGCCGGGGATGGTCGATGAGGATAATGGTTTTGCATAATGGACTATCTGCTCCCGCCAATCGCCATTATCGCCATGGCATCACCGTCCCGGCCGGGAGTATCGGCCGCCTGCGGTGTGACACAGCGGGCCTGACGCTCGCGGGCGAAGACTTGACAAATAGACGCGGCCTGATTCCCGAGCGCAAACTCAAAGCTATCCCCCATTTGGGGGATAGCCCAGAGCGAGGGCGCACAGGCTGCCTTGTCAAACGCAAAGGACGCGGCGGCAGCAAGTTATAGCGAGCGGGGGGGCGGCAGGCTTACTGGCTGAGTGCAAATTTCCATTCGGTGCCGAGTTCCTGAGCGGTGTGGCCGGTGAGCTTGTTCCAGAGGTTTTCGTTGTAGTTGCCGTTGCGGATTGCCGCGTTGAGTTTCGGCACGAGGTTCTTGGCGTATTTCCCGGTGACGTAGTTGAGGAAATTCGCGGTGATCCGATAACTGCCGTCGTATCGGACGTTGGCCGCAGCGTTTCGGCTGATCTCCGCGCCATGGGTCTGCGGTTCGAAAAGGTAAAAGCGGATATAGTCGTCGAGTCCTTCCGTCAGCCAGCCCGGGGCTGGTATGGCATCGGGTTGGACGGGCCTGCCGTATTGCTGGACCACATGCACCATCTCATGTATGACCGCGCCGATCGCCTCGCCCTTGAGGTTCGCCCGGAACCACGCTGCGGCCACGCGGATGTGGGTGCCGGAGGTATCCGCCACGCCCGGCATGTCTTTCTTGAACACGATGCTGAACTCATGCGGGGCCTCGAATCCTTCACTCGGTAACATCGCCACCAGTTTGGGATACCATTCCTGCATCACCGGCAGCAGTTGCTGGTTCACAAACTCTGTTAGATCAGGCGTCTCGGACGTGTCGATGTTGATCCGGCAGGTGCTGCCAACGGGCCTGGCAGCGGTGGTTGCTGGCGCGTCTTCATTGCGCTTGGCACTCGGGATCGGACGGACCACGATTTCGTCAATGAACAACCACGCCTTGGCACCCTGCGCAGGATGCCACTCGGGGACGGTGCCCAGGTTAACGGCACGCACGCGGAGGTAGCGTGCCCGGAGCTTGAGGTTATTGGCCGCGATGGTCTCGATCGTTGGGCCGGCGTCCTTGGGCGACGTCACCGGGTTGACCGTGGACACGGGGCGGAAGGTGGTGCCGTCGTCGGACACGCTGAACTGGACGCTCGCCGGCAAGAAGATTCCAGCGGCTGTGGCTTGCAGACAATTCACCGCAATCGTCCCGAGCGCCAGTGATTCGCCCAGATCGATGGTGGCCTCGCAATCGGTTCCTTCGAAGCCCAACCATTCCGGCGCGTGATATTCATCCGGGGCGATCACGCCATCGACCAAACCCGCCGCCCCGAGGCCGGGATAACGCGGATCCGCCGGCGTGGTCAGCAGCACCTTCTTGCCAAGTGCGGCGTGCTTGATGGTTTTTGGAATCAACGATTCGAGCACCTCGTCCGGCAGCATCTCATGCCGCAGCCGATCGAAATGCGTGCTGATCTTGCTGTCCTTCGTAGTCTCCCAAAGCGAGGCGTTCAGTTGCCGCAAGGCCAACACCGCAGTGATCCAGCTTTGTGTCCACCCGCTCTCAATCGACCAGGCACCCCAACCCGCATCGCCATTGGAGGCCCAGTATTCCCAGCGTTTGAAATCGAAAGCGCGGAACCAGCCGCCGTCCAGTTCCGGATGGGCTTCACTGCGGATCTGGATGCGACAAAGGAACTTGGCGAGTTTTTCCTCCGCGTTGCGGTAAAACGCGTCGTCGGTGGCGGCGGCCGCTTCGTGCAGCCCGACAAACGCGAAGTTGGTGGTGTAAAGCAGATCGCAGGCGGCATCACCGTTGGTTTGAATCAAGGGGGTCTCGGCCGTGCCATACGCCTCGTTGGAACCGGGCGGCGGACATCCGCCCATGCCGGCCTTGCCGATTTCCTCACGAATGGCACCACAAGGGTCCTGGGCGGTCAGCAAGTCATCCGCAATTTGGCGCAGCCAGCCGCGGTGCTCTGGCGTGTCTTCCACCCGCACCAGCCACGCCAGCGGCAAGAGCATTTTCGCCCGTTCCTGTTGGATGCCGTTGGTCCATGCCCATTGATTGGGATAGGCGGCCATGGTCATGGTGGTGGCGGTTTTTGCACGCTGCAAGAACAGCGCGTAACCCGTTTGGCGATAGGCCCACAGATGACAAGCCCACACGCTCGCCTGGTAGTGCGGGGAGTAGCTGACGTTCCTATTCTTGAAGCAGGCCTGCCAGCCGGATTGTGCCAGCGGACCCTCATCAATCCGATCCTGCTGAAACCCGAGTTGTCCGCTGATGCGCAGATTGGCTAACAAGCACTGCGTCAGCCGTTCGTCGCAGTGGTCGGTTTTCAACGCGGCGGTGGCCAGCATCATACCTAACATCGAGCGGGCGCTGTCATCGCCGTAATAGGCGGCATAGCCGTCCATCGAGCCAGGCCCGCAATACTGGGGCGAGTCGAACCAACCTATCAGGCCAAAGGCGGCATGCTTAGGATCCGCGTGGTTTCCCAGCGACATCCGCGAGTGGAAATAAAGCCAATCGGCGATATTGCGGCCGGTCTTGAGGTAGGCGGGATGTTGCAGGGCCACTCCGGCGGCGGCCATCGCCCCGGCGATCTCGCCGTTGCAGTCGTTGCGTTTCCACCAGCGCACCGGTTGGGTGCCATCGGGAAAGATCTTGGCATCAAAGCCCTCCAGCACTCCGAGGGTCCCGTCACCCACCGGCGTGTTGGCATCGGGCATTCGCGCCACCCGATGGCCGTAGGGCCAGTCCCGTGTTAGATCCGGATTGGCCGGCGCGGAAATCGGCTCGTTGGCCGGTTTGTCATATTGCGTCATCATCGAGGGGTGGACCACCATGTGCGACGTGGAGAACCAGTCGACCCCCCGCTGCAGCGCTTGCCGTTCGATGTCGGCGGGCAGCGGATCCTCCGCGCGAAAACTCGGCCGCACCCGCGCGGCCCATGTGAGCACGGGAATGTTGCCGCCCGGTTGCAGCCAGCGAAAAACGTGTTGCCAGATGGCCTGCCAAGCATCGTTGGGGGCGTAGCGACCCGTCACAAAGTGGCTGAGTTTGGTGGTGGCTACCAACACGTCGCCGCCGCCTTCCCGCCTGGGGAGTTCGCACAGGATGGGAAACGATTCCTTGGGCAATCCAAACACGGCCGTGTCGAAGCCTGCCACGCGGCCGACCACAATCTGCGGAGTTTCGGCTGTTAGCGGCACAAACCGGCAGCCGTGGATGGCCAGGATGCGGAGTTTGGCCAGCGCGGGAGCGAAGGCGTCGGAGGCGATGATCGCCCGTTCCCAATGGGTTCCCTGTGGCGGAGGAAGTTGCAACCCGGGCAGCGCTGCCGGATACTCGACATATAACCGCAACTTCTTCCTGGCCGCCGCCTCGAACACCGCCGGTTCGATGGAGGTTGTCTTCTCGGGATAGCCGTCGGCCAGAATCAGCACGCCGCAACCTTCGCCGGCTGCCGCCACCGCGGCCAGGGGCGCGTCGAAGCGTTTCAGGTCGATCCGATTGTCCGATGCGACACGCAAAAGGTCATTGTCAGCGGCGCAACAGAAAATCAGCGGAGCTGCTGCGGAAGCGGCGGGGAGGCAGGGGCACAGCATCAGGCCCACGAGGATGATCATGGGCGCGAAGCGAGGAGTGACGGGATCTCGCAGGGGTGTTTTTCGTTGGCGGTTCATTGGCGGATAGATAGATATTTCAATCATTCGAGTGGTTCGTGGGGTGGTGTTACGGCGAGGGCGTGGCGACCGCCGGATTCGCGTCATACCACGCGCGGAGGTCGCTGAACGCGGCGTGGCGGCCACCGGCCACCAGACCGATGCGTCCGGTCAGACCACCGGGCAGGTTGTAACATTGGATCATCTGGTCATCCAGATAGAACTCGATCAGCGATGACTTCAAGAGCAGCCGGAAGTGACAGGTGCGCGGCAGGCTTGCCTCACGGTCCACGCGGTCTTCCACTTGGAAGTTTGATCCATCCTGCCGCATGCCACCAAACTCCGTGGCACCGTTGCCATCGACAAGTATGGCCGTGCCCGAGTCCTTGCCATGCGCGATGTAGAGCCCGACGCGCGCGGCCTGCTTCGAGGCTGGCAGCTCGATGCGCCCCTCGAGGATGAGGCCGCGTTGCGTATCGAAAGTGTTGCCAAGCAGCGCCACCTGTTCTGTTAGTGGCGGAGTCCTGACTTCGATCGCCTCGCATTTGAGCTTCTCGTTGCCCTTCCACCACTTGAGACGCAGCGCGCCCTGTTCATCGACCGCGGCCTGTTTGAGGACCGGGAAATAGACCTCCCCGTTGCGCGCCCAGGTATGGTGGTTGACGAGCATGGCATCGGGCGTGGGGAAAAATCGCGGGAAGGTGTTATTCCTGTTGCTCAATAGGAGGATGTTGCGCTCGGCTGGCCGGAAGGGTCCCTGCGGACTGTCGGCCACAAAAGTGAACGTCCCGCCGGCGCTGGTGCACAGCATCATGTAGTAGTGATTCCCAATCTTCTCGACGCCACTGACCGCGAGATTGTCGGGTGAGCCCAAGTGCTGGTATTTGCCCCACTCGATCTTCGGCGGTTCCAAGGCCTCCCAATGGGTGCCGTCTAACGTCTGTGCGAAGCCCACTCCCACGAAGCCCTTGGGCTGCGCACACACATAGCCGTAGCGCCCCCCGCCGTCGCGTGGAATGGTGTAGATGGCATCCCAGTATCCGTCAGTCCGATACCAGCGGGAATCTTGTTTGAACTCGTATTCGTTGCCCAGCCGCTGCCAGTGGATCAAGTCCGTCGAGTCGGCAAAAAAGATCGACTGTTGGCCACCCGGTCCGCGCCACTCCGAGAAACTCATGATGAACTTCTTGTCCTGAGTGAAGTTGCAGGATTTCCAGACCGAGCCGGACCCCATCCAGATCGCGCCCACGCCTTTGCGCAGGATGTCGCCCTGCTCCGTCCAATGCACGCCGTCGGGGGAGGTGGCGAGAGCGACCCCGTGAAACGCATCAGGTGGCCCGGCGATATAGTAGAGGTAATACCTCCCGTCATGATAGTAGAGCCAGGTATCCCACATGGGGCCTGTCTGCTGGGAGCGCGGCTTGTAGAACATGGTTTGAGGGCTGGCGTCGAAAGGCGCATCCGCCGCGTTCGCTAGATATTTCACGTCCCTTGCCGCCCGTAGGTAGCCCTTCCCATCCAAGACCAGTTTGCCGTCGGCGACGCGGGCGTTGCCTTCGAGGCGGCTGGCCGGAAACGTCTTCATCACATCATCGGCCTTGCCATTTTCGAACGGCCACCACGCCAGCGGTTGCGGGTCGGATGGCTTCTTGGGAACCAAAGACCCGAGCTGTTGGGCACTGAGCGCGGTGTCATAGATGCGGGCATCCTCGATGGCGCCGGTGAAGCATCCGAACTCACCAGACACTCCCACACAGCGCAGCCCGATCAACACCATGGCATCATCGCCGAATGGCTGTGCCTGGCCCATGGCGTAGCTGGCATATTCGTTGCCGTTGCGAAAGAGGGTGACCCGCTCGCCGTGATAGGTGATGGCGATCTGAACGAAGGTGTGGCAGTCCGCGCTTTCCAACGGCCAGTTCGCCTGGTCTTGGTGCGTGCGCCGGAAGTTATCGCTGCCGGCCATCCATTTGCCCTGGGCCACCTCGCCGAGCACGATCGCATCGAAATGCTCGGCCTTGTCGATGAGCGTGAGCACGCTCCCGCCCTGCTGGGTCAGATTGGCCGGCGCCACCCAGGCGACCAGCGTCTTGTCGCCTAACGGCGGGGTTGCGGCCGCAGTTCGGGCGGTAGAAGTGCATAGAAGAGGGAGGACAGTCAGGATGGCAATTCTCATTGAATGTTTCGCTTGGTGGTTTCCGGGAGTGATAGGCGCTTCAACGTTGAATTGCGCCAGGGCACCAGGCCTTGAGGGCGGTCACGGTATCGGGGCTCAGCTCGGCGAGCTCGCCGCCGAGGGCGATAAGGCGGTCGCAAGCCATCACGCCGGGACCGCCGGCGTTGGTCACGAGGCCCAGCTTGGGCCCGCGCGGGCTGCTGACGCGGCTCAACGCCTCGCTGGCGTCGAACAGGTCTTCGATCTCGTCGACGCGTACGACGCCGGCGCGACGGAAGGCGGCGCTGTAAAGTGCGTCGTCGCCGGCGATGGCGCCGGTGTGCGACGCCGCTGCCAGGGCCGAGCGCGCCGTGCGCCCCGACTTGACGACGATGATCGGCTTGGTCTTGGCGAAGTGGCGTGCCGCGCTCATGAACTTGCGCGCGTCGGTGATC
>Ga0118677_10009740_pt1 | contig 14899 bp, 12 predicted proteins | sample AliMusrvi5mmetaG_FD_86154 | JGI IMG/M metagenome (GOLD analysis project Ga0118677, IMG submission 86154)
AAGTATCCGATCGTTGGAATGATGCGGCAGCGGTTTGGACTCGACTTCGACTAAGATCGGTAAAATTCGATTTTTTAGACACCGAAAATCTTGTTACTCAACCATAATTTTGTACTTTTACGGCTCCAAAAAATGATACATTTTTTAATTCAAAATAGTAGGACAGATGCAGAAAATTAAAGTACTAAACCCTGTTGTTGAGCTTGACGGGGATGAAATGACAAGAATTATTTGGAAGATGATCCGCGAACAATTGATTCTTCCTTTTGTAGATGTTGACATCAAATATTTTGACCTTGGTATCGAGTACCGCGATCAAACCGATGATCAGGTTACCATCGATGCCGCCAATGCCATCAAAAAATACCACGTGGGTATCAAATGTGCGACCATCACACCCGATGAAGCACGCGTCAAGGAGTTCGGCTTAAAGAAAATGTGGAAATCTCCCAATGGTACCATTCGGAACATACTCGATGGTACCATTTTCCGCGAACCAATTGTGGTTGAGAATGTTCCGCGTCTGGTTCCCCAGTGGACTGCCCCCATCATGATTGGCCGTCACGCCTTCGGAGACCAGTACAGGGCGACAGACATTGTTGTGGATCGTCCCGGCAAACTGACCCTTTCCTTTACGGCAGACGACGGAACTGTTCAGGATGTACACGATGTTTATCATTTTGACGGACCTGGTGTCGCTCTTGCAATGTACAACACCGAGGAGTCAATCCGTGGTTTCGCCCACAGCTGTTTTAAAATGGCGCTGACTAAAAATTGGCCACTCTACCTCTCTACCAAGAATACGATCCTCAAAAAATACGATGGTTTCTTCAAAGATATTTTCGAAGAAATCTTCCTGAATGTATACAAGGCTGATTTTGATGCGGCTGGGATTACCTACGAACATCGTCTGATAGATGATATGGTTGCCTCTGCCCTGAAATGGAACGGTAATTTTATCTGGGCTTGTAAAAATTACGACGGGGATGTTCAATCAGATACGGTAGCACAGGGTTTCGGATCACTCGGACTAATGACATCCGTCCTCCTGACGCCGGATGGTGGTACCATGGAGGCCGAAGCCGCACACGGTACTGTCACCCGTCATTACCGGGAACACCAGAAGGGTCGCCCTACTTCCACCAACCCGATTGCTTCCATCTTTGCCTGGACACGCGGATTGGATTTCAGGGGAAAACTGGACGACAACCAGCCATTGAGAGATTTTGCTGCCTTGTTGGAAAAAGTGTGCATTGATACAGTGGAATCAGGTAGGATGACCAAAGACCTTGCCCTCTCTGTCTATGGGGATAAGCTGACTTCAGCGAATTATCTGACAACGGAACAATTTATGGAGGCTTTGGCCAGTGAGTTGAACAAGAAGATGAACTAGAGAAGTGACTAAAGTGAACTAGAGTGAACTAGAGTGAACCAAAGTGATCTAAAGTTTGTAACAATTTAAAATTATCAACATGTTAAAAAAACCAATAGAAGTAGCATTAAATCAGCAGATAAATGCTGAATTTCATTCTGCTTACCTTTATCTTTCCATGTCATCCTATTTTCAGTCGATAGGGATGGCGGGTTGTGCCAACTGGATGAAGGTTCAATACCAGGAAGAGCTGGCACACGCGACCCATTTTTTCGACTATGTGCTCGAAAGAGGAGGAAGAGTTGCCCTTACGCCGATCGGAGAGGTGGAGGTGGATTTCAAGAATGTGCTTCACGTTTTTGAAGAAACCCTGACCCACGAAGTAAAAGTTACGGGATTGATTAACAACCTGATGGACATTTCCATCCGGGAAAGTGATCATGCCACCAAAAGTTTTCTTCAGTGGTTTGTGGATGAGCAGGTTGAAGAAGAGGCCAACGTGGAACAGATTCTTAACAATCTGAAACTTATCAATGGTGAAGGTCAGGGATTGTTGATGATGGACCGTGAAATGCAGACCAGGGTATATGTAAATCCTTTCCCCGCCAAGGCTTAATTCATCAAATCCGTTTGGTGATCGGTTCCGTAGCGAAGTTGAAGGAGGAATCCACAAATATTGCACACAAATATTTGTGGATTTTTGCTTTTTAACGCATCCTGCAGGATAAAAGGAAATGGACGATATATTTCGTTGGATACAACATTTCAATTACCTTTACACCTGCATATTTTATGAACAAGACAGAAACTCGAAACTATTGATATGTCAATTTTTGGAAATTTATTAAAAGGTATTTTGGGCAATAAGTCAGACAGGGATATTAAAGAAGTTATGCCTGTTATTGCACAGATCAAAGAAGAATACAGCCGGATTACCGGTTTTACGAACGACCAACTTAGGGCAGAAACAGTCCGGATCAAGCTAATGGTCAGTGATTACATCAAGGCAGAGGAGGATGAGATTGCCTTGCTGAAAGAACGGGCCGAAAGTGGTGAAATGCCCATCGAGGAGGGGGAAAAACTTTACAACCGAGTTGATAAACTGGAGGAGATTGTCACAGCTAAGATCGAAGAGATCCTGAAAATCATTCTTCCAACTGCCTTTTCCATTGTCAAGGATACTGCACGCAGGTTCTTCGAAAACAGTGAAATTGTCGTGTCGGTCTCAGATTTTGACCGTGAACTTGCTGCCAGAAAAGACTTTGTCACCATAGAGGGTGAGAAGGCCATCTTCAAAAATAGCTGGGTTGCCGGAGGGACACTGCAAACATGGAACATGGTGCACTACGATGTACAGTTGATTGGCGGTTATGTGCTTCATACCGGGAAAATTTCGGAAATGGCGACGGGAGAGGGAAAAACCCTGGTTGCCACCCTTCCAGTGTTTTTGAATGCCCTTGCGGGACGCGGAGTTCACGTGGTTACCGTCAACGATTATCTGGCCAAACGTGACTCGGAATGGATGGGTCCCATCTACGAGTTTCACGGAATTTCCGTGGATTGCATCGACAAGCACCAGCCAAATTCGCCGGAACGGAGAAATGCCTACAATTCGGACATTACCTTTGGTACCAACAACGAATTCGGTTTCGACTACCTGCGCGACAATATGGCGACAGAACCCGCCGACCTGGTACAGCGCAAACATCACTATGCAATCGTGGACGAGGTTGACTCGGTCTTGATCGATGATGCCCGTACGCCACTTATCATCTCTGGCCCAGTACCAAAAGGTGAAAATCAGCTTTTTGACGTCTTGAAAAATCCAGTTGAGCAGTTGGTGAAGACGCAACGTGAACTGGTCAACCAGCTTTTGGTGGATGCGAAGAAAAAAATCAACTCCACCAACAAGGATGAAGCGGAAGATGGAGCAATGGCTCTGCTGCGTGCTTACAAGGGATTGCCAAAGTACAAGCCGCTGATCCGATTCATGAGTGAAGAGGGAAATAAGTCCAAGATGTTGAAGCTGGAGAACTTCTACATGGCCGACAACAGCAAGAACATGCATCTGGTCACCGATGATCTCTTCTTCATCATCGAAGAAAAACAGAACTCCGTTGAATTGACCGACAAGGGAATCGATATTCTGTCGCACAACAATTCAGATTCAAGCTTCTTTATTTTACCTGATGTAGGTGCGAAAATTGCAGATATTCAGAACGATACTACCATCAATGAGAATGAGAAGGTGGAGCGGAAAGATTCGCTGATGCAGGATTTTGCCATCAAGTCGGAACGTGTCCATACCGTCAATCAACTGCTGAAAGCGTACACCATGTTCGAAAAGGACATCGAATATGTGGTAATTGAGAACAAGGTAAAGATCGTCGACGAGCAAACTGGCCGTATCATGGAGGGACGCCGCTATTCCGATGGGCTTCACCAGGCCATTGAAGCCAAGGAAAAGGTCGTTGTGGAAGCAGCTACCCAAACCTTCGCGACCATTACCCTGCAGAACTATTTCAGGATGTACCACAAATTGGCGGGTATGACGGGTACTGCAGAAACGGAAGCCGGAGAGTTATGGGACATTTACAAACTGGAGGTAGTGGTTATTCCTACCAACCAGCCAATTTCCAGAAAAGACTTTGAGGATTTGGTTTACAAAACCAAAAATGAAAAATACAGGGCCATCATCGAAGAGATCGTTCGGCTGAATAAAATTGGTCGGCCGATGCTGGTTGGAACCACCTCCGTCGAAATTTCAGAGTTACTGAGCCGAATGCTTCAGATGCGCGGCATCAAGCACCAGGTTCTTAATGCAAAATTGCACCAGCGGGAAGCTGATATCGTCGCTGAAGCCGGTAAATTCGGGACCGTAACCATTGCCACCAACATGGCTGGTCGTGGTACGGACATCAAATTGACTCCTGAGACGCGTACCTTGGGTGGTTTGGCCATCATTGGAACAGAACGGCATGACTCACGCCGCGTGGACCGCCAGTTGCGTGGCCGCGCCGGACGACAGGGAGACCCGGGTACTTCGCAGTTCTTTGTATCGCTGGAGGACGACCTGATGAGGCTATTCTCTTCTGACAGGATTGTCGGCATCATGGACCGTCTTGGGTTGAAAGAGGGAGAGGTGATCCAGCACTCCATGATTTCAAAATCGATTGAAAGAGCTCAAAAGAAGGTGGAAGAGAACAATTTCGGCATTCGCAAGCGCTTGCTCGAATACGATGATGTGATGAACTCCCAGCGTGAAGTAATTTACAAAAAGAGACGCCATGCCTTGTTTGGCGAGCGTATTGAGGTAGATATCCTGAACATGATCTTCGACATGGGTGAACTTCTTTCACAGGAACATCAGCCAAACGGACACGAAGGCTTTGAAGACTTCCGAATCGATCTGATTAAAGCATTGTCACTCGATTCTCCCGTATCGGAAGAGGAGTTTTCAAAAATTAACCCGGATGTACTTACGGATAAAATCTACCACGCCTCGATCGATAATTTTACGCGAAAATCTCAGGCCATTTCCAAACAGGCCTGGCCGGTTGTGAAGAGCATATTTGAAACGAAGTCGCACATCTACAATAATATAGTGGTCCCAATTACGGATGGTCATAGACTGTTCAACATCGTTACCAACCTTGAGAAAGCTTATAAAACGCAGGGACTTGATCTTGTTAAATCTTATGAAAAACAAGTTATTCTGGCTACGATCGACGAACATTGGAAGGAAAATCTCCGGGAATTGGATGAGTTAAGAACCTCCGTACAGAATGCCTCCTACGAACAAAAAGATCCGTTGTTAATTTACAAACTGGAATCCTTCAATCTGTTCAAGGCCATGATGGAGCAGATCAACAGGGGAGTGGTCTCCACTTTGATGAAAGGCCAGATACCGATCAGTGAAGCCGATGAAGTGAAAGAAGCCCCGGTGGCCAAGAAATCACACGATCGCTCCCAATACCGGGAGGAAAAGCGGGAGGCTGCCGGTCATTCGGGGGAGGAACCAGAGGAACAAAAGGCACCACAACCCATTCGTCACGCTCCCAAGGTTGGCCGAAATGAACCTTGTCCCTGTGGAAGTGGCAAGAAATTTAAAAATTGCCACGGCCATGAATAGAATGTATGTTATGAGTGATGAGTGATGATGCATCCGATTGATCTACTTGAAGGTTGCACCAATCCATAACTTCTAACTCATAACTATTTGATAATATAAATAATTACAAGCAGTACAAATGATGACCATGAACACTCTTTTATCCATACACTGGAATGTGAGTCCTGAATTGTTTAGCCTGGGTCCGATTTCGGTACGCTGGTATGGAATGATGTTTGCACTTGGTTTTCTGGTAGGTTATCAGATCATGTTCAAGATGTTCAAATTTGAATCATCCAATACGGACTGGCTAGACAAGTTGTTCATCTATACCATTGTCGCGACCATCGTGGGCGCCAGATTAGGCCACGTGTTTTTTTATGGCTGGAGTTACTATTCACAGCACCTGCTGGAAATAGTCCTACCCATTGCGAAGGGGGAGACCGGTTACAAATTTGTCGGATATCAAGGATTGGCCAGTCATGGAGGAGCAATAGGGATTATGATTGCCATCTATCTGTATTCCAAAAAGGTAACGAAGAGACCAATGCTATGGACACTTGACAGGCTGATTATCCCTACGGCGCTGGTAGCAGCAATGATCCGGACCGGAAATCTGATGAACTCGGAGATTTACGGAGTTGCCACCAATCTGCCCTGGGGGTTTATTTTCGACCGTAACCATGAGACTGTAGCAAAACATCCTACCCAGATCTATGAAGCATTCGGTTACCTGATTGTTTTTGCCGCTAGTCTTTGGTTTTTTTTCAAATCAAAGGATCTTAAAGATAGAGCTGGGTTCATCATCGGTTTTGGTTTTTTTGGTATTTTTTTAACACGGTTTTTTGTCGAATTCATCAAGGAGAATCAGGAAACCTTTGAAGCAGGAATGGCTCTGAATATGGGCCAATTGCTCAGTATCCCATTTATTCTGGCCGGTGCCTACCTGATGTACAGGGCGCTGAAAAATCCACCCATTAAATACAAGAGCTGAATTGATTTGTAGGACGACTCCTTGAGTGATTAATCGCTTCATTTTAACACAACGCGGATGACGCGGATTAGACCGCATTGCTGGAATTCATATCCAGAATCCTTCTTATCCGCGTCATCCGCGTTTCTATTATTGCCTTTCCCTGAACTAATTTTTCTATGAATTAATTCCAAATAGTTTGGACAATGCTCATAAGGTAAATCACAAGTACTTAAAATACAGATTGTTATATATGTGGTGTATATATATTAAACACTGTATAAAATATTTACACTACGATTAAGATGCTTAATATCAGTCTGATACAAACTAATTGCAATTTGACTGTATAATAATTCAACATTTAAATGTATAAATTCAAAACACAATATTTTTAAATAATTAAATATCAAGCACATAGGTGTAGTTAATTTTTCGTGGCACAGTTATTGATTCAGGTAAGGCAGATGTTGATATTTACATCGATCGTGAAAGAAAATTTATTAGTCAATCTTTATAATCTCTGCCATGAAAAACATTTCAATTTTAGTAATCGGGTTGTCACTCTTGATCTGCAATTATACGGCGGCAGCCTTATCCAGTTCAAACAATGCCGGAAAAGCAACATTGGTTAAAAGTGATAATTCAGCATTCAAGGTATCCAGCTCTCAGGAATTGTTCCATTTGGCTCAAACCTGGGTCAACGAATTCAAGCAGGTAAATCCATCAACAGAGATTGTACTCGACCAACTGGAGTCTGCATCAATTCCCGTATCCGGTCACCTGAATCTGATTTCAGGGGCTGAAGCGGTCGTCCTGAACAATCAGTCAAACTGGAAGATGGTTGTCGGTAGGGACGTAATCGTTCCAATCGTAAACGCAAAAAATCCGATGATTAGCAGTTTACATCGGTTCGGAATTTCACCAGATAAAATTGCCCAAATGGTTAAGGATGGACCTAAGGCCAACTGGTCTGAATATGTTCCCAACGGACCGGGTATTTTGGTTCAATTGTACCTCTCAAATGATGAGGTTGTAAAATCAGGCCTGACGAATTACACGAAGGCCGCTGTTTCTGTTGTAGACGCAATGAAATTTTTGACACCTGCCGCTGTAATTGATGCAGTCCAAAAGAACCAGTTCGCAGTAGGATTCTGTCTGTTAAGCGATTTGCGCAGTGCTGCCAATGCAAATGTATGTGTACTGCCGATTGATAAAAATGGAAATGGCAGGATGGACAATTTTGAAAATATTTATGGCAATCTGGATGAGTTCACGCATGGTGTCTGGATCGGAAAATATCCTGCCGCCTTGTCAAACAATATTTACGCAGTTTCTTCCATCAAACCGACCAACGAAAATGAACTTGCCTTTCTTGCCTGGATCACGATGAATGGTCAGAATCAATTGACTGCCAACGGATACTGTGATTTGACAGGCAGCGAAAAGCAAGCCAACCTCCTTGCCCTTTTGAGCGCAAAAACAGGTGGTAACAAGGATAACAATTCCACCTCTGTTCCACAGAACTGGCCGGTAGCCTTGAGCGTCCTGGCCCTGATTGGCTTGTTTGCCCTTCTCTATTTTTACAGCAGAAAACGCCTGGAATCTGGATTGTTCGAAAAAGAAATTCAGGTAGCTCCCTTGTTGATTGAAAATGTAGTGGATGTTCCAAAGGGTCTTTATTTTGACAAAACACATACCTGGGCATTCATGGAAAAAGATGGCAATGTGAAAGTCGGAATGGATGATTTTCTGCAGCACATCACGGGAAAAATCACGAAGATCAGTATGAAGGAAGTAGGTGAAATCGTGAGAAAAGGGGAAAAGATAGTGACAATCATTCGCGATGGCAAACAGTTGAACCTTTATGCTCCGATATCCGGAATCATAGTAAAACAGAACTCCTCCTTAAAATCAAATTCAAGTCTTGTCAACTCTTCTCCCTACTCCGATGGGTGGGTCTATCAGATTGAGCCAAAAAATTGGCTGAGAGAAATTCAGTTCATGTTCATGGGCGAAAAATATGCAGAATGGTTGCGGGACGAGTTTGTCAGGTTGAGAGACTTCATTGCAGCGTCGGTCAAAACCAACGAACTGGTCTATGCTCACGTCATTCTTCAGGATGGTGGTGAATTAACAGACAATGTTCTGGCCGATATGGAACCAAAAATGTGGGAAGATTTTCAGACAAAATTCATTGATGCTTCCAAATAATAATTGGGGTTAAAACCCAGACAAACCGAACAAACAATTAAACTTCTTAAATTTATACCATGGGCTTTGATCGCCGAAATTTTTTCAGAACCCTTTGTGTTGCAGGTGCGACACTCGCAGTGGGAAACAGCTTTGGTGCAGTAAAATCAGATGAGGAAGCAGTAGAATTTCAGGGAATGCTTTATGACTCCACAAAATGTCTGGGATGCAGGGCTTGTGAACGAGTCTGTGCAAAGACCCACGACCTGCCGGAACCCAAGGATGAGCTGAAAGCTGGTGTGCCTAGAAACATGACCGAAACACAACGCACCGCAATCAACAATTGCATCACATCTAAAGGTGAAGTTTTCGTCAAAAAACAATGCATGCACTGCAATGAACCGGCTTGTACAGCAGCCTGCCTAACCCAGGCCATGTACAAAACGAAAGAAGGTCCCGTCATCTGGCGAGGCGACAAATGCATGGGTTGCAGATATTGCATGGTTTCCTGTCCCTTCGATGTTCCAAAATTTGAATTCCACAGTGCCAATCCAAAGATCCAGAAATGTGACCTTTGCTACGACAGAATCAAATCAGGTAAAATTCCCGCTTGTGCGGAAGCTTGTCCGGGCGATGCCCTGACCTTCGGAACGAGGAGGGAACTGATTGCCGAAGCGAGAAAAAGAATCTTTGAAAGTCCCAAAGATTATATCAATCAGATATTCGGAGAAGAGGTAGCCGGTGGTACCGGACTGCTGTATCTTTCACCAGCTCCTTTCAACGAACTGGGCTTTAACACCAAACTACAAAACTCATCCTATCCGGCTTTGACAAAGGGATTCCTCTACAGCGTGCCTTCTGTTGATGTCCTTTTGCCACCGCTTTTGCTGGCCATCTATGAAGCAACCAAAAACAACAACTCAAAAGAAGAAGATCATGAATAAGAAGGCACAACCAAACTTTAGGGACAACGATGGTACCCCTTTGCTGAAATTTATAGGCAGTGAACTTAAGCCAAAAAATAAGCTTCTTACACCCTTCAACATCATCTCTTTTCCGATCGTCTTGCTGGGTCTGGCACTGATCGTCATCCGGTTTTGGAAAGGATTGGGAGCCATCACCAACTTGTCTCAGGAAGTTCCTTGGGGATTGTGGATCGGATTTGATGTGGTAACAGGCGTTGCCTTTGCGGGCGGAGCTTATGTGCTCACCTTCATGGTTTACATCCTGAACATGAAGAAATACCACTCCATTGTTCGCGTAACTATTTTAAACGGATTTCTGGCCTATGCATTTTATACGGGTGCTTTGCTACTGGATTTGGGAAGGCCCTGGAATGTGGTCAATCCAATCATCGGCAACAATTTCGGAGCCAGTTCTGTTCTTTTTCTCGTCGCCTGGCACTTTTTACTTTACATGATGGCCGAATTACTCGAGTTTTCGCCGGCAATAGCGGAATGGCTTGGAGCCAAAAGGGCTGCAAAAATCCTTTCCGGCATGACCATCGGTGCGGTGATCTTTGGAATCACGCTCTCCTCCCTGCATCAATCTGGTTTGGGTGCCCTTTATCTGATGGCCAAGGATAAAATTCATCCACTCTGGTACTCCGAATTCATTCCCATCCTGTTCCTGGTTTCCAGCGTGTTTGCAGGTCTGTCAATGGTTATTTTCGAGGGATCCATCAGTCACAAGGTATTTTCTGACCAGATCAGCGAAAAGGATCACAAGAGCCACGACGGCATCATCCACGGTCTATCCAAGATTTGTGCCGGCGCCATGTTTGCCTACCTGTTCCTCCAATTTATGGTATTCATTCACGGAAGAAACTGGGATCTGCTCAATACGCCGATGGGCTATTGGTTCCTGCTTGAAATGATTGGTTTTGTGATGATTCCGATGATGCTCTTCTTCTACAGTTACCGAACACGTAAAATTTGGCTGATTCGAGTGGCCGCCATACTGACCATGATTGGGGTGGTATTAAACAGACTCAACGTAACCGTCATAGGATTCAGGTGGAATGCTGCCACCCATTATGTTCCTTCGTGGATGGAAATTGTGGTTACTTTTGCAGTCATATTTACAGAAATATGGATTTTCAGGTGGGTGGTTAGTCGGATGCCTGTGTTGAGAAAATCACCCGCCTGGGCAGGACACGATGAAGATTAGCAAACCTTATTAATTGAATATTATCATTGACCTTGGAAGTCAATCCAGAACAAGATATTGACAAACAACGAATTAGTTTTTAACAGAATAACTTTAAAATTTATATCATGGACAGCTTTTCCTACCACAACATTTTTGAAACTAAAGGGCTTGAATACCTGGCTATCGTGGTATTTTTTGCCATCCTCATTCCTTTTTGGATTGTTTTAAACAGACAAGTTAAAGTAACGAAACAACTTCAGAAAAAGCTGGGAACTTTAACGGCCAATGCGTTAAGAATACCTCAAGGAATACTTTTTAACATAAATCACACCTGGGCTCATCTGGATAGCAAGGGTGTGGCCAAAGTTGGCATGGACGATTTGCTTCTCCACCTCACCGGTGAAGTACAATTCAGCATACTGAGAAAAAACGGAGATATGATCAGCAAGGATGAATTGCTGGCGGAGGTCAATCACAATGGAAAACAGCTCAGGATTTTATCTCCTATTTCAGGGGAAATTCTGGCAGCGAATTCATTGATGAAGGAGAATCCGGAATTGCTCAACGAAGATCCGTACCAAAAAGGTTGGATGTACAAGATCAGGCCAAGCAGATGGATGGCAGAAACCAACTCCTATTTCCTTGCAGAAGAAGCCACCAATTGGTCGGCCAGGGAATTGGAGAGGTTCAAGGATTTTCTCGCTACTTCCGTCGAGAGATATGCTCCTGAACCTTCCAACATCGTATTGCAGGACGGTGGTGAATTGATCGATCAGCCGCTTTCCCAGCTTCCCACAGAGATTTGGCAGGATTTTGAACGCAGTTTTCTAGGGAACAAATCTAAATATCCTCATTTCAGGGGATTGGGCAGAGAATCCTATGGCCCTGAGTTTTTCTGACCAATTTGATGGAAAATTAAGGTAAGTCTTGGTTTTATAACGTTTTAGTAGTGAAGCGAGGTGCCTGTCATGTCGCTTCACTATTTTTAGGAAAGGTTAAAGTCCGCTCTTTAGATTGCATCCAAATTCCAAAGAAAATCGAACAATTGAACTATTTTTTAAAATTTTGAGATTAACTTAGCAATCAGCAACTTTAATTCCAACGGGACTTTTTTATTGGATTATTTTTCAAACTGAAATCAGCCCCTGAACCCTGATTTTTTGTTTATACTAAATTGTTATTATACTAAATTACAATGAGTTGGATTAGAAAGATATCGAAAGGCAACAAAGTTGGAGTACCCCTGGTAAATAGCTATGTAAAATTTCGCTCCTCCATTTATGGCCGGGTCGTTTTAATCATCACCATCTCGTCCTTTTTCCTGTTTCTCTCTTTTGGGATCATTTTCAGATCTGTAAATGAAAGCTATATGAAATCTGTGATCCGGGAGAATGGGAACAACATTGGTTTTCTGGTTCAGGGAGCTTTGTACCGTTCCATGCTGGAGAATGACAGAACCTCCCTTCAGGGTACTTTGGACATCATCAATACCATGTCGGGCATTGATGATGTAAACATGTACGACAACAAGAACAACCTGGTTTACTCCTCCATTTCGAACGATTCGACCAGCCACGGAGATCCGGATTGCATTTCCTGTCACAAGAATTTTCCCAGGATGTTTTCTGCGACCGAACGATCGTATAAAATTATCGGCATCGACAGCGAATGCAGCATGAACCACAACAACAACAATTGCAGGCACCTGATTATCAAGACTCCCATCCTGAACGAAAAATCTTGTTCGACAAGTTCTTGTCACGCACACAGTCCGGAGGAAGAGATTCTTGGCTCGCTCATCATCAAGATTCCACTGGCGGGTCTGGATGCTGCCCTTGAAAAATCAACCACCGACTATTTTTTACTTGCTGCCCTTTTGACTGGACTGCTCATTGTTTTTTTGATCTTTTTTACCAGAAAAAAGATCAAAAATCCGCTAAATGCCATCATCAAGGCGAGTCTGGAAGTAGCCAAGGGTGACCGAAGCACCAGGTTGCCTGTCAGGCCCCATCAACTCTCTGACATGCGGATGGTATCCATCGCTTTCAACGAAATGCTCGACAATCTGCAGACGGCTACCAACGAACTCCAAAATTGGTCGCAGCAGCTGGAATACAAAGTTCAGAAGAAGTCGGAGGAGCTGGGACATGCCCAGAATGAGTTGATTAACGTAGAAAGAATTGCCTCGCTGGGAAAATTATCTCTCTCTGTCGCCCACGAAATTAACAATCCCCTGTCGGGAATCCTGATTTATGCCAAACTGGTATCCAAGCAATTGGGGAACCAGGATTTTGACCCGGCCAAGAAGGAGTCGATGCTCAAGCACCTGAAACTCATTGAAAACGAGACCAAACGATGCGGCGATATAGTGAAGGGACTCCTGGATTTCTCGAGAAAAAACCAGGATGGATTTGAGCCAAAGCACCTGCATGAGATCCTGATTGAAACCTTCGAATTGATGTCTCATCCGATGAAAATTGCCAATGTGAGTTTTCTCTCTGATTTTCTGGCCAAGACCGACCTGATATACTGCAGTCCCAACCAGATCAAACAGGCATGCATAGGAGTGCTGGTGAATGCATCAGAGGCAGTAACGGAGAATGGAGAAGTCGTTTTCAGAACCTCCAATCCTGATCCGGATCATATCCGAATAGGCGGTTAATCCATCCTGATCCACGCTGCGAAACAGGATGGTATGTGCTCCAACCGTCCCCGGCTGCCAGAACCATTCGCCGGCGACAATGTTCAGGCTGTTTTGTTTTAAATCATCCCGTGTCCCAAATAATTTGCCATCAATCCACACTTCAAACGCCATAATCCGCGATTTTGCGCTGGTCAGGGCTTGCAGGGGGATATGATCATTGACCCGCCAGGATCCGCCAAAAGCGGGGGAATAGATCTTGATCTCGGGGGGGGCGGGGGCTTTTAACACGGCTGAAATCTGGGCCGTTTTTTCTATGGGATTAGTTTTGGAAAAATACAAGACACCTGCAAGGATCATGCAAAAACAAATAACCACTACCAGAACAACAATTACCCATAATTTTTTCATCTTCGCTCTCCCCAATCATTATTTGCAATAACTGTTCAGTCATCAGGGTCAAAAGATAACTAAGACTCTATTGTCATAATGCGCAATTTTGCAATCAGGGTATCGATTTTTGAATATTCAACCATTCCCCATCAGTGTCAATGAACGAAAAATGGAACAGTGGGTGTTTTTCCGGTCTTCAGGAAACATCTATGTTTTGACATTTGTCCCTCTAAAAATCAAACCAAGAATGTTCAAAGATTGATCAATAAAACCAATTATAAATACGTCCCCTTAAGTATTTTATATTGGCATCCATGCAAAGGAAATTACAAAACGTTGATCCCCACAGGCTGGATAATCTCTTTACATTTAATCAGTGGAGTGAATATAAAAATTATACGACTTTTAAGCATAATAAACCACTATCTTTAAAATTTAAACGTTCCATTGTTGGGAATCTGGCATTCATATTGTTTATAAATCAACTTTTCTGAGGATCAGCTTACGCCAAAAGTCATATTTGCACAAACAATTCCTGGATCTGGCCCAGAAAGATCTTGCGAAAATTGGCGAAAGTCTAAGATAATATTAATACATATTAACTATACCAATGATATAATATTAATCACGATGAACTATATATGAAAATCTAATTAACCTATATGAAATAATAGAAAGGTTTCGAATGAAAATTATTACAGCAGTTTGGAAATACTTAAAGGATTGGAAAAACTTATTATCGCATTCCATTGTGGGCGTGTTCAATGTGCTGGTTGCATTTGTTCTCCCCATACCAGTTGTTTACCGAATCCTGATTTTGGTGGCAGTTATTATCTTAAATGTGGTAAGAATGAATATCACGCAAAAAAACAGGCAGAAACCCTTGTTTGAAAACAAGGAAATCTAAAGCCTTCGATTGCGGGTCTACCTGTTCCGATCAAGTCCTGCGCAGGCGTCAGGCGGGCTCGTTCTCGCTTCCGACGCCTTACGGGTTGGCACCCAACTCAGCGTATTTCATTGCCAGGAAGCGCATCACAAAAAATTCGACTTTCCCCCATTTAAATT
>Ga0118677_10009741_pt1 | contig 14896 bp, 17 predicted proteins | sample AliMusrvi5mmetaG_FD_86154 | JGI IMG/M metagenome (GOLD analysis project Ga0118677, IMG submission 86154)
AGCACAATGAAGTACTGGTTATTTTTGCCAAAAAATATGTTGAAACACATGATGTCGATTTTTTGATTTTCGGTCATAGGCATATCGCACTGGATTTGCAAATTAAAAACCAAAAGCGTGTGGTTATTTTGGGCGATTTCGTCGGGATTTTCTCGTATGGAGTATTTGATGGAGAGGAATTCCGGTTAGAATACCTGGATTAATTGATAATTGATAATTGATAATTGATAATTCATAATGAAAGCCTTATACAACCTGATTGGTTGATATAAGGCTTTTTTCAGACTATAACTATATTAACGAGGATACACATTTACTGATTGAACTCATTCATCAAACGTTGGACAATTTGCAAACCGACAAAAAATTAATTTTCAAACCTCGAAAAAATCGGATTTTAACGAAGAATAATTTTTAATTTTTCTAAGCTTTTGTAAAAATATCTTTATATTTGCAACTCATTAAAACAATTTGTTGGCTTTTGTGACAAATGAATTTTCTTTACAACAATAAGATAATGAAACGACCAGAAATTACGAATAGGCTTCGTGAAATAATCCGAAGAGTAACACCCGATGCTAAAGTCATTCTTTATGGCTCGGAGGCAAGAGGTGATGCGCGCCCCGACAGTGATATAGATTTACTGATATTGATTGATAAAGATAAAGTTACGTTCAGCGACCAAAAAAAAATTGCATACCCATTGTATGATGTTGAACTTGACACCGGAATATCCATCAGTCCATTAATTTTTACACGCAAGCAGTGGGAAAATCGCCCATTTAAGACACCTTTTTACATGAATATAATTAACGAAGGGATTGAATTATGAAGCTCTCATTAGATGAAGAAAGCGTTAAAGCATTGGTGGTTTACCGCTTACAACATGCAAAAGATACTTTTGCTGAAGTGAGCAGTATTACCGAAAGTGGTTTTTATAACACTGCCGTAAATCGGTTATATTATGCTTGTTATTATGCTGTAATTGCATTACTTGTTAAACACAATATCCCTGCTCAAACTCATGCAGGGGTAAAACAAATGCTGGGGCTTCATTTTGTAACAACTAAAAAATTAAATCCTGAATATGCTCGATTTTACGCTCAAATGTTTAACAATAGGATTTCAGGTGATTACGATGACTTTATAACCTTCGACCTTGAAATGGTTGAAGAATTAATCCCTCAAACACAATTATTTATTGAAGCTATTGAAAAACTGCTTGAAGAAAATACCTAAAACAATATTATAAATAACTCCCCCGCTGTAGCGACAGTGGCATTATATATTATCAAAAGCGTTAGCTTTTATTCTGCTTCTAAAAATCGCCAAAATTTTATAAAACAGCATGAATAAGTTAGTAAACGCCTGCGCCAAACGGCGTGGGCTTTAACTTATTATTGTTGTTGGGTATTTGGCGATACCTTAGAAGCGTGATACAGTTAAATGTCCCACGCTTTTTTTATGTCTTTAAGTGAAGTATTTAGGTCTTCGCTTTAAGCGAAACCCATAATAAAAACTATAGCAGATTTCGAAAAGTTTAAGAGTAGGCAAAATGGAACTCAAAAAAATGAAAGTGTTGGACTTCATTGTTGAATGTACCCCCCTTTCCTTGACAAATAATTAAAATAGTGATACAATACACACAAATCAACAAATCTTTAAAAACTAAATAAAATGAAAAATCTAATTTTCTTTTTGCTTGTTGCCACAATGTTGGTATCCTGCGACGACAAGGGTAGCGAAATAACCCCGCAATTATTTACTGTCAGTGTTGTCTATGATAACACCAAGATAGTTGTTAGTTCTCCTTTTCCTTCTCCTTCTGTTATTAGGGTAAAAAAAGGAGATTCTTTTTCAATCTATATGACTACTAAATCAGGATTTGTTATGGATTCAATTACAATTGACAGAGTGGCTATACCAATAGTAAATACTTACAAATTTGAAAATGTGAATAGTAACCATACTGTTGTTATTAAAACCAAACCAATTCCACCAATTCCACCAACTCCAACATTTACAATCACTGCAACTTCTGGTCCTAATGGTAGTGTTACTCCTTCTGGAGTAACAACCCTACAAGAGAATCAAAGCCAAGTATTTAGTATCAACCCTGGTGTTGGTTATGAAATTGATAGTCTTAAGATTAACGATGTCATTGTTCCAACCCCGACGTCAAATTCCTTCAACTTTTCAAATGTTTCATCAGATAACAAAATTGATGTAACTTTCAAAAAGGATTCGGTACTTTGGCCGTTGTTGAATATTGTGTGGGTGGAGGATTCTACGTATATCAAGGACCCTATTTATGGGGAAAATAAATGGTTTGATCCTGGTAATATTTATAATTTTTCATCTAATGGCACTTACTCCTATACTTCGCTTGATGGATCTACTCGTGTTTGGAAATTTGTTTTTAATAAAGAAGCTTCCACTGTCTTTATTGGTTGTGGATTGTGTGATTTAAAAATTAACGAACAAAAGATGTATCTTTCGTATTTAAATGGGTATCAAGATCAAAGGGTTACTTATGTTTTTCGTAACTTGAGATATAAATAGATTTTTTGTTTAATTTATTAAAACCGTTTATGTTATCTTTTGATAATCATAAACGGTTTTTTGTTTGCAAATTATGATGATTTATTGTATATTCTAATGACAAAAGACTTAATTGTCGCCCCGCTAAAAGCTGGGGAAATTTATTTTTAGCAACATAATTATATATATGGAAAGAGATTACCCTTTAGAAAAAGTTAGAAACATAGGAATTATTGCCCACATTGATGCTGGGTTTGAAATTCAGCCGATTTACTTTTGTTGATAATTTCAGAACAAAAGTATTATCTTTGTAGTTATAAATTAAAACACGACACTATGGCAATAATATCTATGTTTTAAGGCATAATCATTTCAATGTATTATTTGGATAACAAACAACACAATCTGCCACACATACATGTGAAATATCAAGATGAAGAAGCTGTGATTTCAATCATTGATGGTCAATTGTTAGAAGGCACTTTAAAAACAAATAAGATGAAACTTGTTCAGGCGTGGATAGAAATACACAATGAAGAATTAATGGCTGACTGGGTATTGGCGATAAATGGAGAAACCATTTTCAAAATTGATCCTTTAAAATAATAACTGTATGAATCCTAGAGTTTTAAACGTAATACCAAAACAAAACTTTAAACTATTGATTACTTTCAATAATGGTGAAAAGAAAAGTTTTGATGTAAAACCATATCTCGGAATTGGTGTTTTTAAGGAGTTGCAGGATGTAAGTCTATTCAAAACTGTAAAACCTTTTTTAGGAAGTATTCAATGGGCAAATGGACTTGACCTTTGTCCTGACACTCTTTATCTTGAAGGTGAGACTTGTTGAAACATGGATTATAATTCCTAGGGTTCGGCGTATGGCTATAAATTGCGTCGTGCCAGAAGCGCTCGCTGGCGCACTTTTGTAAAGTGTGCAAATAAAAACAGACAATCGGCTGAATTTCTTCATTGAAATTCAGCCGATTGTGTAATTAGTGCTTTTTGCTAAATGTTTACCGTTTTATATGCCAATGCAAACATTTTCATTTGTTTAATCATGGCTACTAAACCGTTTGAGCGGGTAGGAGAGAGGTGCTCTTTCAGTCCTATTTTGTCGATAAAATAAAGTTCGGTGTTAATAATTTCATCGGGGGTATGTCCGGAAAGAACATTGATAAGTAGCGATACGATTCCTTTTACCAATACTGCATCACTTTCGCCCTGATACGTAATAATTCCGTTATTCAATTCAGCATTTAACCATACACGGCTCTGACAGCCTTCAATGATATTTTGAGGTGTTTTGTGTTTGTCCTCTAGCGGTTGCAGCGAGTTTCCCAAATCAATAAGCAAAGCGTATTTATCCATCCAGTCATCAAACGCGCTGAATTCTTCAATAATTTCGTCCTGTAATTCGTTGATAGTCATATATTAGTTAGAAAGTTTGTAAAGTAAAAAGTTTGTAAAGTAGAAAGTTAGAAAGTATGTAAAGTAAAAAAGTTGTAAAGTTAGAAAGTTTGTAAAGTAAAAAGTTTGTAAAGTCAAGACTTTATGAACTTTCAAACTTTATAAATTTTATGAACTAAGAAAGCATTATCACCACCCGCTTAAGAGCCTCAATAAATATGTCAATTTCTTCTTTGGTATTGTAAAAAGCAAACGACGCTCGAACAGTACCCGGAATTCCGAGTGAGTCAATCAGCGGTTGCGCACAATGGTGTCCGGTACGAACAGCAATTCCAAGTTTGTCTAGCAACATGCCAATGTCGTAAGGATGAATATTAGCGACCAAAAACGAAATAACGGAGCTTTTCTCATCTGCTGTACCTATTATCCGCATTCCATCAATATCCAGTAATTTCCCTGTACAATAAGTCAGTAACTCATGTTCGTGAGCTGCAATTTTATCAAGTCCAATCTGTTGTACGTAGCATAATGCTTCTGCCAAAGCGGTTGAGCCGATATAATCGGGTGTTCCGGCTTCGAACTTAAACGGTAACTCGTTGTAAGTTGTTTTTTCGAAAGTAACGGTAGCAATCATCTCGCCACCACCTTGGTAAGGCGGAATAGCATTTAACCATTTTTCTTTTCCGTAAAGTGCGCCTATTCCTGTTGGACCGTAAATTTTATGTCCTGAGAAAACGTAAAAATCTGCATCGATTTCCACCACATTCACCGGAATATGCGGAACAGCCTGAGCACCATCAATCAACACCGGAATATTTTTCTCGTGAGCAATGCGTATAATTTCAGCCACGGGGTTTATAGTACCCAGCACGTTTGAAACATGCGTTACGGAAACAATTTTTGTTCGTTCATTGAGTAATGATTTGAAGGCATCAATAATCAATTCACCTTTTTCGTTCATTGGGATTACGCGCAAAGTCATTCCTTTTCGTTCGCAAAGCATTTGCCACGGAACAATGTTGGAATGATGCTCCATAACTGAAACAATCACTTCATCGCCGGCTTTGCAAAATGCTTCGCCAAATGAGCTTGCTATCAGGTTTATAGCTTCTGTAGTTCCACGGGTGAAAATGATTTCTTCCCGTTTGGCTGCGTGTAAGAATTCAGCAACAGTGCTACGTGCCGCCTCATGGGCTTCGGTAGCTTTCTGGCTTAGGTAATGTACACCCCGGTGGATGTTGGCATTCAGGTGATAATAACCTTCTTCAATTTTTTCAACTACACAACGCGGTTTTTGGGTTGTTGCTCCATTATCGAAATAAATCAGGTCTTTATTGTATATCTTTTCAGACAGAATTGGAAATTCTGCCCGGATTAGTTGTAATTCTTCGTTGTTCATGCAAATGAAACTATTTCAATGTCTTTTTGTTTGGCAAAAGTACTGATTTTTTGCTAATATGACAATATGCTAAAGTGCTAATGAGTCAATATGTTAAATTTTGTGAACTAACGAAAGAAATTAAAAGTGCGGAAATGGAGTTAAAAAAATGTTTGATTTAATTTGATATCAATTCGATAAATTTCCATAGTCAATCTATTTATTTGACCGAATCAACTCAACAACACATTAGCAAATTGATGCATTACGACATTGATCCATCATTTAATTTCCATATTTCTACAATTTTTAACCGCTTTCCCGACAATATTTGTGAAAAAATGATGTACTTTTGTGTGATTTTTCCCAAAAACTGCTTATTTTCAAACTTCAAGCAATATCATGAACAAACAGGCTCTTACTAAATTTGTACCGCACATTGCTGCATTTCTGCTTTTTACCTTAATTTCATTTGCTTATTTTACTCCGGTTCTGGAAGGAAAACAACTAATCGGTCATGATACCCAGAGCTGGATGCACATGGCAAAAGAAACCGTTGATTATAACTCTACACACGATGATGTTACGATGTGGACTAACTCCATGTTTGGTGGCATGCCTACCTATCAGATTTCAATGTCACAACCGTACAATCTGATAAAGTATGTGGAAGATGTAATTCATATTTTCCCCAATACTATTTATAATTTAATGTTATATCTCATCGGATTTTACATTTTGCTGCTAGCATTTCGTGTGAATCCGTGGCTTGCAATGGTTGGTGCCATTGCTTTTGCTTTTGCTTCCTATAACTTCATAATCATTGTTGCGGGACATAATTCAAAAGCCATTACCATTGCTTATATGGCACCGCTTATTGGTAGTGTATTTCTGGCATTCAGGGATAAACGGGTGTTAGGCAGCTTATTGACTGCATTCTTTTTAAGCCTCGCAATTCGTGCCAATCATGTTCAGATTCTATATTATACCCTTATTGTTTTGATTTTCTTTGCAATAGTAGAATTAATTTACAGCATAAAAGAAAAACAAATTGTTTCATTTCTGAAATCAAGCGGAATGTTGATTGCTGGTGCTGCAATTGCTATTGGCATGAATGCCACCACGTTGCTTACTACTTACGATTACAGTAAAGCAACTATGCGTGGCGATTCAAACGGATTGACAGATCCGCAAAATTCACAACAAGGACTTAATTCTGATTATATTACTAACTGGAGCTATGGTATTGATGAAACAATGACTTTATTGATTCCGAATTTTAAAGGTGGTGCAAGTGGTGCAAACTTAACCGTAGATAGCGAAACAGGTAAAAAACTGGCAAGTTTAGGTGCGCCTGATGTTGACCGCATTATGAAAGAGAATCAGTTCCCGCTTTATTGGGGAACGCAGCCCGGAACGTCAGGACCAGTGTATATCGGTGCAATTATTTGTTTCTTGTTTGTACTGGGATTGTTTTTGGTTGACAAACGTACAAAATGGTGGTTATTGCCAATGATTGTGTTGACAGTTATGCTTTCGTGGGGTAAAAATTTCATGTGGCTAACTGATATTTTCATCAATTATATGCCAATGTATAATAAATTTCGTACGGTTTCCATGACGTTGGTTGCTACCGGTTTTGGAATGACATTGTTGGCTATATTAGCATTGAAAGAAGTTTTCAATGAAAAAACGGATAAACAGAAACTGATTAAACCAGTGATGATAAGTGCTGCCATTGTTGGTGGTATTGCTTTGATTTTTGCACTTATTCCCTCATTGGCTGGAAGTTTCAAAAGTGCTGCTGATGCTCAATTTCAGGGTAATAATGCTTTTCTTAAAGAAACCCTGCCACTTGACAGGGCGGCTATGTTGCGTTCGGATGCTTTCCGTTCGTTAGCGTTTATTTTAATCAGCGCCGGATTAATCTGGTTATATGCTAAAGATATGTTGAAGAAGAATGTAGCTTATGTTCTTTTCGGAATTTTAATGATTGCTGATTTAGCTCCGGTGGCAAAACGTTACCTTAATAATGATAGTTTTCAACAGAAACGCAAACATGAAATGCTTGTCCAACCTTCAAAAGCTGATAATATAGTGTTGCAGGATAAATCAAATTACCGCGTGCTGGACGCTACAGTGGATATTTTCAATGATGCTACTCCTTCGTATTTCCATAAAAATATCGGTGGTTACCATGCTGCCAAATTACGCCGTTATCAGGAATTGATTAATATGCAATTGACTAAAGAAATGGGTCAGTTATTTAGTGCTTTCGGACGCGCAAAAACGGTCGATCAACTTACTGGAGTTATGGATTCGTTGGGTGTGCTGAATATGTTAAACATGAAATATGTGATTTACAATAAAGAGGCAGCTCCACTTGTGAATCCTTATGCCAACGGTAACGCCTGGTTTGTGAGAAACATACGTGTTGCGGCTGATGCCAACGAAGAAATGCGTTTGGTTGGCGAAATTAATACGAAATCAGAAATGGTGGTTGACAAATCATTTGTAAATCAATTACCTGCAAAAATTACTCCCGACAGTTCGGCGCATATTTCATTGACAAGTTACAAGCCAAATCATTTGATTTACAACTTTAGTTCGAAAACCGATCAGGTAGCTGTTTTCTCTGAAATTTATTACGATAAAGGTTGGAATGTTTACATTAATGGTCAATTGGTGCCTTATGTTCGTGCCAATTATTTATTGCGTGCCATGCCGTTGAAAGCGGGTAATTACAATGTTGAATTCCGCTTTGAACCGAAATCCTACAGCGTTGGTAATACTATTGCATTGATCTCGTCTATTCTGTTGATATTGTCTCTCGTTGCATTTATATTCTGGCAATGGAAAAAGTCAAAATCAGCAGATCATAAAGCTTAAATTTGAAATTGATAATCTCTGAAAAAGTATGAGTAAAAGAAAAAAAAGTGTTCTTAAACCGGGTTTTAGGAACATTCATTTGACTTCAACAATTAGTATGTCATTAGTACTTTTTTTGGTAGGATTAGTGTTTATGTTGCTCTTTGTGGCGCGCGATATGAGTACGTATGTAAAAGAAAATATCAATTTATCAATAATTCTTGATGATGCAATTACAAAACCCGATGAACTGAGGATAGAAAAGTATTTAACGACTTCTACTTATGCAAAATCTGTTGAGTATATTTCGAAAGAAGCTGCATTAAAAGATCATATCAGCAGCCTGGGAGATAATCCGGAAGAATTTTTGGGATATAATCCGCTGAAAGCTTCTATTGAGGTAAAACTTCATGCAAAATATGCCAATAATGATAGCGTTAAAATGATACAAACGAAACTTAAATCGTTCGGATGTATTAACAGGGTTGCATATCAGGAAGATATGGTAAGTCTGGTAAACGATAACGTGCAGAAAATGAGCTTTGTTTTGTTGGGTTTAGCTGCAATACTGTTGTTTGTTTCAGTGGCACTTATTAACAATACTATTCGATTGTCGCTTTATTCAAATCGCTTTTTAATCAATACAATGAAGTTGGTTGGAGCAACTCCGTGGTTTATCCGCCGACCTTATCTGATAAGCAGCATGATTAACGGATTAATTGCAGCAGTTGTTTCAATAGTTCTGTTGATTGGAGTCATTTTCTTTGTACAATATCAATTTGGAATTCCAGATATGTTGATTCAATCCATGAATTTAATTTCAGTTGGTATTATTGTTATTTTACTGGGCTTAATACTCACCGCTGTTTCTTCTTTCTTTTCAGTTGGGAGATACCTGCGTATGAATTTTGACGACATGCATTTTATTTAATCCTGTTATTTTGTATCATCACATTTAAAAATAAAAAAAAATGGAAACTATCCCTCGTTTTACTCTTGGCAAAATCAATTTGATATTGATTGCTGTAGGATTTCTCATTGTTGTTCTTGGCTTTATTTTAATGTCAGGCTCAACTACCGGAATAGAATTTAATCCGGATGTATTCAGCTTTCGTCGTATTACCATAGCTCCTATGGTATCGCTTTTTGGATTTGTATTTATTATTTTCGCTATTTTATTTAAACCTAAAACTAAAGAATTATGACCATTCTGCATACTATAATTTTGGCCATTGTTGAGGGATTAACAGAGTTTTTGCCTATCTCGTCGACCGGTCACATGGCACTTGTTTCCGCCTTTATGGGCATTGAGAAAAGTGATTTTACCAAGTTGTTTATCGAAAACATTCAATTCGGAACAATTCTTTCGGTAATCATACTTTACTGGCGTAAATTCTTCGATTTTACTAAATTGCAATTATACGTAAAGCTGCTTATCGCTTTTATACCTGCCGCTGTGTTGGGTATTTTATTCAAAAAACACATCGATGCAATGATTGGAACGCCTTTGTTTATCGCTTGCACCATGTTTTTTGGCGGGATTATTCTGATTTTTGTGGATAACTGGTTTAAAAATCCAACCATCGAATCGGAAGAAAAAGTAAGCAATAAGAATGCCTTGATGATTGGTTTCTTTCAAGTGTTGGCAGTTGTTCTGCCGGGATTAAGCCGAAGTGCAGCAACCATTATCGGTGGTATGCAACAAAAACTGACACGTAAAGCAGCAGCTGAATTTTCATTCTTCCTGGCTGTTCCTACCTTGGCAGGAGCTTTTGCTAAAAGTTTATGGGATGCTTATAAGGAAACGCCTGATATTTTAACAAAATACAATATATCTATTCTGGCACTTGGTAATGTGATTGGATTTTTAGTGGCTATTGTGGCTATCAAAGGATTTATTGCATTTTTGACGAAAAATGGATTTAAGTTTTTTGGTTATTACCGTGTTATTGTTGGAGCAATTATTCTGGGTCTGATTATTTTCGGTGCCGATTTAAGCGCATTTGCAAAATAAGAAAGAATGGATTTTATACAGGGTGAAGTGTTGTATGTTGCGAAGCCATTGCATTGGACTTCGTTTAATCTGGTAAGTAAGATTCGCTGGAAATTACAGAAAACACTGAAAATGAAGAAGCTGAAAGTAGGTCATGCCGGAACGCTCGACCCCTTGGCAACCGGAGTAATGATTATTTGTACCGGAAAATCGACCAAACTGATTGAGAGCTTTCAGTATCAGACTAAAGAATATATTGCTATCCTGGAGTTGGGTGAAACTACCCCTTCGTTCGATTTGGAATTACCTGTGGATGGCACTTATCCTACTGAACATATTTCCCGAGAATTGGTGGATGAAGTGATACCGAGTTTTGTTGGTGAAATCTGGCAGGTTCCGCCTGTTTATTCGGCTGTAAAAGTGGATGGTAAACGTGCTTACGATTATGCACGTGATGGACAAGAAGTTGAACTAAAACCAAAATTATTGGTTATAGATGAGATTGAAGTACTGGATTTCTCACTTCCTGTTTTGAAAATAAGGGTAGTATGTAGTAAAGGCACTTATATTCGTGCACTGGCACGCGATATCGGATTGGCACTTGGCAGCGGGGCGCATTTAATCGGGCTGGAACGTACACGTATTGGCGATGTAAAACTCGAAGATTGTTGGCAAATCGATGAGTTGGTTCAGTTTATAGAAGAAGTGCCCCTAGCCCCTAAAGGGGAATAAATAAATAAAGAAATAGCTGTTAATTTTACTCAAACATTAACGAAAAGAATTTTATAATATCAAGGTTTTAAGCCCCTTTAGGGGTTTGTGGCCGGTCTTAAAAACAAACAATAAAATATGAAGTTATCAAAGTTTAAATTCAAGTTGCCGGAAGAGCTAATTGCTCAATATCCTGCTAAGCATCGTGATGAATCGCATTTGATGGTAGTGCACCGCAAAACAGGCGAAATTGAGCATCGTACTTTCAAAGATGTACTTGAATATTTCAACGAGAATGACTTGTTCATTTTTAATGATACGAAAGTATTTCCTGCACGTTTGTATGGAAATAAAGAAAAAACAGGAGCTCAGATAGAAGTTTTTCTGCTTCGCGAATTAAATCACGAAATGCGCCTTTGGGATGTGTTGGTAGAGCCTGCACGTAAAATCCGCATTGGCAACAAATTGTATTTTGGTGAAGACGATTCGATTGTAGCAGAGGTAATTGACAATACTACTTCACGTGGGCGTACGTTGCGCTTCTTGTTTGATGGAACACACGACGAATTTAAAAAAGGATTATATTCATTGGGTGAAACTCCACTGCCTAGGAATATTACCCGCGAAGTTGAACATGAAGATGCAGAACGTTTTCAAACTATTTTCGCGAAACATGAAGGTGCTGTTTCTGCGCCGGCAGCTGGTATGCACTTTAGCCGTGAGTTGATGAAACGCATGGAAATTAAAGGTATAGATACAACTTTTCTTACCTCTCACATGAGTTTGGGTAACTTCCGCGAGATTGATGTGGAAGATTTGACCAAACATAAAATGGATTCGGAACAAATGTCTGTACCATTGGAAACTGCTTTAAAAGTAAACAAAGCCCATGACGAAAACCGTAATATATGCGCTGTTGGTGTAACTGTTATGCGTGCGTTGGAAACAGTTGCAGGAACTGAAGGTAAAATTAAACCTTACGAAGGCTGGACTAATAAATTTATTTTCCCTCCTTACGACTTTACAGTGGCTAATTCTATGATTACCAATTTCCACTTGCCATATTCTACATTGATTATGCTTACTGCTGCTTTTGGTAATTATGATCTGATCATGAAAGCCTATGACGTTGCTATTAAGGAAGGTTATAAATTTGGAGTGTATGGCGACGCTATGTTGATTATATAATACAATCTCCTTTAAAAATAGACAAACTCCGGCTGAACTTCTATGTGGTTCGGCCGGAGTTGTTTTAGATTTTTGCTTTTTACCTTGTATAGATAACTTTTTGTTTGAACAATTGCAAAAGTGAATTGAATAGAGTAGTTTTGAATAAAAATATTACATATGCTTATTCTTCTTTCGCCCGCCAAAATACAGAATTTTACTCCTCAAGATTTTGTGAAGACATTTACTAAGCCAGAATTTGTTAATGAAGCTGAGCAGTTAATTGGGCTTTTGCGGGAATTATCGCCTTCAGAGTTGAGTCGGTTACTGGATATAAATGCTAGTCTGACTCAGTTGAATTTTGACAGAATTTTCAACTGGCATTTACCGTTTACCCAGATGAATGCCAAACAAGCGGTGTTTGTTTTCGATGGGGAGGTGTTTCGGGGTCTAAATGCCAAAACCTTTTCCACGGAAGATTTCAGCTATGCTCAAAAGCATCTGAGGTTGTTTTCGGGTTTGTATGGAGTGTTGCAGCCATTGGATCTGATTCAACCTTACCGGCTAGAGGTTAGCTCCAGATTGAGAAATCCATTAGGGAAAGATTTGTATGATTTCTGGAGGGAAAAAGTTACTTCGTCCGTTATTCATGCTGTGAAGTTGTCAGGAAAACCAGAGATATTACTGAATCTTGCATCTTCGGAATACTTCAAAACACTGAATCTGAAAAACTCCATCATAAAGGTAATTGACGTGGAATTTTTCGAATATAAAAACGAACGGTTGAAACAAATTGTAATTTATACCAAAAAAGCCCGTGGATTAATGGCACGGTATATAATTCAGAACCAAATTGAAAAAGTGGAGGATTTAAAAGGATTTGGTGAAGCAGGGTATTGGTTTAGTCCGCAATTATCGACAGAAACCAAGTTGGTGTTTACCAGATAATACCAACCGGCATCCCATAAGGAGGGGAAAGAATTCCATTTAGGAGTTTTTGAATGCTACAGTACAACATGATACTACCCCGGCAGTTTCGGTTCGCAGACGACTATTTCCTAACGAAACAGGAATAAAGCCCAGTGAAGCTGCTTGCAGAACTTCTTCTTTGCTGAAATCGCCTTCAGGACCAATCAAGATTAATATATCCGATGATTTTGCAATTTCATTTTGCAGCAATTTTTTATCATCTTCGTAACAGTGTGCGATAAATTTTTGTGCTCCATGATGATTTTTCATCAGTTCGTCAAAAGTACATAACGGGTTTAATTTTGGAAAGTAAGCTTTTACCGACTGTTTGGCAGCTGAAACAATGATTTTTTCCAGTCGTTCTTCCTTCACAATTTTACGTTCAGAGAAACGGCAAATAACCGGTGTAATTTCATCAATGCCTATCTCGGTGGCTTTTTCGATAAACCACTCCAGCCGTTCAATGTTTTTTGTAGGGGCAATAGCAATATGTAGTTTATAATCCCGTTTGCCAAATTCCAATGTGGTTTCAGTTATCTCAAACGCACAATGTTTTGGATGTGCATTGGTGATGACGGCTTTATGATAACCTCCTGATCCATCTACCAATGTAATTTCATCACTAATTTGCAATCGCAATACTTTTACAGCATGTTGCGATTCTTCTTCGGGAAGAACATTGCCGGAAGCTAGATTTGGAACGTAGAATAAGGCCATTGAATTACCCCTAACCCCTAAAGGGGAACTGTTGGTTTGTATTTAAATAATTAGTAATTAGCCTCCTAAGGGAACTAGGTTACTTAAGTTTCCTTATTTTTAATTCATAATAATTGAATTAAAATTGACAGAGCTAATTCAATTCCCCTTTAGGGGATAGGGGTAATTATTTATAGATTTCCCCTTTAGCAGCCAATAAGGTGTTTTTCAATAACGAAACAATTGTCATTGGACCAACACCACCCGGTACAGGTGTTATGAAAGAGCATTTAGGAGCTACTTCATCAAATTTCACGTCGCCACTCAAGCGGAAACCGCTTTTAGTTTTGTCAGAAGGAACGCGGGTTGTACCTACGTCAATAACGGCTGCCCCGTCTTTTACCATGTCGGCAGTCAGGAATTCGGGCATTCCCAAAGCGGCAATAATAATGTCGGCTTTTAAACAGATTTCTTTCAGATTTTTAGTCCGGCTATGGCAAACGGTAACGGTTGCATCTCCAGGATAACCTTTTTGCATCATTAACGAAGCAACCGGTTTGCCTACAATATTACTACGGCCAATGACAACACAGTTTTTACCCGAGGTCGGAATTTGATATCTTTTAATTAATTCCATTATGCCTGAAGGAGTAGCACAAACATAACATGGCAAACCGATAGACAAACGTCCGACGTTTACTGGATGAAAACCATCAACATCTTTGCGATAATCGATAGCTTCAATCACTTTTTGTTCTGAAATATGTTTTGGCAAAGGTAGTTGAACGATAAAACCATCCAATCCATTGTCTTTATTCAGTTCATCAATTTTAGCAAGCAGTTCAGTTTCGGTTACATCATCTTCAAAAGTAATTTTGGTAGAAGTGAATCCAACTTGTTCACACGATTTTACTTTGTGCGCCACATACGTTTCGCTACCACCATCGTGACCAACAATAATTACGGCCAAATGCGGTGCTCTTTTTCCTGAAGCAACAATATGTTTTACTTCTTCGGCAATTTCTGTTTTTACTTGTTCTGAAATGGCTTTGCCATCAATAATTTTGTACATATTAGCCCCTTCTTTTTCCCCAAGGGGAAAGATAAAAATGTGAAGTATAATAATTATTTATCTAGCATTCTCAAAAGTCCCCGTTTTACTC